>Ga0247831_1002805_pt1 | contig 27101 bp, 29 predicted proteins | sample LaCruzMarch2015__9_FD_192406 | JGI IMG/M metagenome (GOLD analysis project Ga0247831, IMG submission 192406) | Freshwater microbial communities from meromictic Lake La Cruz, Castile-La Mancha, Spain - LaCruzMarch2015_1m | ecosystem: Environmental > Aquatic > Freshwater > Lake | place: Spain...
GCGGGCCAGTCCCCAAACATGGTGAGATCAGGCTCATTCCAGCCTGATCTCTGCTGAAATAGTCCAATCCGAACAATTGGTGGACCGCGACTGGCTATGCGGACGTGTTGTCCAGAGCTTCCTTAGCTGACCGCGACTGGCTATGCGGGCTTGTTGTCCAGAGCTCCCCTAGCATCCAGGTGCAGAAGATGGGCGCATGGATTATCTTTCATGCCCAAGAGAGCCTGCCTGCTTCTGATGTGGAGCGTTCTCTTGACACCGCTGAGGAGTGACCCGCCGGATCTTTGGAAGCTGTTGGTTGCCAGCCAGCAGAATCCATAGGAGCAAATTGAATGGGCGCACCTATGGCTGGAATTCATTGCTGCCGCCGCTCACCATGACGCCTCACCTTTCGAGGTTGAAACGAATGGTTCATTTGGTGAAGGGAACAATCGAGGGCCGTTTTGGTTTTGATTTCGGCGCCTCCGATTCCATGCTCACTTTGAGGAATTTCGATCTCTCGCCAGACAATGTTCCATGAGTGATCGAAGGCAGAGAACCATCCCTCACACGTTGAACAGAAACTCCATCACGTCCCCCTCGGCCACCACGTACTCCTTGCCCTCGCTTCGCAGCCAGCCGCGGGTGCGGGCCTCGGCCAGGGAGCCGGCCTCCACCAGCTGCTGGCAACCGATCGTCTGGGCGCGGATGAAGCCCCGCTCAAAATCGGTGTGGATCACCCCGGCCGCCTGGGGGGCGGTCATGCCGGCGGTGATCGTCCAGGCGCGGGTCTCCTTCTCGCCGGTGGTGAAGTAGGTGCGCAGGCCCAGCAGCTGGTAGGTGGCGCGGATCAGGCTGCGCAGCCCCCCTTCGCTCACCCCCAGGCCCTCCAGGTAGTCGGTCCGCTCGGCTTCGCCCAGCTCGATCAGCTCGGCCTCCACCTGGGCGGAGATGCGCACGGTTTCGGCGCCCTCCCGGGCCGCCAGCTCCGCCACGGCCTGGCAGAAGCCATTGCCTCGGGCCAGGTCGTCTTCGCTCACGTTGGTGGCATAGATGATCGGCTTGAGCGTCAGCAGGCCCAGGGGCCTGAGCTGGGCGATCTCCTCGGCGCTGAGGCCGACGCTGCGGGCGGCACCACCGGCCTCCAGGGTGGTCTGGATGCGCTCCAGTGCCGTGTCTTCCGCCAGGGCCTCCTTGCTGGTGCGGAGCTGCTTCTTCAGCCGTTCCCGCCGCTTCTCCACCTGGCCCAGATCAGCCAGGGCCAGCTCCAGGTTGATGATCTCGGCATCCCGCACCGGGTCGACGCTGCCCGAGACATGGATCACGTCGTCGTCCTCGAAGCAGCGCACCACGTGAACGATCGCGTCCACCTCGCGGATCGTGGCGAGGAACTTGTTGCCCAGCCCCTCCCCCTGGCTGGCCCCTTTCACCAGGCCTGCGATGTCGACGAACTCGACCCGGGTGGGGATGATCTCCTTGGAGGCAGACACATCTGCCAACACCTTCAGGCGTGGGTCGGGCACGGCCACGCTGCCCACATTGGGCTCGATCGTGCAGAAGGGGAAATTGGCGGCCTGGGCCTGGGCGCTGGCCACCAGGGCGTTGAAGAGGGTGGATTTGCCCACGTTGGGCAAGCCCACGATTCCGGCTTTGAGCATGGGCCGGAATCTAGAGCGGCCCCCTCCAGCGGGCCAGCAAGCCACAGTTTTCCCCCGCACCAGGAAGACTGGGGGCAGCGATTCCGGCGCCGCCATTCCCCCCCGCACCCTCGATCCCGCCCCACCGGCGCATCCATCCGCCCCGTCGGCCGCCCCAAAGGCTGCCCCGACGTCCGCTCCCGTGCCGCCGCGCCCGCCCGCCAAGGGCCGCCGCCCACCGCGCCGCCGCCTCTGGGCTGGCCTGGTGGCGGCGCTTGTGCTGGCCGGCGGGCTTGGTCTCTGGCAGCGGCAGCGCGCCGCCGCCCAGCGCAACCTTTCCCCGTTCACCGTCGTGGCGGCCCGGGGCACCCTGCCGGGCACCGTCACGGCATCAGGCGAACTCGAGGCGGCCCGCAGCGTCAACGTGAGCCCCAAGCGGGGCGGGGTGCTCGAAAAGCTCTATGTGGTGGAAGGGGATGCGGTGCGGCAGGGTCAGCCGATCGCCCTGATGGACAGTGGTGATCTGCGCGATCGCCAGAATGAACTGCAAGCCCAGGTGCGCCAGGCCGCAGCGGAGTACGGCCGCAGCCGATCCGAATTCGAGCGCCGCCGGGCCCTGTACCAGCAAGGGGCGATCAGCCAGGACGACTTCGCCTCGTTCGGCACCCGCCTGCTGACCAGCCAGGCCGCCCTGGATGCGGCCCGGCAACGCAGCGGCCAGCGGGACGTGGAACGAGGGGAGCTCACGATCCGGGCCCCGTTCGATGGTGTGATCACCCAGCGCTTCGCCGATCCGGGCGCCTTCGTCACCCCCACCACCTCCGCTTCCGCCAATGCCGGGGCCTCCAGTTCTTCCGTGGTGGAGATCGCCCAGGGACTGGAGGCGGTTGCCAGCGTGCCGGAGAGCGACATCGGCAGAATCAAGAAGGGCCAGGCGGCCAGCGTGCGGGTCGATGCCTTCCCCGAACGCCGCTTTGCCGCCCGGGTTCGCCAGATCGCCCCGCGGGCGGTGAAGACCAACAACGTCACCTCCTTTGAAGTGAAGCTTCAGCTGGTTGATCCCCACAACGAACTCAGGATCGGCATGACCGCCGACATCGACTTCCAGACCGGCACCCTGCCCGCCGAAACCCTGGTGCCCACCGTGGCCGTCGTGACCCGCGGCGGCCGCCCGGGCGTCCTGCTGGTCGGCAAGGACGATCAGCCCAGCTTCCAGCCGGTGACGCTCGGCTCAAGCAGCGGCCGCAACACCCAGATCCTCAATGGCCTCAAGCAGGGCACACGCATCTTCATCGACCTGCCCCCCTGGGCCAAGAAGGGAAGCAACGACTAGGCCGGCTCCAGGGTGCGGCTGGCCAGGAAGGCGCGGCTGGCCTCAAGGATGCGACCGCTGGCCTGGCCGTCACCGAAGGGATTGCGGGCCTGGGCCATGGCGGCATAGGCCGCCGGATCGTCGAGCAGCAGGCTCGCTTCTCGCACGATCGCCTCCGCATCAGTGCCGATCAGCTTGGCGGTGCCGGCGCTGACCGCTTCGGGCCGTTCCGTGGTGCGGCGCAGCACCAGCACAGGCTTGCCCAGGGCGGGAGCCTCCTCCTGGAGGCCGCCGGAATCGGTGAGCAGCAGGGTGGCGCCGCGGATCGCCGCCACCAGCCGGTCGTAATCGAGGGGCTCGGTGAGGAAGGCGCGCGGATGGCTCCCCAGCAAGGCCTCCAGGGGCTCGCGCACGGTGGGGTTGCGGTGCAGGGGGAGCAGCAGGGCCGTGTCGGGATGGCGATCGAGCAGTTCAAGGAAGCCCCGCCCGATCGATTGGAGCCGCTCGCCCCAGTTCTCGCGCCGATGCACCGTGGCCAGGATCACCCGCTGCCGCTGCCAGTCGAGGCCGGGCAGCTCCAGCTGGGGGGCGGTTTCAGCCATGCGCAGCAGGGCGTCGATCACCGTGTTGCCCGTCACAAGAATCCTGCCCACCACCCCCGAGGCCTTCAGGTTGGCCTCCGACACGCTGGTGGGGGCGAAGTGGAGCTGGCCCAGCTGGGAGATCAGGCGGCGGTTGGCCTCCTCCGGGAAGGGATCCAGCAGGTTGTCGGTGCGCAGCCCCGCCTCCACGTGCCCCACCGGGATCTGTTCGTAGAACGCCGCCAAGGCCGAGGCGAAGGCCGTGGTGGTGTCGCCCTGGACCAGCACCAGGTCGGGGCGGTGCTCGCTGAACTCATGGCGCAACCCCTGCAAGGCCGCACAGGTGACATGGGTGAGGGTCTGGCGCGGCTCCATCAGGGCCAGGTCGCAGTCGGCGCTGAGGCCGAACAACTCCATGACCTGGGCCACCATCTCGCGATGCTGGCCGGTGAGCACGACCCTGGTGCGCAGGTCAGCCGCAGCCTGGAACGCCAGGATCACCGGAGCCAGCTTGATCGCTTCAGGCCGGGTGCCGAGCACGATGCTGACCAACGGTGCAGGGGCGATCAAGGGGGCCAGGGCGGGGGGTCGAAATCCTAAGGAAGCGAGCCGCGAGCACCGGAGTGGCCCATGACAGAAGCCACGATCCGGGCAAAGCTGAGTACCTTCGACTCAACGTGTTGACTCCCATGCCGGAATCGGTTCTGTCTGGGACGCCGGCAGCCCCGCCCCTGCCGCCCCCCTTACCCCCTCCCCTGCCACCGCTGGCATCGGCCGGCCCAGCCTGTGCCATGGCCTCAGAACTGCCGGCCAGCCTTGAGGAGATTGCCCGGATCGCCGCCGCCCATGGGTTCTCGGATGTGCACCTGGGGGTGGGGGAGGAACCCCGCTTCCGCGCCCGGGGGGAAATGCGGTCCACGGGCTGGCCGCCCACCGACCTGGCCCAGTTCCAGGGCTGGATGCGGGAGATCCTCACCCCGGTCGAGCTGGATCAGTTCCTGCGCGAGCGCGACTTCGACGGCTCCCATGCCTTTCCGTTCGTGCGCCTGCGCATCAACCTGTTCGATGCCCTGCGCGGGCCTGGCATGGTCCTGCGTCTCATTCCCCAGGCCATTCCCAGCTTGGAGGCCCTGCAGATGCCGGAGGTGCTCAAGACCCTGACCACCTATCAGAAGGGGATGGTACTGGTGACCGGACCGACGGGCAGCGGCAAAAGCACCACCCTGGCCGCGATGATTCAATGGATCAACACCACCCAGAGCAAGCACATCATCACCATCGAAGATCCGGTGGAGTTTGTGCACACCAGCCAGCAGTCGTTGATTCGCCAGCGGGAGGTGGGTCGCCACACGGCCCTGTTCAGAACGGCCCTGCGGGCGGCGATGCGGGAAGATCCCGATGTGATCTTGATCGGTGAGATCCGAGACAGGGAAACACTGTCCACGGTGATGGAGGCTGCCCAGACTGGCCATCTGGTGCTGGGAACCCTTCACACCGATTCAGCGGTGAAGACAGTGGAGCGGGCGATGGGGATGTACCCACCCCAGGAGCAGGATGGGGTGCGCCTGGCAATTTCCGAATCCTTGCTGGCCGTGATCTCCCAAGGGCTGCTGAAATCCACGGATGGCAAGATGGTTGCTTTTCATGACATTCTGATCAACAACGATGCCTGCCGAGATTATATTCAACGGGCTGAACTCGATGAGGTGGAGCAGATCATGGCCCGCAGCGCCTTCGATGGAATGCACACGATCAACCAGTCCCTGGCGGAGCTGGTGCAGAGCGGCCGGGTGGCTCCCGAGCAGGCTCTCGCCAAAAGCAACAGGCCGAACGAACTGGCCCAGATCCTGCGGGGCCGGATCTGACGCCGGATCGGCGCCCCTTTCCAGTTCGGGGATGGACCTGATTCAGGGATGGGTGACCAGCCGGATCAGCAGCAGCGCGGCGATGCCCATGGAAATGCCGAGCATGGCCAGGCGGCCATTCCAGATCTCGGCCTGGGGCGTGAACCCCCGTCGCCAGGCATTGAGCTCGTCGGGGCCCACCGGGTGGCTCAGCTCCGATTCGATTTCGCCATCCCCCTTCGGGTCGTTGTCTTGGGCAACATTGTGCAGGGCGGTACTGTCCTGGGCGGCATCGAGACCCTGGTCGCTGGTCTCTGCTGCAGCCATCGGACCCACCCAAAAGTAATGGTTTCACCTTACGGGAAAGAAAAGCCCCCGGCCGGGCTGTAAAGGCGATCAGCCTCCTCCAGCGGCAGCCGGGCCGCCACCCCCAGGACCGTGGAACTGCGGGCCCCGGAAGCGAAGCGCTGGGCCGCCGCCACGCCGATCATCGCCGCGTTGTCGGTGCAGTAGGCCAGCGGGGCCAGGCGCCAGGCCAGGCCCAGTTCGCCGCAGCGGCGCTCCAGCCGCTGCCGCAGCCGGCGGTTCGCCGCCACCCCCCCCACCAGAACCACCGTGGGGAGGCCATGGTCGCGGGCACAGCGGCAGGTGCGCTCCACAAGAACCTCCGCCACAACGTGCTCGAAGCTGGCAGCCAGGTCGGCGACCGGGAGCAAGCCGGATTTCCCCTCTCTCTCCCGCTCAGCTTCCAGCTTCTGCACCAGGCGCAGCACGGCGGTCTTGAGGCCGCTGAAACTGAAGTCGTAGGGATGGAAGCCCCCCTCCGGCCGTGAAACCCGCCCCTGGGGGAGACGGAACCGGAGTGGATCGCCAGTGGCTCCAGCCGCTTCGATCGCCGGCCCACCCGGGTAGGCCAGTCCCAGCAGGCGGGCCACCTTGTCGAAGGCTTCGCCAGCGGCGTCATCGTGGCTACGGCCGAGGCGGGTGTAGGCCCCCGGGCCATCCACCCGGATCAGCTCCGTGTGGCCGCCGCTGACCAGCAGCACCAGGCAGGGGCCGGCCGGCAGCGGCTCCCCCAGCTGCCCGGAGCAAAGATGGCCTTCCAGGTGATGCACGGCCAGGAAGGGAAGGTCATGAAGCCTCGCCAGGGTGCGGCCGGTGATCGAGCCCACCAGCAGGGCACCGACCAGGCCGGGGGCGGCGGTGGCGGCGATCGCGTCGAGATCGCGGTAGGCCAGGCCCGACCGCGCCATCACATCGGTGATCAACAGGGGCAGGGCTTCGACATGGCGACGGGAGGCGATCTCCGGGACCACGCCCCCCCAGCGGGCATGCTCGTCCATCTGGGAAGCCACCGCACTGGCGAGCACCTGGCGATCCCGCACCACGGCCGCCGCTGACTCGTCACAACTTGTTTCGACGGCCAGAACCGTGGGCATGGGCTCGGTGGAACTCTCTTACTGTCCGCCAGTGACATCCTGCCCTGCGGCAGGTCATTCCCAGGTACCGGATACGATGCGCCGCCTCTTCGCCGTTCTGATTTCCGCTCTGCTGATCATCGGCTTCGCCCCTGTGGCCCAGGCCGATGTCGCCGGGCTGACCCCCTGCGCGGAAAGCCCCCGCTTTCAATCCCGCGCCAGTGCCGCCGCCACTCCCCAGGCCAAGGCACGCTTCGAGATGTACAGCCAAGCGGTCTGTGGCGCCGACGGACTGCCCCACCTGATCGTGGATGGCCGTTGGAGCCACGCCGGTGACTTCACCCTGCCTGGCCTGATGTTCCTTTACATCGCCGGGTGCATCGGCTGGGCTGGCCGAAGCTATCTCCAGGCCGTTCGTGGCGGCAAGGACGCTGCGATGAAGGAGATCCAGATCGATCTTCCCCTCGCCTTCAAGAGCACCTTGGCTGCCGCCAGCTGGCCCCTGGCCGCCTTCAAGGAATTCACCAGCGGCAAGCTGCTGGAGGATGACAGCAAGGTCACCGTTTCACCCCGCTGAATCCATGAAAAAATTCCTCACCACCGCTCCAGTCTTCGCCGCGATCTGGTTTACCGTCACGGCAGGCATCATGATCGAATTCAATCGCTTCTTCCCTGATCTGCTCTTTCACCCCCTCTGAGGAGGCCTGATCCTCCGAGCACCTCCGGCGGCCCCCAGGGCCGCTTTTTCATGGCCAGGCTTCGGAACGCGGAACGGAGAATGCTTCACGCTGCCAGCCCCAGCAGGGCCTCAAGCTGGGCCAAGGCCGCCTCCAGGTCTCCGTTCACCAGCACGGCATCGAATTCCGTCTCGGCTTCGAGTTCCTGGCGGGCCCGCGCCAGGCGCCGTTCGATGGCCTCGGCGCTGTCGGTGCCGCGGCCGCGGATGCGGCGCTCGAGTTCGGCGAAGGACGGGGGCTTGATCAGCAGCTGAAAGCCTGCCGGGAAACTGCGCCGCACCTGCCGCGCCCCTTCCAGCTCGATTTCCAGCAGCACCGATTGGCCCAGGGCCAGGTGCTGCTCCACGGGTAGGCGCGGCGTGCCGTAAAGGTTTCCGGCGAACTCCGCCCACTCCAGCAGGCCCTGCTGCCGCACCAGGTCTTCGAAGTGCTGCCGCGGCAGAAAAAAGTAGTGCTCCCCCTCTCGCTCGCCGCTGCGGGGCGCCCGCGTGGTGGCCGACACCGAGAGCCAGAGGCTGGGATGCCGCCGGCGCAGGGCGGCGATCAGGGTGCCCTTGCCGACGCCGCTGGGGCCGGTGATCACGCTGAGCCGGCCCGGCAACGGCTTGATCACCGGCTCCTTTCCCATCGCCAGACCTCCTTCCTCCGCCGCCCCCATGGCTTCGCTGCGCCGTGAGACAGCAGAGTAGGGATCCCGGGCCGCTTCATCGCTGCGTTGAACGTCACGACGCTCCAGGCCATCGACCTCACCACCCTGCGGGCGGTGCTGGCGGAGCTGCGGCCGATGCTGCTGCCCAGCCGCTTCGAGAAGGCCCAGCAGCCAGCCGCCCATACGCTGCAGCTGGGCCTGCGCAGCCAGCAGGGCCGCCACTGGCTGGAGGTCAGCTGGCTGGCCGAGGCGCCACGCCTGCTGGCGATCGAGCCGCCGTCCCGGCAGGGGCAGGGCAGCACCCTTGCCCAGCAACTGCAGCATGGTTTGGCGGGATTGGCCCTGGTGGCCATCGCCCAGGAGGGCTGGGAGCGGGTGGTGGATCTCCAGTTCGCCCCCCGGCCCGGCGAACCGATCAGCCGCCACCTGATCGTTGAGCTCATGGGCCGCCACAGCAATGTCTTCCTGCTTGATGGCCACCGTCGGGTGATCGCCCTGGCCCGGCAGGTGCGGCAGCAGCAGTCGCGGCTGCGGCCGATCAGCAGCGGCGATCCCTATGCACCGCCGCCGCCCCTGCAGGGGGATCGGCCCCGCACCGACGAGAGCCTGGAGCGCTGGCGCCGCCGCCTTTCCCTGGTGCCGGTGAGCCTGCGGAGGGCCCTGCAGCAGAGTTACCAGGGGATCAGCCCCTCCCTGGCCCTGCAGCTGGCCGGCGATCAGCCCGGGGAGGCGGAGAGCCTGCTGGCCCTGCCGGTGAACGACCTCATTGAGCCCCAGTGGGCGGAACTCTGGCGGCAGTGGCGGCGCTGGCTCGCTGATCTGGAGCAGGAGCGCTACGGCTTCGTCACCGGTGGCGCCACCGCCTACCGCTGCTGGGGCACGGGCTCCACTGGCTGCGCTCCGGCGGGTGGCGTGAATGGTGCGCTGGCCGCCTACTACGGCCCCCTGCTCGCCAGCCGGGAGGCCCTGCGCCGGCGCCAGCACCTGGAGCAACGGTTGCAAAGCGCCCGGGCACGACAGGGACGCCTGCGGGATGAGCAGCAGAGCCTGCTGGATCAGGTGGCGGGCAGCGACGCCCTGCAACGACAGGCCGACGCCCTGCTTTGTGCAGCCAACCCCAGCCGGGAGCAGATCGGCGAGGCCCAGGCGCTCTACAAGCGGGCCCGTCGGTTGCGGCGCTCGCTGGCAGCGATCAGGCCCCGGCTGGAGCTGCACGCCAGAAATCTGGAACAGATCGAGAGCAGCCTCACCTTCCTGGAGCAGCACGCCGAGCAGCCTGGCGACCTGCTCGCCCTGGAGCAGGACATCGAGGCGATGCTGAGGCGCGGTGGCGGTGAGCCTCGCCAGCAGCGCCGGCGCCCCGCCCCGCCGGAGCCCCCCGCCACCCCCCAGCCCCTCGAGCTGCTCACCCCGGGGGGACTGCGGGTGCAGGTGGGCCGCAACCACCGCCAGAACGACTGGATCAGTCTGCGGCAGGCCCGCCGCGGTGACCTCTGGTTCCACGCCCAGGAGTGTCCGGGCAGCCATGTGGTGCTGAAGAGCTCGGAAGCCCCTGCCGCCGAGGGGGATCTGCAGGCCGCCGCCGACCTGGCGGCCCACTTCAGCCGGGCCCGGGGCAACCGCCGGGTGGCCGTGGTGATGGTGCCCAGCGAGCAACTGCAGCGGATCGCCGGGGCAGGGCCTGGAACGGTGCGCCATCGCGGTGGCGATGTGCTCTGGGCTGAGCCGGGCCGCGCCGCGACCCTGCTGAACGCCCCGCCGCCCCGGTTCCCTAGCCTCACCGCCGGATCACCACCATGAGCGAACCCTCCTGCCAGCCCCAGCCGGTCCCAGCCAGCCACCTCGATGAGTTTCCCGGCGAGGTGGAGATGAGCCTCGTCGATCACCTTGAGGAACTGCGGCGCCGGGTGCTGCGCAGCCTGCTGGCGTTGCTGCTGGCATCCGGCGGCTGCCTGGCCCTGGCCCGCCCTTTGGTGCGGCTGTTGGAGGTGCCGGCCGAGGGGATCAAGTTTCTGCAGCTGGCGCCCGGCGAGTTCCTGTTCGTGTCGTTCAAGGTGGCGGGCTACGCCGGGCTCAGCCTGGTCCTCCCTTACATCCTCTATGAAGTGCTGGCCTTCGTGCTGCCGGGCCTGACCCGCCGCGAACGTCGCCTGGTGGCACCAGCGGTGGCCGGCTCCGCCGTGCTGTTCCTGGCCGGCCTCGCCTTCGCCTGGTGGGCCCTGGTGCCGGCGGCCCTGCGCTTCCTGGTCAGCTACGGGGCCGATGTGGTCGAGCCGATCTGGTCGATCGAGCGCTATCTGGATTTCGTGCTGTTGCTGATGGTGGCCACGGGCCTGGCCTTTCAGCTGCCGGTCCTTCAGCTTCTGCTCGGGGCCTTCGGCCTGATCAGCTCCACAGCGATGCTGGGCGCCTGGCGCTCGGTGGTGCTGGTGGCGGCCCTGGCCGGTGCGGTGCTGACCCCCTCCACCGACCCGGTGACGATGCTGCTGCTCACCGGGGCGATCACCGCCCTGTTTCTCGTGGGGGTGGCACTGGTGGCCCTGGCCGAGAGGATCCGGCCGGTTTCGCCGTCACCCAGCGCCTCATAGCAGGAATTCCCGGCTGCGGCCGCCGGCGACGGGCTCCAGAACCAGGTTCATGGCCTTGCCAAGCCGGGGCTTGTCCCGGGTGGTGCGCAGCCACAGCCGCACCTGCTCGGCCGCCCCCAACCCGTTGATCACCTCGAGCAAGGCCTGCAGTTTGCTGGCATAGGCCTCGGCATCGAGCGGAAAGGACTGCTGCTCCAGGTAGGCCCACATCACCTGGAGGTAGAGGCGGCCCTGGCGCTGGACGAGCTGGAGGTCGTAGGAGGCCTGCCAGCGCGATCGCAACAGCTGCAGCAGTTCGTCCAGCCCCAGGGGCCCCTCGGCTCCGGATGGGTCGAATTCGGCGCAGGGATCGGCGGGCGACACGGCGGCTTGAAGCACCAACTCCACAACAGCATGTTGCGCGGCTCCGGCGGATCCCAGTCGGGGCCAAGCGTGGCGGGGAGACCAATGGTCATAATGGGCAGCACGTCGCTTCGGCTGCAAGGAACGCCCCCATGACCCAGATCCCAGCGAGCGACGTGCCCGGAATGGGTCGTCGGCAGTTCATGAATCTGCTGACCTTCGGCTCCGTCACCGGCGTCGCCCTGGGGGCCCTCTACCCGGTGGCCCGCTACTTCATCCCACCCAGGCCCGCCGGCGGCAGTGGCGGCACCACCGCCAAGGATGAACTGGGCAACAGCGTCACCGCCAGCGGCTGGCTGGCCACCCATAAGGAAGGGGACCGGAGCCTGGTGCAGGGACTCAAGGGGGATCCCACCTATCTGCTGGTGGAAGGGCCCGAGGCGATCGGCAGCTACGGCATCAATGCGATCTGCACCCACCTGGGTTGCGTCGTCCCCTGGAACAACGGCGCCAACCGGTTTGTCTGCCCCTGCCACGGCAGCCAGTACGACGCCACCGGCAAGGTGGTGCGGGGGCCCGCCCCCCTCTCCCTGGCCCTGGCCAACGTCACGGTCGAGAACGACAACGTCTTCCTGAGTCAGTGGTCTGACACCGATTTCCGTACCGGTGAAAAGCCCTGGTGGGCTTGATCGTCCGCGTTCGTTCCTCCTCCCCACGCCCGTCCGCTCAACCCATGCGCCGCCCCTCCTCCCCCCTGCTGCCTTCCCTGCTGGCGTCCACACTCCTGCTCTTAAGCGTGCTGCTGGCGGCTCCCCAGGCCAGCTGGGCCTATCCCTTCTGGGCGCAGCAGAACTACGACAACCCCAGGGAGGCAACGGGCAAGCTCGTCTGTGCCAACTGCCACCTGGCCAAGAAGCTCTCCCAGGTGGAGGTCCCCCAGGCCGTGATGCCTGACACCGTGTTCAAGGCGGTGGTCAAGATTCCCTATGACACCGCCGTGCAGCAGGTGGCGGCCGACGGCAGCCGCTCCGGCCTCAACGTGGGCGCGGTGGTGATGCTGCCCGATGGCTTCAAGCTGGCCCCACCGGAGCGCCTGAGCGAGGAGCTCAAGGCAGAAACGGCCGGCGTGTATTACACCCAGTACAGCGACGACAACCCGAACATCCTTCTGGTGGGGCCCCTGCCCGGTGATCAGCACCAGGAGATCGTCTTCCCGATCCTCTCTCCGGATCCAAACGCCGACAGCGCCGTGCATTTCGGCAAGTATTCCATTCACGTGGGTGGCAACCGGGGCCGCGGCCAGGTGTACCCCACCGGTGAGAAGAGCAACAACACCGTCTACAACGCCTCCGCAACCGGCACGGTGAGCGCCATCAACGCGGGCGAGAATGGCGCATCGGTGGTGGAGATCAGCACGGCAGATGGCACCAGCATCACCGACACCGTTCCGGCCGGTCCTGCCTTGGTGGTGGCGGTGGGAGATCCCGTTGAGGCAGGTGCTCCGATTTCCGATGATCCGAACGTGGGGGGCTTCGGCCAGCTGGATGCCGAAATCGTGTTGCAGAATCCGGTGCGGATTTACGGGCTGCTTGCCTTCTTCGCCGCCGTGGTCCTCGCCCAGATCCTCCTGGTTCTGAAAAAGAAGCAGGTGGAGAAGGTACAGGCCGCCGAAGGGATTTGATCCCCCCCGCACCCGCGCTGGCAAGCTTCAGCTCCCCGGGGCCCCTCCTGTTCCAGCTGGGGCCTGTTTCCCTGAGGTGGTACGGGCTGCTGATCGCTTTGGCCGTGCTGGTGGGCCTGATCCTGGCCACCCGGTTGGGTCGTCGCCGCGGCATCGATCCTGCCCAGATCGCCGACCTGTTGCCCATCCTGGTGCTGGCCGCCGTGGTGGGAGCCCGCCTGTATTACGTGCTTCTGGAGTGGCGTCAATACCAGCTCAACTGGCTGAGCGCCCTGGCGATCTGGCAGGGCGGCATTGCCATCCACGGCGCCCTGATCGGAGGAAGCCTGGCCGTGATCGGTTACTGCCGCTGGCGCCGGCTCGCCTTCTGGAACCTGCTCGATGTGCTCGTTCCGTCGGTGGCCCTGGGCCAGGCGATCGGGCGCTGGGGCAACTTCTTCAATTCCGAAGCTTTTGGTGTCCCCACCGATCTCCCCTGGAAGCTCTCGATTCCCCCGCTGAATCGGCCAGCCCCCTTCATCGACGAGCCCTACTTCCACCCCACCTTCCTCTACGAATCCATCTGGAATCTCGGCGTGCTGGCCCTGTTGCTGGTGCTGTTCCGGCTGGGCGAGCGGGGCCGCCTGTCCCTGCCGAACGGGGCCTTGAGTTGCGTGTACCTGGTCGCCTACAGCGCGGGACGCTTCTGGATCGAGGGGCTGCGCACCGATCCGCTCTGCCTTTTTTCCGTGCCGCCCTTCTGTGATGGAGGCCTGCGGATGGCCCAGTTAATGAGTCTGCTGCTGATCGCGATCGGCGGTTTCGGCCTCTGGTGGCTGTACGGACGCCACCGGGCCCTGCCCGATCCGGGCCAGCCCACCCCCCAGGGGAGCGGCTCTTGAGCCGGCCCGTGCTGATCGTGGGGGCCGGGCCAGGTGCTCCCGATCTCCTCACCCTGCGGGCGGCCGCGGCGATCGAAGCCGCCGAGGTGCTCGTCTGGACCGACTCCCTGGTGTCCCCCCAGATCGCTGCCCTGGCGCCGGCGGGCTGCGAGCGGATCCGCACCAGCAGCTTCACCCTGGAGCAGGTGATGGAGCAGCTGATCGATCGGGCCCGGGCCGGGCTCAAGGTGGTGAGGCTCCATGACGGCGACCCCTGCCTCTACGGGGCCTTGGCCGAGCAGATCTGCCGCCTCAACGAGGCCGGACTGGCCGTGGAGGTGGTGCCGGGCCTCAGTGCCTACCAGGCCACCGCCGCGGCCCTGAACGCCGAACTCACCATCCCCGGAGTGGTGCAGACGATCGTGCTCAGTCGGGCCTCCGGCCGCACCGGGGTGCCGGAGCGGGAATCCCTGCAGCGGCTCGCCGCCCTGCGGGCCTCCCTCTGCCTCTACCTGAGCGCCCGGCATGTGGAGGAAGTGCAGGAGATCCTGCTGGAGCACTATCCCGGCGACACCCCCGTGGCGATCGGCTACCGGGTGAGCTGGCCGGACCAGTGGCTGACGGTGGTGCCCTTGCGGGAGATGGCCGCCACCAGCCTGGAGCGCCAGTTGATCCGCACCACCCTTTACGTGGTGAGCCCGGCCCTGGAGAAGCCCGCAGGGTTCCGCTCCAGGCTCTATTCGGCCAGCCACGATCACCTGTTCCGGCCCGCACCGGCCTGAGAAGGCTGCGGGCGGTGTTTTAAGATCCAGGGGTGCGGGCGATTAGCACAGCGGTAGCGCACTTCCTTCACACGGAAGGGGTCACTGGTTCGAATCCAGTATCGCCCATGAAAAGCGTCGTGATCGGCCCATCAAGTGCGACCTCATTGATTGCCTTAGAGGTTCACTTTCTTGTCACGATGATGTAGATCGCGTGGATCACCGCCACAGGCCACATCACCGCCATGAAAGGCAGGCCAAGGGCTCCGAAGCTCAGCAGCCAGAACAGCAGATTCAACCAGAAGGCCCCGCTGAACCCCACCTGGGTGGCCACAGCGAAGGGGGGAAGGATGAAGGCGAGGATGATCCGGAAGATGTCTCCGACAGTCATGAACGGTTGAGATCAGGCGCCCCATTCAAGGCGAAGGCTCCGAGCTGAGCAACGGCTTCGTCATGGTTCCCAATGGCGCCTGCAAGAGGGGGCCTGGGTCCAGCGCCACCAGCCGGCCCTCGCGCAGGCGCCGCAGCTCGACGTGAAGATGGGGCGTTGTGGCCCGACCGCTCTGGCCCACCCGGCCCAGCGACTGGCCGGCGACGACCGCCTCCCCGGGGCGCACGGAGGCATCGAGCAGGTGGGCGTAGAGGCTCTGCCAGCCCCTGCCGTGCTCGATCACCACGGTGAGCCCGTAGCCGCTGATCACCTCCACCAGCCGCACCCTTCCCGGCAGGACGGCGCGCACCGCCGTTCCCTCCGCCACGATCAGATCCACGCCGGTGTGCATGCGCCAGGCCTGCCTTGCCGTGGAGAAGCGCCAGCCGTAGGGATCGATCTCTGTGGCTGGCTGATCCAGGGGGTAGGTGAGGCGGAGGGGCTGGCCGGGTGCGGGCAGGCCGGCAAGGGCAGCCAGGCCCACCCCCTCGGCGCTGCCAAGGGCGGCCACCTCGATTTCCGCCGGTGTGTTCGTTGGCCTGGGCGGAGGTGGATCCTCGATGGGCTGGGCCCGAGCCACAGCACCGGGCAGGAGCGCAAAGGTGAGCAGGGGCGCGGCGATCCAGGAGGTTGCAAGCCTCCGCCACTGAAGCCTGGGTGACGCCATGCTTTCGCCTCTGGAGCTGCCCCGTTGTAACGCTGATTCGGGAGATGGCCCGCAGGCCAGCACCTGGAGAGAAGGCCGGAGAAAGCCCCTCCAGTTGGCCCGGCACCCAATCATCACGACAACACCGGACCTGGACGCCGCCCCTTCAGCACGAGCACCGGGTTGAGCGGCGCCAGGCGGGTGCCATCGGCCAGGGCTGCGCCGCGCCAGGCCTGATGCTGGCTCACATGAACAGCGAGCCCGGCACCCTCCAGCAGGGGGCGCAACTCCGCCAGGGCTTCCACGGTGGCCAGGGGAATCACCACCACACCCCCGGGCCGCAGCCGCTCGATCACAGCCTGGAGCACCGCCGCCCGCTCGCGCCCTCCGCCGCCGAGCAGCACCCGGTCGGGGTCGGGCAAGGGGGAGTTCTGGCCGGCTGGCCTGGTTGCGATCAGATCCAGCGCTTCCCCCTCCAGCACCGCCGCCGGACTCACCCCCAGCCGCTCGGCATTGGCGGCGATCAGGGCGGCCGAGCCGCCGCGGCGCTCCACGGCCCAGAGGCCGAGGCCAGGCCGCAGGCGCAGCGCTTCGAGACCAATCGAGCCCACCCCGGCCCCCAGGTCCCAGAGCGCACCGGTGGGGGGAAGCTCCAGATCGGCCAGCAGCTGGATCCGCACCTCCCGCTTGGTCATCAGGCCGGGGCGATCGACGTGCTGCAGGAACAGACCATCCTCGAGGCCGAACAGGGGCAAGCTGGCCGAATCGGGGGCCGCCGCCGGCTCGGCGAGCAGCACCACCAGATGGAGTGGATCCAGATCGGCAGGCAGGGCGAAGTCAGGAGCGAGGCGCTGCACCCGTTCGGCCGGATGGCCCAGCCGCTCGCACAGCCAAAAGGCATAGGCGTGCTCCAGGCCGGAGGCACGCAGGATCCTCCCCACCTCCTCGGCGCCGCCGCGGCCGGGGTCTGTGAGCACCGCCAGGGCTGCGGGTCGTTTCTGCAGCGCCGCCGCCAGCGGTTCGGGGTCGCGGCCATGCAGGCTCACCCAGGCGGCGTCCTGCCAGGGGCGGCCAAGGCGCGCGAAGGCCAGCTGCAGGGAGCTCGGGGCCGGGTGAAAGCGCAGCTGATCGGGGCGGAAATGCTGCAGCAGCAGCCGCCCGATGCCGAACCAGAGGGGATCGCCGCTGGCCAGCAGCACCGCCGGCAGGCCCACCGCCCGCGAGGCCCGCAATGCCAGGATCAGCGCGTCAGGCCGGTCACTGCTGCGCAGCTGGATGGGCGGTGACCCGGGTTGCTGCGGCTGCTGTAGCAGCCCTGCGGTCAACCAGGTCTCCAACCCAGGCAGCAGCCGGGAAGGGGCCGCCACCAGCCGCGCCTGGCGAACCAGGGCAAGGGCCAGCGGCGCCAGGGACTCGAGGCCACCGGCATCGGTGCCGATCACATCGAGCCGCCATCCCGCTGGGCCGTCCTGGGGCTGGAGCGAGTCGGGGCAGGGGTTTGGCGCGCCGATCATGGGTCTCCTGCGCCAGGGCGGCTCACCAGCCTGGCCATGATGCTCGCTCCGCTGTGCACCGATGGCCGATCCCACCCCGTCCGCCGACCGCCGCCGGCGACTCCATGACCTGGTGCTCGGCCTGCTGGCCCGCCAGGGGGAGCTCGAACTGCTCGCCGGCGACGGGGTGGGTGGGGTGGACGGCGATCCGGCCCTGTGGTTGGAGCGCAACCGCCGGGTGGTACAGCGCTATCAAGCACTGGTGCGCTCGGCGGTCACCCTCGATGCCTTGATCGATCAGGAAGTGGGCCGCCACCAATGAACAGGCTCGCCGCCAGGGCCGGGGGGGCCTGTTCTGAACGGCTCTGACAAGCTGGCCGCACCTTCTCAGGCTCGATGGCGCGCTTCGGTCTCTCCACCCTCTCCAATTTATGGCGGGGCCGTGGCCACGATCACCCCTGGCAGGCCCCGGAGGCCAGCTGGCACCGCCCGTTCGGCCTGGGCTGGACCCAGCCCTACACGGTGCGCTACGCCAGCAACCTCGATGACGGCCCCAATCACGGCATGCCGCTGGGGGGCTTCGGCGCCGGTTGCATCGGCCGCGCCCCGGACGGCAGCTTCAACCTCTGGCACCTCGACGGGGGCGAGCACTGGTTCGGCACCCTGCCCGACTGCCAGTTTGCCCTGTTCGAGCGTGATGGGGAGAGCAGCCGCGCACACGCCTTGGCGGTAACGCCAACGCTTGACGCCTCCCGCCCCGATGCCGGTGAACCCCTGAACAGCTGGAGCTGGTACCCGGCCAGCACCGCCGAGCAGTCCACCGGCACCTACGCCGCCCGCTACCCGCTCAGCTGGTTTGAGCACAGCAAGGTGTTCCAGGCGGAGGTGAGCTGCGAGGCCTTCAGCCCGATCCTCCCCGGTGATTACAGGCGCAGCAGCTATCCGGTGGCGGTGTTCCGCTGGCGGCTGGCCAATCCCACCAAAACGCCCCTGGATCTCTCGCTGCTGCTGAGCTGGCGCAACACGGTGGGCTGGTTCACCAACACCGACCCCAGCGCCGCCGTGACGTTCCGCGACGACGGCAGCCCGGAGCACAACTACGTGCCGGCGATCGGCCGGGGGGAGGGCCAGCGCAACCGCTGCCTCGACGCCCCCGGCTTGAAGGGGGTGCTGCTGGAGGGGCGCCGCAGCGAGCCCCTGGCGGAAGGGGAAGGTCAGTGGTGCCTGGTGGTGCCTGACGATCTCGAAGGCGTCGAGGTGCTGCGCTGCAGCCGCTGGGATCCCACGGGCAGCGGCGCCGAAATCTGGACCCCGTTCGCCACAGACGGCTCGATCCCCGACAGCAACAACGACCGCCGCAGCACCGGCAGCGAGCAGGCCAGCGCTGCGATCGCCCTGCGCTTCCGCCTGGACCCCGGGGCCGTCATCGAGCTGCCGGTGGTGATCAGCTGGGACCTGCCGGTGACCGCCTTCGCCAGCGGCACCCGGGCCCTGCGGCGCTACACCGACTTCTTTAGCCCTTGCGGGGCCAACGCCGCCGCTATCGCCGCCGAGGCGCTGAGGGACTGGCGCGATTGGCGCACGCAGATCGAGGCTTGGCAGCAGCCGGTGCTGGAGCGCAGCGACCTGCCCGAGCCCCTGCGCATGGCGCTCATCAACGAGCTCTACGACCTGGCGAGTGGCGGCAGCCTCTGGACCGCCGCCAGCCCCACCGATCCCGTGGGCCGCTTCGGGGTGCTGGAGTGCCTCGACTACGCCTGGTACGAGAGCCTCGACGTGCGGCTCTACGGCTCCTTCGCCCTGCTGCAGCTCTGGCCCGAGCTCGACAAGGCGGTGCTGCGCAGCTTCGCCCGGGCGATTCCCGCCAGCGATGCCACGCCGCGGCCGATCGGCTGGTACTTCACCCAGGGCAAGGGGCGCGTGGAGGCGGCCCGCAAGCTGGCCGGCGCCACCCCCCACGATCTGGGAGCCCCGAACGAGCGGCCGTTCGACGCGACCAACTACACCGCCTACCAGGACTGCAACCTCTGGAAAGACCTGGCCTCCGATTTCGTGCTGCAGGTGTGGCGCACCTTCAAGTTGGCCCCCAGCGGCGAAGACCTGCGCTTTCTCGCCGACTGCTGGCCGGCGGGGGTGGAGGCCCTGCGGTATCTCAAGACCTTTGATGCCAACGACGACGGCCTGCCCGACAACGGCGGCGCCCCGGACCAAACCTTCGACGACTGGCCGCTGCAAGGGGTAAGCGCCTACTGCGGTGCCCTCTGGATCGCCGCCCTGGAGGCGGCCCTGGCCATGGGCCAGCGGCTGCAGCTGGAGCTGGGGCTCGACACCTCCGCGGAGCAGCGGGAGTTCGGGGGCTGGTTGGAGCAATCGCGGGCCAACTTCGACGACCTGCTCTGGAATGGCGAGTATTACCGCATCGATGCCGACAGCGGCACGCCGGTGGTGATGGCCGACCAACTCTGCGGTGATTTCTGTGCCCGCCTGCTGGGGCTGCCGCCTGTGGTGGCCGACGAACGGGCCCGCTCTTCGCTGAAAGCAATCAAGGAGTCCTGTTTCGAGGCCTTCGAGGGCGGCCGGCTGGGGGTGGCCAACGGTCTGCGCCGCGACGGCACCCCCCTCGATCCCAAGGGCACCCACCCCCTGGAGGTGTGGACGGGGATCAACTTCGGCCTGGCGGCCTACTACCGGCTGATGGGCGAGACAGCCACGGCCCTGGCAATCACCGGCGCTGTGGTGGAGCAGGTGTATAGCGGCGGGCTGCAGTTCCGCACCCCCGAGGCGATCACCGCCGCGGGCACCTTCCGGGCCTGCCATTACCTGCGGGCGATGGCGATCTGGGCCCTCTGGGCCACCCACACCGGCTGGCAGCCGATCCCCGGCGCCGCCCGGGAAGCGTGAGCGCTCCCATGGGGCTGGGCTCGTTGCCGACCCTGCTGGTGGCCCTGCTACTGAGTGGGCTCAGCCTGCTGATCGCACCCGGCGCTGCCCTGGCAGTCGGCCCACTCGCCCAGCTGCACGGCCACCCCGACGCCAACGGCACACCGCTGCTGCGCAGCCTCGAAAGCCTCCGCGACCTCGACGACCAGAGCTGGCAGCTGGTGGGCTACCGCGAAGGAGGGCCGGGGGGTCCGCTGCGGCTGCGGATCGTGGGCTATCCGGGCAAGGTGCGACTCGATCACCCCACCCCCCTGCAGGTTCGCTCCGGGCGCTACCGCTGGGAGCTGGAGGACATCACCCTGGCCAACGACGCCCTGGCCGGCGACGGCCGCTCCGCCGCCGCCGAGTTCGATCTGGCCCCCCTGCTGGCCGACCTTGACGAGGACCGGCCGTTGCGCCTGCGCCTGCCCGGCGTGTTCAGCGAGCTGGTGGTGCCGCCCTACGTGGTGCAGGAATGGCGGCAGCTGCCGAAGGGCGGCCTCCGCCTGGGTCAGGGGGCCGGATTATAAGGCAGGGAGGAGTGATGCAGGATGATCCGCAATTTGCCATCACTGCCCTTGTAGAACTCCCAGGTCTTGTCCACCGTCACCATCTTGCCATTCTTGTCGGTGATCATGACGTTCCCCATCGTGGTGGCGGTGTTGTCGATGATGAAGATGGCAGCATTTTTGATGTCGCATTGACGCCATCCCTTGAGGACAAATCCCTTGTCACCAGGATAATAAGCGTCCCCGCCAATGAAGTAGGCAAGGGCTCCCTGGCGGCTGGTGCGAAAGGTCTGGGGAACCACCGTCAAGGTGGGCTTGAACAACACAGGGCCCAACTCATAGCCATAGGCGGCATCGATCACCTTTCCAGCTCGGTTTTCGTTTCACGACAGTGGCAAAAAGCCTCTGTCGTGTGTGAGGACCTCAATGAACCTTTTCCAGCACGTTCTGCTGGCTCCTGCAGCCCTGGGCCTTCTCGCTCCGGTGGCTGCCACGGCCGCTGAACTCAACCTCGACGGCGTCAACAAGTACGCCGGCTCTGAGCAGCAGCTCACCAGCATCAGCCAGTTCTCTGATGTTCAGCCCACCGAGTGGGCCGGGCCTACCAGGCCCTCTCCAATCTGGTGGAGCGCTACGGCTGCGTGGCCGGCTATCCCGATGGCACCTTCCGCGGCAAGAAGCCGTTGAGCCGCTGGGAAGCCGCCGCCCTGCTCAATGCCTGCCTCGATCGGATCACCGAGGTGACCGATGAGCTGCGCCGCCTGATGAAGGAGTTCGAGAAGGAACTCGCCGTGCTCAAGGGCCGGGTGGATGGCCTCGAAGCCAAGGTGGTTGAACTGGAGGCGAATCAGTTCTCCCCTACCACCAAGCTCAGGGGTCAGGCCGTCTTCGTGGTGGGAGGCAATGCCTTCGGAGGCTCGAACACCGACCTGGTCAAATCAAACCAGACCGCTCAAGGCGCCGTCACCTTCAACTAGGACGTGCGCCTTGCCATCGACACCAGCTTCACCGGCAAGGACCTGCTGCGCACGGAACTGCGGACCGGCAACTTCCAGCAATCCGGTTTCGGTGCGGGAACACCCTCCTCAACCTCATCTACGACGCCTTCCAGGAGCCCGCCACCGCTGACACGGTGGGCATCAACCGCCTCTTCTATCAGTTCCCGATCGGCTCAGATTTCGTGGCCACGGTAGGGGGGCGGCTCCGCCAAGATAACATGCTGCCCTTGTGGCCGACGGCCTACTCGTCAGACCCCGTCCTGGCCTTCTTCGTTCACAACGGTACCAACGGCACCTACAGCGTCCACCTAGGCTCAGGCGCCGGCATCTAGTGGAGAAAGAACGGCTTCTCGATCGCCGGCCAATACATCAGCGCCAACGGCAACGTCGGCAGCCCGAACCAGGATGCCCTCCTGACCGGTGGCACCTGTGGGGGTATCGGCAACACAACTGCAGCGCCTCCACCGGCACCGTGCAGCTCGCCTATACCGGCTCCCGCTGGGCGATCTCGGGCGCCTACACCTACAGCCAGAATCTTGGCCCCAACATGGGGTCATTTTTCGCCATCAATCCCTACGGTTTCTTAGGTGGTGTTGGCACCTCCCTCGCGACCAACGCCTACTCCATTAATGGCTACTGGCAGCCCTCCACCAGCGGCTGGATCCCCTCGATCAGCGCCGGCTGGGGCATCAACAGCTACAACTCCAACGACTTTAGTAGCCCAGGCGTAGGTAGCATCAACGCCAACGGTCTGATCAGCCAGACGTGGTTCACCTGCCTCAACTGGAAGGATGCCTTCATCAAGGGCAACGAACTCGGCGTGGCCGTGGGCCAGGCCCCCTTCATCACCAGCTTCGGTGGCAACAACGGCGTCAAAAACACGTTCGGCGACACGCCGCGAGACCAGAACTTCATCTCGGAGCTCTGGTACAAGTTCCAGGTCACCGACAACATCAGCGTCACCCCCGCGGTCTTCTACATCGCCAACCCCCTTGGCAAGAGGCAGCAGGTCGAAGGCGGCCCTGGCGTGGGGTTGAACAACTTCGGAGCCCTGGTGAAGACCACCTTCAAGTTCTGAGCCCCTGCCTCGGCGGTCGCGCCGGGATCTCTCCACACACACCCCAAGCCGTGGCCTCCTGGCCACGGCTTTTTGCTGGTCGCCGTTGTTGGCCAGTACGGTTGAGCCGCACCGCCGGCCGAAGCTGAGCGCCTGGAAGTCCTGGATGGCCCGCGCCCTGCAACTGGCGGCTCTCGGCGACGGCCGCACCAGCCCCAACCCCCTGGTGGGCTCGGTGGTACTGGCAGCCGATGGCACGCTGGTGGGGGAGGGCTACCACGCCCGCGCCGGCGAGGCCCACGCCGAGGTGGGGGCCCTGGCCCAGGCGGGCGGGCGAGCCTCCGGCGCCACCCTAATCGTCACGCTTGAACCCTGCTGCCACCAGGGCCGCACCCCGCCCTGCAGCGAGGCGGTGATCGGCGCGGGGGTCGCCCGGGTGGTAGTGGCCATGCGCGATCCCGATCCCCGCGTGGCCGGCGGAGGCATCGCCCGGCTGAAGCAGGCGGGGATCGAGGTGATCGAAGGGGTGCGGGAGCCGGAGGCCCGCCGCCTGAATGCCGCCTTCTGCCACCGGGTGCAAACCGGCCGGCCCCTGGCCATCCTCAAATGGGCGATGAGCCTCGATGGCCGCACGGCCCTGCCCAACGGAGACAGCCAGTGGATCAGCTGCCCTGAGGCCCGGCAGTGGGTGCACGGGCTGCGGTCCCGCTGCGATGCGGTGATCGTGGGCGGTGGCACCGTTCGGGCCGACGATCCCCTGCTCACCAGCCGCGGCAGGCGTTCACCGGAGCCGCTGCGGGTGGTGCTGAGCCGCCGGCTGGATCTGCCCAGTCGCGCCCAGCTCTGGGACCAGGCGGTGGCCCCCACCCTGGTGGTCCATGGACCCGACGCCGGCCCCGAGAGCCGCCAGGCCTTCGATCAGGTGGGCGTGGAGCGGCTGGAACTGGCAGCTTGCGAACCGGATGCACTGCTCAGGGCCCTGGCGCAGCGGGGCTGCAACCGGGTGCTTTGGGAGTGCGGTCCCGCCCTGGCGGCGGCGGCGCTGCGCCAGGGTTGTGTGCAGCAGCTCGCCGCCGTGGTCGCCCCGGTCCTGCTGGGGGGTGAGGCGGCCCGCACCCCCCTGGCGGACCTGGCCCTGGAGCGGGTCGAGGCGGCCACCCCCTGGCAGGGGCGCCCCTGCCGCTGGCTGGGCCGTGATCTGCTCTGGGAACTGGACAGCGGGTTGCCGTGGTGAGCGGGGTGCCGTTCTCGCTGGAGTTTCCGCTGCTGGGCGCCCTGGTCGCGGCCGGCCTCTGGATTGCGCTCGAGTTCCTGGGCAGGCGGTTGGCGGCAGGGTCGGTGGGCAGGGCCTTGCTGCAGCGCTGCCGCTTGAGCCTCTGCGCCACGGTGGTGGTGGCCAGCCTCAGCTGGTGGCTGGCCGCCCGGCCCGGCCCCCTGCCGTTTTCGCTGCCGATCGGCGGGTCAAACCTGCGCGATGGGGTGATCAGCCTCGGTGTGATCTGGACGCTGCTGCGCTGCAAGGCCGAGCTGCTGGGCAAGGCGGAGCGCTATTCCGAGCAGCTCTTTCCCACCTTGCCGGTCAGGGATCGGCTGTTCCTCTTCGATGTCGCCGACAAGCTGCTCGCCACGGCGGTGTTCGCCCTGCTGGCCCTGCTGATCCTGCGGTTGCTCGGGGCGCCGCTGGCGGTGCTGGCCACCACCGGAGGATTCGGGGCCGCCGCCCTGGGCTTCGGCGCCAAGACGATCGTGGAAAACGCGCTCAGCGGCATCAGCCTGTATGTCAACCGCCCGTTCGTGGTGGGCGATCTGATCCGCATCCCCGAGGAGAACCTTTCTGGCACCGTGGAGCAGATCGGCTGGTTCTACACCCGCCTGCGGGACCCGGAGCGGCAACCCATCTTCGTTCCGAACGGCATCTTCACGGTGAAACCGGTGATCAACAGCGGCCGGATCGACAGCCGCCGGCTGTGGATTGAATTCAGCCTTCGCCACGACGACCGGGAAAGGGTCGAGCCGATCATCGCCAGCCTGGAAGCGACGCTGGCGGCCGATGCCGGCATCGATCAGGGGAAGCCCCGGGGGGTTCACTTCGTGGGCTACGGGGCGGCGGGCCTGGATCTTCGGTTGCTCTGCTTCTCCAGCAGCGGTGATCTCCCCACCGCCTGGGATCTGCAGCAGCGCCTCCTGCTCCAGATCGGCAGGGTGGTGGAGGCCCACCAGGCCAGGATGCCCCTCCAGAATCCTCTGCTGGACGAGACCTGAGCCATGCCCCTCTCGTTTCAGGAGCTCCAGAGCCAACTCCAGCCCCACTGGTGTGACTTCGATGACGACCGCAGCGCCATCGCCCCGAACGGCTCCGGGGCCGAGGGCTGCGATCTGCTGGTGGTGCCGTCGCTGAGCATGGACCGCAGCCAGATGGACCTGGTCACCGGCTCCCATCACTACGAGGAGCGCCAGCTGTTTTCGCTGATCCGGCTGCGCCACCCGGGGGTGCGGGCGGTGTACGTCACCAGCAAGTTGCTGCCGGAGCTGGTGGTGGATGCTGTGCTGGAGCTGCTGCCTGGGGTGCCGGCCTCCCATGCCCGCCGCCGCCTGCACCTGTTCGATGCCGACGACGCCTCGCCCCGGCCGCTCACCGAGAAGCTGCTGGAGCGGCCAGCCCTGTTGGCAAGGATCCGGGAACTCCTGCGGCCGGGTCGCAGCCTGATGACCTGCTTCAACGTGACCGCCCTGGAGAAGCAGCTGTCGGAGCGGCTGCAGGTGCCCCTGCTCGGCACCGATCCGGCCCTGGGCTACTGGGGCAGCAAGGCGGGCAGCCGGGAGCTGTTCCACCGCTGCGGGGTGCCCCACCCCCCCGGCAGCGGCCTGGTTCATGACCTCGAGGCCCTCGCCGAGGCCACGGCCCAGCTCTGGGAAGACCACCCCGAGTTGGAGAGGGTGGTGGTCAAGCTCAACGAGGGCTTCAGTGGCGAGGGCAACGCACCATTGGAGCTTCTCCCCCTGGAGCTGGCCGCCACCCATGGGAAGGAACGTCGCATGCGCTTGCGCGCAGCCCTCGACAGGCTGGCGATGCCCCCGCCGCAATGGCGCCAGTTGCTGCAAAGCCAGGGGGCCCTGGTGGAAGCCTGGCTGCTCGGCGGCGAGGAGCTGCGATCCCCGAGCGTGCAGGGCACGATCCATCCCGGCGGAAGGGTGGAGGTGCTCTCCACCCACGAGCAGATCCTCGGCGGACCCAGCGGCCAGACCTACCTGGGCTGCCGCTTCCCCGCCGATGGGGCCTACCGCGCCGAGCTGATGCGCCATGGCCAGGCGGTGGGGGAGAGGCTGGCGGCGAAGGGAGCGCTGGAGCGCTACGCGGTGGACTTCGTGGCACGGCGCTTCGGCGCGCGCTGGGATTTGCAGGCGATCGAGGTGAACCTGCGCAAGGGGGGCACCACCCACCCCTACATGGCCCTGCGCTACGCCACCAACGGCCGGATTGATCCGGTGAGCGGCCTGTTCCGATCCCCAACCGGCCAGCCCCTCTACTACGCCGCCACCGACAACCTCTGTGACCCCCGGCTGCAGGGGCTGCTGCCGGTGGACCTGATCGACATCGTGGCCGCCGCCGGCCTCCATTTTGATCCTGCCGAGCTGCGCGGCAGCGTGTTCCACCTGCTGGGCTGCCTCTCGCAGTTCGGCAAACTCGGCATGACCTGCATCGGCCGCAGCGCCGAAGAAGCCGCCCGCATGTACGACGCAACCGCGGAGCGGCTGATCGCGGGAGCGGAAACATTGCGGCTGTAAGGCTTCCAAGGGTGATTGGCCGTGAACGCCAACTCAGCCGCAGGAGGATCAGGGAAGCTCTTGACAACAAGCCCGCATAGCCAGTCGCGGTCAGCCAATTGTTCGGTTTGGACCATTTTAGGGCATCTCGAAAATAGCCAACCATCAACTAGTCTCACCTGGGACCCAGATAGGACACATTTGGCTGCAACATGTCGACTTGCGGGTCTTGCTGGATTTTGCAGATTTTTTTGATTGTTCCGAGCTGCCTTTTAGCGCAGATCAGGCTGGAATCAGCCCACCAGGCCAGGAGCGCAAAACCTGGCCACGAGGATGAGAGTTGGCCACGAGAGTCGGAGCTGGCCACGACCCGCAGCGGTGGCCAACAAAAAAGCCACCCCTGCGGGTGGCGATGGATTGGCCTGGATCAAGCAGACTCACCCTCACTCTGGGAGAGCGGGTGCGCTGGCTCTGCGGATCGGGTGCAATCCAGGCAGCCGGTATCCAATCGGAGAATATCAAGCCGTTGTGGAATCAAGAGTTTTATCCTGGCATTGAGCTATTTTTGCAGGAAGCTTCCCTCCAACTATCGTCGCCGCTACTGCGTTTCACAACCGAGTTCGAGATGGATCGGAGTGGGGCCACAGTGCCATGAACACCAGGAAATAATCTCTTGTTCTCAGAAGATCCCTGAGAACTGCATAGATAATGGATCAGCTTTCGCTGATCTGTCTGAATCAAAGCACACCATGCTTCCATGGGCAAAGCCAAGTGTTGGTCAAGCCCTCGGTCTATTAGTACTCCTCCGCTTCACGCATTGCTGCGCTTCCACGTAGAGCCTATCAACGGGTGTTCTTCCCGTGACCTTACTGGCTTAAGCCATGAGAACACTCAT
>Ga0247831_1002806_pt1 | contig 27090 bp, 26 predicted proteins | sample LaCruzMarch2015__9_FD_192406 | JGI IMG/M metagenome (GOLD analysis project Ga0247831, IMG submission 192406) | Freshwater microbial communities from meromictic Lake La Cruz, Castile-La Mancha, Spain - LaCruzMarch2015_1m | ecosystem: Environmental > Aquatic > Freshwater > Lake | place: Spain...
AGACTGATCGAAAATCGCTCTAGTGCAGAATACGGTCTGTCACCGAGACGATTTCGCGGAGATGCTTTGAGCGCCGCAGCACACCCAGTGAACAAAAGCATTGTCCAGCATAAACCTCAGACCCACAGCTAGGTAAGCAGCGGACAGACGCCGCCAAGCTCAATCCGCGATAAGCGCCGGTTGGGCGTCAACGGCGATCGCTTCGCGATACAGCGCATGATAACTACCTGCGATCTGTGCGAGAGTGGAGATCGCCAGCATTTCGGGATCGCGCGCGGCCTTGATCAACCCAATTGGCCCGACGATCCGCGCGATGTCCGCGGGGGCAATCCGGTGCGCCGCCAATATCTCGCAGCGCTGCGCATGCGTTCGGCGGCTCCCCATCGCGCCTATAAAGAACGCGTCCAGACCCAGCGCCTGCTCCAGCAGCGCCACTTCCCAATCGTGGTCGTGAAAGAGAAAAACGATGGCGGTGTGCTGATCGGCGTCCAGATGCGGCGTACGCGCCGCACTCGACAGGTGCACCGCATCAAAACCGTCCGCGCGCAGTGCGGCCACACTCTCCATGTTTGGCGTCAGCACTTTCACAGCGGCGCCGAAGGCGCGCGCCTGTCGCGCCAACGCCTGTGGCTCTGCGCCATGACCCACGATCACCAGGCGAAGATCCGGCTCGTGGACCGCAATGAATGCGCCCAGCTTGGAGGCGCTCATCGACTGCTGAACAGCCAAACGCCCATCAGTCTCAATGAAAAGGCGAACCTGCTTGCGCGCATCCAACAGGCCCAAAGCCTCATGGATCACAGGCTGAGGCGGATTGGGCGTAAACATCAAATCCACGCTACCGCCGCACGGCAATCGAATATCCTTGTAGCGCGACCCAGCGCCGAAGCGTACGCGTTCAGCGCGGCCAGCGGCGATGATGCGCTGTGCCTCAGCGACAACAGCAGCTTCGACACAGCCACCGGAGAGACTGCCGGCATAGGCGCCGGTTTCACTCACCGCCATGTGAGACCCGCGCGCCCGCGACGCACTACCCGTCAAATCCACCAGCGTGACAAGCGCTGTATGCTCGCCACGCGCCGCGGCATCCAACAAAAATCGAAAGATAGTGCGCGCGCCTCTCATGCGATATGCGGCAGACCGTCAAGATGCTTTTCAAGCGTCACCGGATATTGCCGCACCCGCACGCCAGTGGCGTTATAAACCGCGTTCGCAACCGCTGCGCCGATGCCGCATATGCCGAGCTCGCCGACGCCCTTAGCCTTCATGGGCGACGCCGTCGGATCGACCTCATCGAGGAAGATCACCTCGGTGTGAGGAATGTCGGCATGCACTGGCACTTCGTAGCTCGCGAGATCGTGATTGACGAAGAAGCCATAGCGTTCATCAACTATGAGCTCCTCCATCAACGCGGCGCCCAGCCCCATCACCATGCCGCCGAGCACCTGGCTTCGAGCCGCCTTCGGATTAAGGATGCGGCCTGCGGCGCAGACGGCGAGCATGCGACGAACGCGAACTTCACCCGTATAGGCATGCACATGCGCTTCCACAAAGTGACTGCCGAACGTCTGCATTTCAAAGCTGTCCTGCAGACCTGCGAACTCGATGCTGTCTTCGGCAACCAATTCGCCCTGCTTCGCTGCATCGGCCAGTTTCTTTCTCCGCCGCCCTAAGCGCACTTCGTCATCTACAAACTCTGCGTCGTTAGCGTTGAAGCCAAGCTTCTGCGCCGCCGCTTCGCGCAGCTTGACGCACGCAGCGTAAACACCCGAAGTCGAGCAATTGGCGCCCCATTGTCCGCCTGAGCCGGCCGACACAGGAAAGGCGGAATCACCAAGCTTCACGACCACCTTGTCCAAACCTATACCCATCATCTCAGCAGCCGTTTGCGCAATGATGGTGTAGCTACCGGTGCCGATATCGGTCATGTCGGTTTCCACCGTCACGACGCCATCGGCGTTCAGCCGTACGCGCGCGCCAGACTTCATCAAGGGCGCGCCACGGATAGCGCCCGCGACCCCAAGGCCGATGAGCCACGCTCCATCGCGACGGCTTGAAGGTTTCGCGCTGCGCTGGTTCCAACCAAAGCGGTCGGCGCCGACGCGCAAGCATTCGATGAACTGACGCTGCGAAAATGGCTTGTCCGTTCCGGGCACGGTCTGCGTATCATTGCGGATGCGGAACTCAACGGGATCGATGCCCGCAGCCTCCGCCATCTCATCGATTGCAACTTCCAGCACCATGAGCCCCGGCGCTTCGCCGGGCGCCCGCATCGCATTGCCCTCAGGTAGATCGAGCGTAGACAAATAGTTCTGCGTCAAGCGGTTCGCGCCGCCATAGAGCAGCTCGGTCTGGGCGACTGCGCCCTCCGGGACGCCATTTGGCAAGTTGCCCGACCAATTCTCATGTGCAATGGCGCCGATGCGGCCGTCCCTGGCCGATCCCATACGAATGCGCTGAGTTGTGGCTGGGCGATGCGTGGAATTGTTGAACATCATCGGACGCGTCAAGGCGACTTTCACGGGCCGCCCGACCGCTTTGGCGCCGAGCGCGGCAAGCACGGCATCTGCACGAATGAACAATTTGCCGCCGAAGCCGCCGCCGATATAGGGCGAATCCACGCGCACATTCTCGGGCGGTATTTTGAGTGTTTGCGCCAAGCTCATCTTGGCCCAGGCGATCATCTGGTTGGACGTCCAGACCGTCAGCTTATCGCCTTCCCACGACGCGATAGACGCGAATGGCTCCATCATTGCATGGGCATGATCGGGAACGTGATAGGTATGGTCGAGCGTCAGCTCCGCCGCAGCGAAGCCCTTGTCGAAATCACCGAATTTTGTGCCCGTATGGCGGCCTCCAGCGACCGCGCTTTGAGCACGCACGGCTTCAAGATTATAGGCGCCCTTGGCCTTCGCGTATTTAACCTGCACCAAGGATGCGGCAGCCCGCGCTTGCTCGAAGGTCTCGGCGACGACAATCGCGATAGCCTGGTGGTAATGCTCAATCTCGGGTCCGCCGAGAAGTTTCGCGGTGTTGAAGCTCGACAAGCTAAGCTCGCCGGCATTCTGCGCCGTGATGACGCTCAGAACACCCGGCGCTGCGCTTGCGGCCCGAATGTTGATCGATGTGATCTTGCCCTTGGCGATCGCGCTGCCAATCACATGGCCATAAGCTTGATTGATCGCGACGTCATGGCGCTCGTACGCGTAAGGAGCCGTCCCCGACACCTTAAGAGGCGCTTCAATGCGGTCGGTGGCTTTGCCGACAATTTTGAGCTGATCAATCGGATTCTTGCCCGAAGGCGTATTGAATTTCATGTGCGCGCCTCCGCCAGAACTCCGGCTAACGCCCTTTCGGCCAGCGTAATCTTGAAACTGTTGTCCTTGGCGGGGCGCGCACCGGCAAACACGCGCGCCGCGACTGCCTTGGCGCCTTGCGGCATCGCTACTTCAGCCGCCTCGACACGCCACGGCTTGGGCGCCACGCCACCGAATGCGACCCTGCCGCTGCCATCGGGCTGGATCACGGCCGCCACTGAAACTAGCGCGAACGCATAGGAAGCTCGGTCACGCACCTTGTGATAGAAATGCTTGCCGCCGAGCGGCTTGGGCAAGGTCACCGCTGTGATCAGCTCACCCGGCATCAGCGTCGTCTCGATATGGGGCTTGTCACCCCAAAGGCGGTGGAAATCCGCAATCTTGACGGTGCGGGCTTTACCTTTGGGGTCGATGGTTTCCACATTTGCATCCAGCACACGGAGCGCCACAGCCATATCGCCGGGATAGGTCGCGATGCAGGAGCTGGACGTACCGATCACACCCAATTGCCGGGAGGTGCCGCCGATGGCCGCGCAACCAGAGCCGGGCTTGCGTTTGTTGCAGGGCATGTTCGTGTCGTAAAAATATGGGCAACGCGTGCGCTGAAGCAGGTTGCCCGCCGTCGTGGCTTTATTGCGCAGCTGGCCCGACGCGCCGGCCACAATCGCGCGCGCCAGAACCCCGTAATCACGGCGCACCCGCTCATCGCTCGCCAAGGCTGTGTTCGAAACAAAGGCGCCGATCCGCAGACCGCCCTCTTCCGTCGCCTCGATCAGATCGAGCTTCAAATCCTGCACATCGACCAGGTGCGTCGGCGTCTCGATCTCAAGCTTCATAAGATCGAGCAGGTTTGTACCGCCAGCCAGAAATTTTGCGCCCTCCCGGCCGGCGACCGCTTTGGCCGCCTCGGCTGGCGTCTTCGCGCGCTCATACGTGAACGCCTTCACGCGACGCCTCCCGCAACTTCGGCCATCGCTTCGGCGATATTCGAATAAGCGCCACAGCGGCAAATGTTCCCGCTCATGCGTTCGCGCAATTCCATATTGGTGACTTGCGGCCGGGCGGCGATGTCGCCCTGGACATGGCTAGGCACGCCGCTTTTGATCTCTTCGAGCACGGCCACGGCCGAGCAAATCTGCCCTGGCGTGCAATAGCCGCACTGAAATCCGTCATACTTGATAAAGGCCTGCTGCATAGGGTGCAGATTTCCCGGCAATCCAAGGCCTTCGATTGTGGTCACCTTATCGCCCGCGTGCTGAACGGCAAGACTCAGACAGGAATTGATCCGCTGGCCATTGACCAGAACCGTGCAAGCCCCGCACTGGCCGTGATCACAGCCCTTCTTGGTGCCGGTGAGGTGAAGATGCTCGCGCAGTGCATCGAGCAATGTGGTGCGTGGATCGAGATTGAGATCGCGCGCCTGACCATTCACCTCAAACGAACAGGGCATCAAAGTGGGTGCATCGCCAATAGCCGCATTGGCTTCAGCCGCCGCAACAGGACTTGCGACTGTCGCGGCCGAAGCAGCGCCGCCCGCGAGAATCTCGCGGCGCGACACCGGGAAACCGTCGAAATCACCCATTATCTTGATCTCCCCGCGTGACGAAATGGCTGTCCGGCCGACGCACAGATTTTAGAGCTGTGTTGGCGGCGCACAAATTCAATATAAAAAATGAGCGTAAAATATAGCATATTCATCGCATTTGTTGGAACGCCCGCGCAAATTCCTTGTTTTGCGCCATTTAAAGCGAGTATCCGCGCCGAAAGGAGTGATGCCTAAATGTCCGCGAAACCAGTGGAGACCGGCATCATTCTCGCGGCGGGATTGTCCCGGCGTTTTGGCCCCGAGAACAAACTTCTCGCTCCATGGCGCGGACAGCCTCTCGTTTCTTATGCGATCGACGCTGCGTCAAAAGCCGCCCTCAAAAATATCATTTTGGTGACAGGCCAAGACGGCGACGCCATCGCCGCCTTAGCGAATGACGCCAAAATCCACCGAGCGCACAATCCAGATTTTGAAAAAGGCCTTTCCTCCTCTTTGCAAGTCGGCCTTGCCGCCGCTCCTTTAGGTCCGGTGATCGTTCTTTTGGCCGATATGCCAATGGTGGGATCGCCGTTGATTAACAACCTCCTTCGCGCTTGGCGCGACGGCGTTTATGCCCTCGCGCCCGAATACAATGGCGAAGCCGGCAATCCCGTTATTCTAAGCCCGGCCGCGCGCCAGGATGCGAAAACGCTCACCGGTGACCAGGGCGCGCGCGGATTGTTCAAAGGCCGGACCGACTTTATCCGCCACCCCGTGGCTAATTCCGCAATTCTCCACGATTTCGACCTCAGCGGCGACTTCTCCAGCTAACTGGCTGTTTAAAGCCCGCAGCGACCTGCCAAAGCGGAATTGGGGGAATTCAACCGATTCAGAATGCGCCACGGGAATGTCTTCTATTCGCAAGAGGCGCCAATCGCGATACATGGCCGAGATGACCGATACTGAGCTCCTGTCAGGCATTTACGGTGCGCCCCCCCCGCATCTAGCGGACGCGCCCAAGGAAGCGCATCAGCTGTCGCCGCTTTACCCCGGCGCCCGCGATCTCGGTAAAGCAGCGCCTGGTTCATATTCCAGCATTGCAATGCTCGCCCCGTCCGGCACGCTTGAGCGGCGTCATGCTTTGGCGGAAGCTTTGCTTGCGCTGACGCGGGGCGCAACACTCATCGCTTTGGCGCCAAAAGATAAAGGCGGCGCAAGGCTGGCGAAGGAGCTAAAATCCTTTGGCTGTGCCGTCACAGAGACCAGCAAGAGCCACCACCGCATCTGCGTGGTCCGACGCCCGGAAATGCTTATTGGATACAACGAGGCGCTCAATGCAGGTGGGCCGCGCTCGGCCGAAGACATTGGTCTTTGGACGCAACCGGGCGTGTTCAGCTGGAACCGGCTTGATCCAGGCAGCATCCTGCTTACGACGCGGCTCCCGCAATTGCAGGGAAAAGGCGCTGACCTCGGCTGCGGCGTCGGGCATCTGTCGCTGAGTGTGCTTAAATCATCCACCGTGGATCGCATCGATCTAATCGACATCGATCGCCGCGCTGTCGCATGCGCGAAGCGCAACATTACCGATCCGCGTGCACACTTTCATTGGGCCGATGCGGCGCGCGCGCCAAGCATGGCCAATCTCGATTTCGTGGTGATGAACCCGCCCTTTCACAACGCCGGAACCGAAGATAAGGCGTTGGGTCAGGTCTTCATTCAGTGCGCCGCCAAACTCTTACGCCCCGGCGGGATCTGCTGGATCGTCGCCAACCGGCATCTACCCTATGAAGCGGCGCTCGCCGCCGCCTTCAAATCTGTCCGCCTCGATCACGAAGCCGGCGGGTTCAAAATCTTTGAGGCGAAAGCGTGAGCAAAACGCCAACCATGCGCATCGATCGCTTGCTCGCAAACATGGGCTATGGCTCACGGCGCGACATCGAGCGTATGGTCAAAAACGACCGTGTGCTTTTAGATGGACAGATCATCGACGACGTCAGCGCGCGAATTGCGGTCGCGCGCGACCTGCCGTCACGCATGAGCATAGACGGCAAGCCACTCGACCCACCGCCGGGACTGATCATCGCCATGCACAAGCCGCTCGGCGTTACTTGCTCGCACAAAGACGCCGGGCCGCTGGTTTACGATCTCCTGCCATCTCGATGGCGCGCGCGCGACCCGACGATCTCGACCATAGGGCGGCTCGACAAGGAGACTTCAGGACTCCTTCTGATGACGGACGATGGGGCTTTATTGCATCGGATCATCGCCCCCAAAAGCCATGTGGCCAAGCGCTATTGCGCCACGCTCGCCCGGCCATTGAAAGGCGATGAGGCGAAAGTGTTTGGCGCCGGCGGGTTGATGCTGGAGAGCGACGACAAACCGCTACTGCCTGCGGAATTTGAGCCCTTATCGGACCGCTCAGGCCGCTTGACCTTGCACGAGGGCCGCTATCATCAAGTGCGTCGAATGTTCGCCGCCATCGGCAACCATGTCGAAGCGCTGCACCGGGATCAAATTGGAGCCTTCGATTTACCCGAAGATCTGGCTGCTGGAGAATGGCGCCTGCTCGACGAGCCCCAGATCGCTCGGATTTTTGCGTAGATGCTTGGAGAAACTTTGAGGGGACGCCGTCTCTTTCCTAGGTTAGACTTAAGACCATAAGAATAAAATGGGAGGAGCGATATGGCGACGCAGGAGAAACTGTCCTTCTGCCGCATCTGTATGGGTGCGTGCGGCATGATTGTAACGGTCGACGAAAATGACCGCATGATTGATATCCGCGCCGACCGCGACGATCCGCAAACCCTGGGTTTCGCCTGCTTTAAGGGCTTGCGTGCAGTGGAAGCCCACGAAAGCCCCAATCGCGTCCTGCGCCCGATGAAACGCATGCCGGATGGGTCGCTGGCGCCAATCGAACTCGAAACCGCATTGGATGAGATCGCCGAGCGGCTCCGCGCTATTCGCGCCCAACACGGTGGGGAAGCGATTGCTGGCTATAAAGGCGGCGGCGGCTTTTTCACCTCTTCAGCCGTCGTTCTTTTGAACTCGTTTCTACGCGGTCTCGGATCTCCGAAAAGCTACAGTTCCGCGACGATCGATCAGTCCGCAAAATTCGTTACCCATGGACGGCTCGGCCTTTGGCCTCCGGGAAAGCCGCCCGTGAAAGATTGCGATTTGATGCTGCTGGTCGGCACCAATCCTATGGTCTCCGTCAACCCGCCGTTTGACGTGCGCAACCCGGTAAAGCGGATGAAGGAAGCGCGGGCGCGCGGCATGAAACTGATTGTGATCGATCCGCGCCGCAGCGAAACCGCCACCTTCGCCGATCTACACCTCCAACCATTGCCCGGAGAAGACGCATCGGTGATTGCAGGCTTGCATCACATCATTCTGCGCGAAGGCTGGTACGACAAGGCCTTCTGCGAAGCCCATGTGGGGGATCTCGACGCCCTCCGACGGGCGGTTGCACCCTTCACGCCAGATTACGTCGCCGCGCGCGCCGATGTCCCGGCCGAGCTTCTCTATAGGGCTGCGCGCTTGTTCACCGAGACCGGTCAAAAAAGCCTCGCGGGCAGCTCAACGGGGCCGGATATGGGACCATTCTCAAACGCCACCGAGCATTTGATCGAGGCCCTCAATGTGATTTGCGGCGGCTTGGTGCAGGCCGGCGAACCAATCGGCAATCCGGGGGCCATCCTACCGCGCTACCAACGAAAAGCGCAGGTGACGCCCGCCCCTCGCTGGTGGGACAGCGGCCCCAAAAGCCGGATCGACGGGTCCGGATTTATTGGCGACGAAATGATGACGGGGGTGCTGGCGGATGAAATCCTGACGCCGGGCGATGGACAAGTGCGTGCGCTGATCGTTCATGGCGGCAACCCGGCTTCATCGATACCGGATCAGCGTAAGATCGTACGCGCACTGCGTTCGCTCGACCTGCTTGTTTGCATCGAACCATCCATGTCGGTGACGGCGGAACTAGCGGACTATATCCTGCCGCCCTTTATGCAATATGAGCGGCCGGACCTGCCGTTCTGGCTGTACGAATACATGATCTATCAGGACACAGCTTATACCCGCTACACGCCCGCCGTAACCGCGCCGCCCGAAGGCTCCGCGCTGGTCGATGATTGGTATGTGTTCTGGTCATTGGCCAAGCGCCTCGGTACGCCCTTGAACTATTTGGGCGAAGACCTCGATTTCAGCGCCACACCCACCACAGATGAACTACTGGCGAAGACGGCGCGGCACGCGCCTCTTTCATGGGATGAACTTAAGGCGCGCAACCGCGGCTTGATAGTCGATGAAACGCCGCAACTTGCAGAACCCGCTGATCCGGACTGGACGGGACGATTCACCGTCATGCCGCCGGATGTTGAAAGCGAAATTCGCCAGGCCCTCGGCGACGACGAGAGCAATGCAGAGTTTCCGTATCGCTTGGCGGTGCGCCGGTTGCGCGAGACCTTTAATTCCGTTGGCCGCGATTTGCCGACGACGCGAAAACGCGTTCCGTTCAACCGCGCATTTATCAATCCAGAAGACCTAGCCGAAATCGGCGCGGAGACAGGCGATGAGGTTGAGATCAGCTCGGCGATGGGAACAATTATCGCCGTGGCCGAAGCGGATCCGACGCTCCGCCGACGCGCGCTTTCCGTCCCGCACGGCTTTGGCGGCTTACCAGATTCATCAAGCAATCGTGGTTATTACCAAGATGGCGTTTCGACAAATTTGCTGCTCGACGACAAGGTGCGCGAGACGATCAACGCCATGCCGCGGATGACTGGAATCAAGGTTTCTCTACGCCTCATGCGACATCGCAATGCGATAGAGACGAGCATAGGCTAATTATTCAGGCTCATCATCAATTCGGGCTTGAACGGAGTCAGTTCCGCATGGCGACCTTCGCGAACCTTCTTCGCCCAGGCCGCATCGCCGAGCACAGCGCGGCCGAGCGACACCATGTCGAACTCGCCGCGCACCAGCCGCTCGCGCACATCATCGAGATGATCCACGGCGGATGACGCCACGGTCGCGTAGATGTTGGTCTCACCATATTCCAACGACGTCTTCGCAAGACCAATTCCACCACCGCCAATTGTAGGTTTGCCGGAAAGCTTTTTCACCCAGCCCGCCAGATTCAAGGAACTGCCGTCGAACTCGGGCCGGAAATAGCGGCGCTGCGAGCAATCGAAGAAGTCCACGCCGGCATTGGCCAGCGGCTCGATGAGACGCGCCAATTCTCCAGGCGTATCAGCTAGTTTGGCGTCGTAATCGGTCATCTTGAATTGTGAAATGCGCATCGCGATCGGAAAATCAGGGCCGACGGCGGCGCGGCATGCAGCCACGATCTCGGTCGCGAATCGGGCTCGATCTTTGCCGTAATGATCTTCACGCCGATTGGTGCGCCCCCAGAGGAATTGGTCGATCAAGAACCCATGCGCCGCGTGAATTTCCGCGCCATCGAAACCCAAACGATGCGCGGTCAAAACTGCTGTCGCAAAGGCTTCGACAACCGCATCGATATCAGCTGGCGTCATGGTCGGACCTTCGCACTCCGGCCCGGCTTTAATCCCAACCTGCGCGCCAGGGAGCCAGACGCCTGACGGTCCGAAGCTTGGCCAAGCCGGCGGCGTAGCAGCAAGACCCTGCAAACCAGCATGACCGAGCTGTGGAATGATACGGCCGCCGCCAGCGTGAACTGCACGCACAACATTCGCCCACTCATCCAGCGCAGCGCCATGGAAATGCGCTTCATTGTCGTCAAACGCGGCCCGCTCGTGGCCGATTGACGTGGCGCCGGAGATTATCAGGCCGGTCCCGCCCTCAGCCCGCCGCCTGTAAAAGCCCGCATGCTCAGGCGCGAGGATGCCGCTTGGCGATTTGCCCTGGCTCATCGGCGCCATTACCAATCGATTGGGCAGCGTGAGAGCGCCAATCGTAATGGGTTCGAACAACGGATCAGACATCGCGAGACCTTGTAAGACTAAAGCAATACCAATCCGCTGACGAGGCGTAGGCGGATTGGCATGGTCTAACCACGATCGCGTAAGAAGAAAACAGCCCGGCGCAACCAACCGGGCGAAGAACTCGCGTCAGGGCCAAAGCCCGCGCATAAGGCTTAAAACAAAAAAGCGCCGCGGATAGTAACCGTGGCGCTTTCATCATGGCAAACTTGCCGGCTATCGCTTGGACGCTTTTTCCATTACATCTTTTGCCTTGCCGACCGTTTCATTGCCGGAGCCGATGACTTTGTCAGCGGCGCCTTCGGCGCGGAGCTTGTCATTTTTCAAAACTTTGCCGGCGGCGTCTTTTGCTGCACCGACGGCCTTTTGGGTCGCGCCCTCGATACGATCTGTGTTCATTTCGAACTCTCCTGTTTCCGGTGAATGCGATTGAGAAACGCTTGAACGATCGAAGGGTTCCGTACATCGGATGGGCCAGGGTCGGGTTTGGCCTTCCCGTGAATGAGGTCATGAACGAAGCAGAGCTTGCCCAACACGCTCTCGGACAAAAAAATGGATGGGCGTCCTTTTGACCCATGCTGCGGTTCAAGGCGTTGAGCATGAGTGTAAGCGCTGGCCAGTCGTCCACGATTTTTTGAAAGCGCCGGGTACGATACGGATCGGACTCAATCGCGACTTCATCGCTTTGATCAATTGGATGCTCCATACGAAGGCCGTATGCAAAAGCGGTTTCGAGCGTATCAACCATGAGCGTATAATGCGCCCATGTTTCCGCGAAATCCTCCCAGGGATGCGAGGACGCATAGCCACTAATAAAATCTACAGGCCAAGTTTCGCGCGGACCAATATATATAGTGCGCATGCAACGCGGCGCCGTAATCGCGCCGCTCGTCGCCAAAAAGCGCCCGAAATGCGTCGAGCTTGTTTTGGTCCTGCACGAGCGCTGTCCAATAATAGTGACCGATCTCATGCCGGAAGTGCGCCAAAAGCGTGCGATACGGCTCCTTGAGCAAGGTGCGCCGGCGTTCGCGCTCGACGTCATCTGCTTCGTAGCCATCCGCCGAGGACCGCGGAAGCGTTCATTCCTTCGCGCGAGTTCTTTGGGCATCATGGTGTTCTTCGAGGCAGCCGCGCAGGGTTTCGATGCCAAACTCCGTGAAACCCAAAACACCTTCTTCGGTATCGTCCAAGATCCAAAGGCGCCCATCCTCTGGATCAAGCCCGTCTGAAAGCTCCCAGATCAGGTCTTCGTCGACGCCGAGGATTTTTGCAGCGCGCGCGGCGGTGAAGACACGGGAAATTCCCGCCATTTCAAGCCGCCTCTGCGGCTGGCGTCCGCCAATTCCAAGGCAGCAAATCGGTGAGGCGCTGTGCCGGGTGTCCGGCGATACGGGTGAGCGTATCGGTCAACCAGGCGAGCGGATCGACGCCGTTGAGCTTGGCGGTCATGATCAGAGAATAGATCATTGCGGTGCGATGGCCGCCGCGTTCGGAGCCGACGAAGAGCCAGGACTTTCTGCCGATGGCGGCGTTTCGAAGCGCACGTTCGGCGGCGTTGTTCGTGATGCAGATCCGTCCGTCATCGACAAAGCGGGCGAAGGCGGCCCATCGGACCAGCATGTAATGCAGGGCCTTGCCGATCGGGGTCTTGCCGGAGACGAGTGCGCGTTGCTCTGTCATCCAGGCATGTAATGCCTCGACCAGCGGCTTTACGCGCGCTTGGCGTTCTGTCTGACGCGCCGCCACGGACAGGCCATTGATCTCCCGCTCGACGTCGAAGATGGCGTCGATCTTTTTCACGGCCTCCAGTGCGATCGGCGAAATGACGATACGCGGATCGCGCGCCTTGGCGGCGAGATCGGCGAGGACATAGAACTTGCGGCGGCCATGGGCCCAACAAGCTGCCTCCGTCACGGCGCCGCCAGGCCGGTCATCGGCATAGAGGGCTTTATAGCCGCCATAGGCGTCGGCTTGGAGAATGCCTTGAAATTTCTCCAGATGCCGTTGCGGATGGGCGCCTTCGCGGTCGCGTGAAAAATAATAGATCGCCGCAGGCGGGTCTGCGCCGCCAAAGGGTTTGTCGTCGCGGACATAGGTCCACAATCGCGCCGTGATGGTCTTGCTCTTGGCCAGAAGCGGGATCGTTGTGTCGTCGCCATGGACGCGGTCCGCCGCAAAGACATGCGCTTCGATCAGTGCATGGAGCGGCGCAAGAGCAAGTGCGGCGCTGCCGACATGATCGGCGAGCGTGGAGACGCTCATATCCACGCCTTCACGCGCAAACTCCTGCGACTGGCGGTGTAAGGGCTGATGCAAGGCGTATTTGTCGTGGAGCACGCAGGCCAATAAGGACGCGCCGACATGGCCCCGAGAAATGACGTGGAATGGCGCCGGCGCCTGGCTGATCTTCTCACAATCCCGGCAGGTGAACTTCTCGCGCACCGTTTGAACGACTTTGAAGCGGCGCGGAATGGCTTCAAGCGTTTCTATCACGTCTTCGCCGAGCTTGGCGAGCCGCGTCGATCCGCAACAGGTGCACTGTGTGGGCGCCTGGACGATGACGCGCTCACGCGGCAGATGAGCGGGAAAAGGCTTGCGAACAGGCTGGCGTAACTTGCGCTCCGTCGCTGGGCGTCCGGAGATCTTCGCGGCGCGATCGGCGATGATCTCGTCTTCGGCGCGATCAGTCTCCAGCTCTTCCAGCTGAAACTCCAGCTGCTCTATCAGACGCGCGCTACGCTCGGAGGTCTGGCCATAGGTCTCGCGACGCAAACGGGCGATCTCAAGCTTCATCGCCTCGATCGTAACGGTAACAGTCGTCAGATGGGCCTTGGCCTGCGCGGCGTCGGCCTTGGCGTAAGCAGCGTCGGCCTTGGCCTCATCGGCATCTGCCTTGGCCTGATCGGCATACGCCCTGGCGTCGGCGGCATCCGCTTCTGCTGCGATGGCGCGTGCGGTCATCGCGGCCAGCGCCGTCTTCAGAGCATCGATGTCCTCGCTTGCGTCCATCGAACCGAAGCATCGCACAAAATGGCGCACTTGAGGCGCCTGAAAATACGAACTGATTCACTTCGTCGCGGATCAGCCCGCCGCTTCGGGCCGCCAGGTGCGTTGCGGCATGCGCCAGTCTATGCCTTCCAGCAAATAGCCAAGCTGCGCCTGGGAAAGATGCACGGCGCCGTCAGCCGGTGACGGCCAAACAAAACGACCGCGCTCCAATCTCTTGGAGAACAAACACATGCCTTGGCCGTCATGCCAAAGCACTTTGATCAAATCACCACGCCGTCCGCGAAATACAAAGATCTGGCCAGCGTGCGCATCCATCTTCAAACGCTCCTGCGCCGCAAGCGCCAAGCCGTCGAAGCCCTTCCTCATGTCAGTGTGGCCTGTCGCCAGGAAGACGCGCACGCCCGAAGGGATCGGGATCATCTGTGGGCCAGAGCCCTGACGACAGCCGCCGCAAGATCAATGCTGGCGCCGTCATGGATACGCATCCGCAGCGCCCCATACTCGATCTCGATCGCCGCTGGGCGCGCCGAACCTGGGCTTGCCGCCATCGGGGCTTCGCCGCTCAACAAAACCGGCATAAAGTCTGGAGCCGCTCGGGACGCCGAAGACGGCGCAGCGGCGCCGAGCTTTTTACGCCACGTGAACACCATGCTGGGATTTACGCCGTACCGCCGCGCGGTGCGCGTGACGTTACCCGTCGCAACCGCTTCCGCCAGGATCGTCAGCCTCTCATCGTCCGACCAACGCCTGCGCGCCTCACCAGTGATGATCTCCACGCCGCCTCCCCAGAGCGACTAGTTTAAAGCTATAGTCTTAAACTAGGCGAAGCAGGACAAAGCCTCAGCAGGCCGATCTCAGCAAGGCGGCTCTCGGCGGATGGGTACGATGTACATACGCTTTATGTGCCTCACGGCCTTGTGTGGAAGCTAACATGCAAAGACGGTGGCGCTTTGCATGACGAAAGTAACCAAGAGGCCACTTTTTAGATCACGCAGGGCTTTGAGGCCACGCCCCCGATTTTCGGAACATTTCGCCACGAACAAACTTTAACGACTGAGGCGCTGAACTTCCAATCGGAGCCGCTGCACGATAGCGCGCTCTGCACCAAAGAGAAAAGCGAGATCCAATTATCGATGCTCGATCTCCTCCAATACTACGGCGACGCGGCTTCAACCATCGCCGCTTCAATCGTCGCACTAAATCTTGGCCGCGTGTGCAACGGTGCCGCAATGATCGTGTTCGTTACGAGTTCCATAGCACTTATCTGTTGGGACTTTCTGCAACCGGACAGCAAGGGCATCGGCTGGCAGAATGTCGCGCTGCTATTTGTAAATCTCGTGGGCGCGTATCGATACCTTATCCACGATGCAAAAAAGCGAAAGATAGCTCGTGACGTTAAGCCAAGCGGCTCGAGCGCCCCGCCCAATACGGCGCCCGAAGCTCGCGCTTAAGTATCTTGTTGGCGGGCGACAATGGAAACGGCTCCGATCGGAACGTGACGCTGCGCGGCACTTTGAAGCCCGCCAGTTGCCCGCGCGCAAAGGCGATCAGATCGTCCTCACTCGTGAGCGCGCCTTCACGCAGGATCACGATGGCATGGACCTGCTCGACCCATTTCTCGTGGGGAATGCCAACGACGACGCAGCTATGCACCGCCGGATGTTGAGCGATGACGTTCTCGACTTCGACAGAATAAACGTTCTCGCCGCCGGAAATGATCATGTCCTTGATGCGATCGACGACGTACACAAAGCCATCTTGATCCATGCGCCCGCCGTCGCCGGTATGCATCCAGCCATTGCGGAGCGCGTTTTCAGTTTCCTCCAGCCGCCGCCAATAGCCCAGCATCACGCTCTCGCCACGCGCAACAATTTCCCCAACTTCGCCACGCGGCAATTCCTTATCGTCCTCGTCGACGATCTTCATTTCCATCCCATAGCACGCGCGCCCTGCCGCGCGATGGCGGCCGATTTCACGATGTTGGCCCAGCAGGTGCCGATGATGGAGCGCGGCGATCTGTGGTGAGAGTTCGGTCATGCCGTAAGCCTGTACAAACTCAGCGTTCGGCAAGGCCGCAAGCGCGCGGCTGAGCAGCGCTTCCGTAATAGGGCTGGCGCCGTATACGATCGTCTTTAAGGAACTGAGATCAGTCTTAGCAAAGTTGGGATGATCGATAACCATCTGAATCATTGTCGGCACCAGCAACGACGTCGTCGCCTTGTGCTCTTCGATGGCGCGTAGGGCCGCACCGGCGTCGAAGGCCGGCAGCACGATGGACGTGCCCGCGGCCGCCAACATCGAAATCAACGGCCAAGTGCCTGACGCGTGATAATATGGCGCCGCCACAACATAAATGTCGTCTTCTCGCCAATAGCCCTCGCGCTGCGCCACCGTGGCGCCGCTGAGCACGTTGCGGTGGCTGAGCATCACGCCCTTAGAAAAGCCCGTTGTGCCCCCGGTATAGAAAATACCGTAAAGGTCGTCGCCCGTCAGCGCGAGATCGGCAATCGGCGCAGCATCGAGAAGATCGTCGAAATGCGGCAAGTCCGGCTCTCGAACGTCCGCCATGGAAATCAGGCAAACGCTTGGACGAGTCTCGCACAGCGTCTTGGCCATCGGCATCATCTGCGCGTCGGCGAAAAGCACGCGCGGCTGGCAATCGTCTAGCGCAAAGGCAAGCTCAACTTCGCTCCAGCGCCAATTGAGCGGTACGACAATGCCCCCCGCCCACGGCACACAATGAAACAGCTCGGAATAGCGCGCGTTGTTCAGGCCCAGCATCGCAACGCGATCGCCCTTCGAAACACCCAAAGCGGCGAGACCTCCTGCGATGCGCGGCGCCCGTTCGCCGAATTCAGCCCATGTAAAGGTTTGATCGCCGAAACGGAGCGCCACGCGCTTGGGTGCAATCTGCGTAGCCCGCATGAGTGCTGAACTTAATCCCATGAGGGATTCCTCCTCCGCCTGCCGACCGGCTTTGACCGCAAGGCTGACGCCCAAGGATCCGGTTTATCGTGTGTAGGCGCCGTGCAGCGTTTGAGGAGGCGTTACCGCACGAAAACCAGCCCCCGGCTCAACGCACGCAACGGAACCACACTTGACGATATGATGAACGGAATTCATTATACAGTCAAATGGTAAGCCGTTTTTCCGGCTTATAGCGCTTGCATCAAAACTTCAGGCGCGGCACCAAACACGATAATCCAAAGACGCTCTGCCGCGTCGAATCCTGGGGACGAACCTATGTCGCATGGCTTCCGCCTTCTTGAGGAAGACGAGTTCCCACACGCACCCGGACTGGAAAGCAATTTCAACGAAAGCGCTTACGGAAACGCTTTCGACGACAAAACTGGAATTGGCGGCTGGGCGCGCGTCGGCAATCGCGTGAATGAGCAATACGCTGAAAAATCAGTCGTCCTCTATTTGCCCAACGGCCAGGTCGCCTGTTCGTTCGGGCGCCCTATGATCAACGCAAATGATAAGTGGGACGCCGAAGGCCTAAAGATCCAAACCATCACACCCTTCAAACATCAGCGCATCACCTATCAGGGCGAAGTCCACCTGTTCGACGATTGCAGTGTGTTGCGCGATCCAAAGACGGCCTTCTCAAAGGCGCCGCGCGCGCAAGCCGATGTTCTCTGGGATTTCAAATCCGACAATCCACTGCATGGCGGCTCACCGCTGGGCGACGATCAGCAGACCATGTATGGCCGCAATTTTTCGCGCAATCATTTCAATCAGCATGCCGCCGTCACCGGCCACATCCGTATAGGCGAAACCGAATATCCAATCGCCGGCCATGGGTGGCGCGACCATTCCTGGGGCCCGCGCCACTGGAGCCATCTCTACATCTATCGACTGTTCCTCGCGAGCTTCGACGATAAGAATGGCCTGATGTTGTTGAAGATCTTCGCGCCCGACGGCTCCGCCCGCAGCGCCGGCGCGTTCCTGATCGACGGCGTCTATCATGAAGTGATGGACTTAAGCGTCATGACGGAATGGAATGACGCGCTCGAACCCGTTCGCGCCAAGGTCGCCGTACGGACGGCCACACAATCACACCTCGTCGAAGTAGAAAGCGTCACGACCGCGCCGCTGCGCAATCGCCGCCAGGAAAACGGTGAGACGCTGCACACGCAGATTCTGGAGACCCACGCCAAGTATCGCTGGAACGGTCGCGAAGCGTTCGGCATGTCCGAATATATCGATCGCCTTGAGGGCGACCGTCCGGCAGGACCGCCTGTATGAGTGACGCGCGTCTCGAAGCCGCCATCACGCGGCGTTTCGGCGCAATTGCGCGCATCGAGAATTTCGAAGTCGCGACTTTGGGAGGATCAAGCCGCACGATCTTGTTCGATTTAGTCGACGGAGCTACACGACGACGCCTGGTGTCCCGCCAGGAATCTTACCAGGCGGCGGACTCTCCATTTCTATCGGTCGATCATCAATACCGCGCCATGCGCACCGCATTCGAACTCGGCCTCCCCGTACCGGAGCCGGTCTTCGAATACGATACTGCCGACGATATGGGCCAAGGCTTCGTCACAGCCTTCGTCGCAGGCGACACGATGCCCAAGCGCATTCAGGCAGAGGTCGAGAAAAGCGGGCAGACGGAATCGCTGGTGCGGAATTTTGGAACTCTACTCGCAAAACTTCATACTCTGCCGCCGCGGGAATTCGACTTCCTAGCGCAGCGCCCGGACAGCGTTGATGCACTGAATGCGCAGCGTGACCGCTATGATCGATACGGCCAAATCCGTCCCGCTATAGAGTTTGGTTTGCGCTGGCTGGAACGCCGCCGCCCAGCGCTGAGCGGGGCGCCAATTTTGCTGCACGGCGATTACCGCCTGGGCAATTTCATGATCAAGGACGGCGCCGTCGCCGGTCTGCTCGATTGGGAATGCGCGCATCTCGGCGATCCGGTCGAAGATATCGGCTGGCTATTTCTGCGCTCTTGGCGCTTTGGCCGGAACAATCTGGAAGTGGCGGGCCTCACACATCGCAAGACATTCATCGACGCCTATGTCGCGGCAGGCGGCGCCGAGCCGGACCCGGACAGCATTCTGTGGTGGCAAGCCTTTGGCTTCGTGCGCTGGGCAATCCTCAATCTTATGCAGGCGGACGGGCATGTTCGCGGCGAGCGCCGTGGCCTCGTCTTCGCGGCATGCGGCCGCAACACGGCTTTGGTGGAATATGATCTCATGATGCTGCTCACGGGGCGCGCCGCATGACCACCCCTTTCCCCACCATGGACGACCTCTTGCTGACCGTCCGCGATTTTCTGAACGACATTCGCGGTGAGCTTTCACCCGAGCGCCGCTATCAAGCGCAGGTCGCAGCATTCCTGCTGGACGTCGCGCGGCGGGAGAAATTGAGCACACCACCCGCTGAAGCCATCGCCGATCTGACCGCATTCCGCGACGCCATCCGCGCTGGCAAGTTCGACGCAGAAGAAGCCGTGCTCGCCGAAAAGCTGCTGATGCTTTCGGCGGCGGAAGTGGAAATCGTCCGGCCGGACCTTCTGGCCGCTAACCCTCCTGCAGGCGTGCTATCATGAGCAATCGCATCGACTTTTCAATCAAAGACGGAATCGCGAAAATCGTGTTCAATGCGCCGGAGCGGCGAAACGCGATCGACCTGACATTTCTGCAAGAATGGCTCGAAGCCGCCAAAGCCTGCGCAGCGGAACCAACGCTGCAGCTCATACAGATAGAAGCGCGCGGCGATATGTTCAGCGTCGGCGGCGACATCGCGGCTTTCGTGACCAACGCGGACGATCCCGACCCGTACATTCCACGTTGCATCAAGCTGTTTCACGACGGGATTGAGATCCTACAGCAATTGAACACCCCCATCCTCCTGGCGCTGCAAGGCGCGGCCGGCGGCGGCGCATTCAGCCTTGTCTGCGGCGCGGATATCGTCATCGCCAGCCGCAACGCGAAATTGGCCAGCGGCTACACCAAAATTGGCCTCACTCCCGATGGCGGCCTGACCTATTTCCTCATGAACTTAGTCGGCCAGCGACGCACCTTTGAAATCATTGCTTTGAACCGGCCCATTTCCGCGGATGAAGCCAAGACACTGGGGCTGATCACGGAAGTCGTTGATCCCTCGGAATTGGATCAAGCCGTTGCGGCGGCGGCGAAGGAACTGGCGGGCGCCCCACCCGGCGTGCTCGGCGATGTGAAGCGTCTTCTGGTGAACGCGCAGCACGCCACTTTGCGTGAGCAACTGGATATGGAGGGCGAAATCATGGGCCGCCGCGCGACCTACGACGATTCCCGCGCCCGTCAGCGGGCCTTCCTCGAAAAGAGCAAGAAATAAGACTTCCGACCGGCTGCGACGCGTATCGACTTTATTGACATTCCCGCCCCCCGGCGTAACGCTGCGTACAAATTAAAACGCACAATAACAATGGGGAGGCGAGATGCCTGTTTCGATCGAGAGCCTACGCTCCGCCTTGGCCAGCAGCGGTCCGCCGTTGTTTTTCCCCGATCCCGAAATCCCTGCGATCTTCAATTTCGACCAAGGCCTCGCTGCGCCGGAAACCTTTCCACGCGAAGACCTTGTGCGCATCGCCAAAAAGGTGATCGAGCGCGACGGCCCTGAAGTACTCGATTATTTCGATCCCAAAACCGGCTACGAAGAACTCGTCTTCGGCTATCGAGGCCTGCGCCAGCAGATCGCCGCACGCATACAACAAACACAGAATGTTTCCCTCGACCCAGCGGGCATCATTCTCACCTCCGGCTCCGTGCAAGGTATCGCCCTCGCGGTAAAGGGCTATCTCAATGCCGGCGATGTGGTCATCGCCGAAGCCGCGTCTTTCCCTTATGCGCTGCGGTTTATCGAAATGGCGGGCGCAGAATTGCGCACTGTGCCTGTCGATGCCGACGGCATGGATGTCGACGCGGTCGAAGCGGCGATCGCCGCCTTGAAGGCCGAAGGTAAGAGCGTGAAAATGGTCTACACGATCCCGACATTTCAGACGCCGACCGCCACCGAAATGTCGCTACCCCGCCGCAAGCAACTGGTGGACCTCGCGGCCAAGCACGGCTTCATCATCCTCGAAGACAATGTCTATGGCGATCTGCGCTTCGCGGGCGAGCCGTTGCCGACGCTGCTGGAACTCGACACATCCGGCCTCGTGCTTCAATGCGGCAGTTTCTCGAAGATCGTCGCGCCCGCGCTGCGCCTCGGCTGGATTGCCGGTTCGATACCGGGCGTCGGCGCGCTCGCGGCGGTGCGACAGGATCTTGGCGTCGGCCAATGGCTCGCCCGCGTAATGACCGAATATCTGGCCGACGGGCTGCTGGATCCGCACATCGTCAACGCCAACAAGGTCTATAAGTCCAAGGCAAACACCGCCGTGCAGGCCATGCGCAAATATTGCGGCGAGTTCGTTTCCTTCACTGAGCCGCAGGGCTCGTTCTATCTGTGGGTGGAAATTGACGACCGCGTCGATTGGGCGAGCGCAGCGAAACTGGCCGAGAAGGAAGGCATCTTCTTCCGGCCCGGGGAGCGCTTCATGGGCGATACCGGCGGCCGGCAATTCCTGCGCCTCGCCTACAGCCATGTCAGCGAAGACATCATCGAAAAGGGCATCGCCACTTTGGGCGGCATCTTAAAGCGCTGCGCCAAAGCGGCAGCCTGAGGAGCGAGACCATGAGCAACGCCCCCAAGCGCTTCGATCCGCCCGGCGCAAAATTCACGGGCATGAGCCAGGCCATCCGCGCCGGCGATTTCGTCACGGTGTCCGGGCAAGTCGCGTTGAGCGGCGGCAAGGTCGTTGGCGTGGGAGATCCAAAGGCTCAGGCCCAGCAATGCTTCGACAATATCGCTGCCGCATTGAAAGAAGCCGGTACTTCCCTGTCCGACATCATCAATCTGCGCTGCTATCTCGTCGGGCAGGATTCCTATGCGGGCTACGGCGCGGTGAAGAACGAGTTGTTCAAAGACAATCCGCCCTGCTCGACCGCGGTCATCATTTCCGGCCTACTTTTGCCAGATTTGCTTATGGAGGTTGAAGCCGTCGCCTGGAAACCCGAATAAGCTGCAATCAAAAGATCGAGATATTTATGGCCACACTCCTACCGCATCAGCAATCGATGCTTGATACCGCGACGATGACCGGCTACGGCCTGTGGTCTGGCGTAGAGTGCACCGAAGTCGGCGAAGGCATTGGCCGCATCAGGTTCAAACCACGCGCAGAAATGCTGACGCCCTGGGGCACGCTGAATGGCGGCGTGGTGACCAGCCTTGTCGAGGTGCCGTCCTTCATAGCGCTCCTGACAACGATCAGTGAGAACGATTTGCCAGTGACGAATGACATTTTCCTGCAGCACATGCGGCCGCTGCCCGGCGATGCGACATATGAGATGGTCGGCAAGCTGATCCGGCGCGGCAAGACGATGGCGTGGACAGAGGTCGATGTGAACGTCAATGGCGTCACCGTCAGCATCGCGCGCATCACCAAGACGATCGCGAAAAAGAGCTGAGGCCTATTTACGATCCTGCCAGACGACCTGCGCGTTCGTGAATTCACGAAAGCCGAAATGGAAAAGCTCGCGGCCATAGCCGCTCTTTTTCGTGCCGCCGATGGGCGTGCGCGGGTCGGACGCCGCAAAACCGTTGATGAAGACGCCCCCCACTTCGAGCTTGCGCGCAATCGCCTTGGCCAACTCCACGTCCTTGGTCCAAATCGCCGCCGATAGCCCGAAGGCGCTGTCGTTCGCCATTTCAAGCGCATCGTCAGCATCCCTCGCGACGATGATCGACGCAACAGGGCCAAAGATTTCTTCGCGGAACGAAGTCATGCCCGGCCGCACGCCCGTAAGGATGGTTGGCGCGTAGAAGGTCGCTTCATCCGGACCCGTCGGTTCGCCACCGAGGACAAGCGTGGCTCCATCCTCGATCGAGCGCTTCACCTGACGATCCAATTCGTCGCGTAGATCGCGCCGCGCCATAGGGCCGATATAGGTGTCTTCCCGCAACGGATCGCCGATCTTGAGCGCCTTCACCCTCTCAACAAACAGACGCGTGAATTCCTCCACGATGGGCGCCTCAACAATGGTGCGCTTGGCGGCGATGCAGACTTGGCCGGTATTCTGGAAACGGGATTCCACCGCCGCCGTGACGGCCGGATCAATATCGGCGTCTTTCAAGACGATGAATGGATCGGAGCCGCCCAGTTCCAGCACCGACTTCTTGATGTTGCGGCCCGCCTCCGCTGCAACGGCGGAGCCTGCGCGAACGCTCCCCGTTAGGGTGACGGCCGCGATGCGATCGTCGGCGATGGTCGCCGGTGAATCGTCCTGATGGATGTTGAGTACAGTGAATGCGCCTTTCGGGGCGCCGGCGGCTTCGAAAGCTTCCTGCACGTTAAAAGCCGATGCCACACAATTCGGCGCGTGTTTCAGCGCCGCGCCATTGCCCGCCAGCATGATCGGCACAGCGGCGCGCATGGCCTGCCACAGCGGGAAATTCCACGGCATGATGAGATAGATAACGCCAATTGGTAGATAGGACACATAAGCCTTGTCGCCTTCGACTTCGGTGAGTTCGTCGGCGACGAAAGCCGGGCCGTGATCGGCGCTCCACTCGCAAAGCTTGGCGCATTTTTCGACCTCAGCGCGCGACATCTTGATGGGCTTTCCCATCTCTTCGGTCATGGTGCGCGCAAAGCGTTCGACATGTTCACGGAAATACGCCGCCACGCCACGCAGCACGTCCGCGCGTTTCTCCACGGGAAAATCACGCCATTGTCTGAAGCCTGCGACCGCTTGATCCAACACCGCGTGGCGCTCGGCTTCGCTGAGCCATGGATAGGTTTTGCCGGGCTGCCCCGTCGCCGGATTGATCGCTGTGGCCCCGCCGCTCCGCACTGCCGCCTCTGACATCCTGCTCTCCTTAGGCGCTCTTGACCGCCTTTAAGCTCTCAATGGCCCTCAGAACCAATGGCTGCAGGCCTTCGCCGCCAGAATCCACATGGGCACATATGGCGTCGCGCATGCGCGGATCCCAGAACTTCGCTAGATGATCGGCGACGCCCGCTACAGCCGCCGCTTCACCTTGCGACTGAAAGAAGGCGCCGATCTGGTTCGCCATATAGACCAACTTGTGGATATTCATAATTCCGCATCCAAACCCAAACGCTCCGGGAACGTGAAGACCTCCAGCCCATCCCGCCGCACAATGCCCACAACGCAAATGCCAGCGCGCTCCGCTGTCCGCAGCGCCTGACCTGTGGGCGCGGAAGCCGCAGCGATCATCGGGACGCCCATCATGGCCGCCTTCTGCACCAGTTCGACGGAAAGGCGGCTCGTCATCAAGATAACGCCGCGTGACGCCGGCACACCCGCGCGCGCCAATGCCCCGGCGAGCTTATCGAGCGCATTGTGCCGGCCGACATCCTCGCGCACCGTCAAGGCGCCGCTCTCCAAGTCCAGAAATGCCGCCGCATGCACAGCGCGCACCCGCGCATTCAGGGGCTGCAAAGCCTCGAGTGCTGTCATGCCCTCAAGAATTCGCTCGGCAGACGAACGAATTTCCGATTCAATGCGCGGGAGCGGGCGCAGCGCTTCCGCGATGCTGTCCACGCCGCAAAGCCCACACCCCGTCGGCCCGACGCGAAAGCGCCGGCGCTCTGCGAGGTCGCGCCTCCGCGCTTCGACGAGCCACAGCCGAAGCTCCAATCCTTCGCCTGCTTCAGCGACTTCAAAGCTGCGAATGTCTTCAAGCGATCCAATCAGACCTTCGTTCAGAGCGAAGCCGTACGCGAAATCCTGCAGATCGCCAGGCGAGCCCATCATCACGGCTTCTGTTCCGCCATCAATCACCAGCGCCAGGGCGACTTCTTCTGGAATGTCGCGGATCGCCGGAACGTCCTTCGTTGGCCAGACGCTGCGCGCCGCCGCAACATGAAGCGGCCGGTCGATCACTCCGCCGCCTCGACGCCATCCTTAGCGATACGCCGGCTGCGGCGCGTGAGATCTTCGTAGGTTTCCTGCCAATCGGTCGGGCCATTCGACGACGACACTTGCACCGCCGTCACCTTGTATTCCGGGCAATTGGTGGCCCAATCGGAATAGTCCGTGGTGATGACATTGGCCTGCGTTTCAGGATGATGGAACGTCGTGTAAACAACCCCCGGCGATACGCGATCCGTGACGCGCGCCCGAAGAGAGGTCTCGCCGGCGCGGCTCGCCAGCTTCACCCAATCGCCCTCCTTCACACCGCGCACTTCCGCGTCATGCGGATGGATCTCCAGTAAATCCTCCTGATGCCACGCCACATTCGCCGTCCGACGCGTCTGCGCCCCGACATTGTACTGGCTGAGTATCCGTCCAGTGGTAAGGAGCAGCGGGAAGCGCGGCCCGGTCTTTTCGTCCGTCGCTAGATATTCGGTGATGACGAACTTGCCTTTGCCGCGCGCAAACCCGCCCTTGTGCATCACAGGGGTGCCTTCAGGCGCTTTGTCGTTGCACGGCCATTGCACCGAACCGAGTTCATCGAGGCGCTTGTAGGACACGCCAGAAAAGGTCGGCGTCGCAGCGGCGATCTCATCCATGATCTGCGATGGATGATCGTAATGCATCGGATAGCCCAGCGCCTGCGCGAAGCGCTGCGTGATCTCCCAATCCTCAAACCCGTTACGCGGACTCATCACTTTGCGTACGCGCTGGATACGGCGCTCAGCGTTGGTGAAGGTGCCGTTCTTCTCAAGGAAAGTAGAGCCCGGAAAAAAGACGTGCGCGTAATTGGCTGTTTCGTTCAAAAACAAATCCTGAACCACGACACATTCCATCGCCGCGAGGCCAGCCGACACATGCTTCGTGTCCGGATCGGATTGCAGAATATCCTCGCCCTGGATATAGATGCCCTTGAACGAGCCATCCACCGCAGCGTCGAGCATGTTCGGAATACGCAAGCCTGGTTCTTCGTCGAGTTCGCAGCCCCATAATTGTTCGAAGGTTTCGCGCACGCTTGTTTCGGACACATGGCGATAGCCGGAAAACTCGTGCGGGAACGAGCCCATATCGCAGGCGCCCTGCACATTGTTCTGACCACGCAGCGGATTTACACCCACACCTTCACGGCCGAGATTGCCTGTCGCCATGGCCAAATTCGCGATTGCCATGACGGTCGTCGAGCCCTGGCTATGTTCCGTGACGCCAAGACCATAATAGATCGCGCCATTGCCGCCGGTCGCGTACAGCCGTGCGGCGGCGCGAATGAGATCCGCGGACACACCAGAGAGCGTCTCGACAGCTTCGGGTGAGTTCTGCGGCTGCGCGACAAAGGCCGCCCAGGCCTGGAACTCATCCCAGTCGCAATAAGTTCGAATAAAGTCTTCATCAGCGAGGCCTTCCGTCACGATCACATGCGCCAGCGCTGTGACGATCGCCACGTTCGTGCCGGGGCGTAGCGGCAGATGGTATGAGGCTTCGACGTGCGCCGTCCGCACAATATCGATCCGGCGCGGATCGACGACGATGAGCTTGGCGCCGTCCCGCAGACGCTTCTTCATACGGGAGGCAAACACCGGGTGCGCATCCGTGGGATTGGCGCCGATCAGCAGCACGACATCCGTGTGTTCGACCGAGTCGAAATCCTGCGTGCCGGCGGATGTGCCGAAGGCCGTCTTCAAGCCATATCCTGTTGGCGAATGACACACGCGCGCACAGGTATCGACATTGTTGTTGCCGAAGGCCGTGCGGATCAGCTTCTGCACCAAGAACGTCTCTTCGTTCGTGCAACGCGAGGACGTGATGCCGCCGACAGAACGCCGTCCATATTTGAATTGTATGCGCTTGAACTCAGACGCCGCGTAATGGATCGCTTCATCCCATTCCACTTCGCGCCAGGAATCTTCGATGCTCGCGCGGATCATGGGCTTTAAGATGCGCTCTTTATGCGTGGCATAGCCGAACGCGAAGCGTCCCTTCACGCAGGAATGCCCGCGATTGGCCTTGCCGTCCTTGTACGGGACCATGCGCACAATCTCTTCGCCGCGCATCTCCGCCTTAAAGGCGCAGCCCACGCCGCAATAAGCGCAAGTGGTCACCACCGAGTGTTCCGGCTGGCCAATCTCGATGATCGATTTCTCAGACAGCGTCGCCGTAGGGCACGCCTGCACGCAGGCGCCGCAGGACACGCACTCGGAGTCCATGAAGCTCTCGCCCATGCCCGGCGAGACTTTCGAATCGAATCCCCGGCCTTCGATGGTGAGCGCGAACGTGCCTTGGGTCTCAGCGCAGGCCCGGACGCAGCGCGA
>Ga0247831_1002809_pt1 | contig 27072 bp, 23 predicted proteins | sample LaCruzMarch2015__9_FD_192406 | JGI IMG/M metagenome (GOLD analysis project Ga0247831, IMG submission 192406) | Freshwater microbial communities from meromictic Lake La Cruz, Castile-La Mancha, Spain - LaCruzMarch2015_1m | ecosystem: Environmental > Aquatic > Freshwater > Lake | place: Spain...
CGCGCCCTTTAACAGCAGAGGAAAAGCAAATATTTCAACAAGGTGTAGAAAAGGTGTATGATACGTTTACAAAAAGGGTAGCGGATGGGCGTAAAATGAAACAAGCCAATGTTGATAGTATTGGACAAGGACGCGTTTGGAGTGGTGTTGAAGCTAAAAACATTGGTTTAATTGATGAGTTTGGCGGATTAAATGATGCCATTGCTGCAGCCGCAAAAATGGCCAACATAAGCAAATATCGTACTATTGAATTGCCAAAACAAAAAGATCCTTTTACAGAAATTTTATCTGAATTGGGTAATGAAGCCGAAACTAAGTATCTTAATTACAAGTTAGGCGATGAAGCAAAATACTTTAACAAAGCGCAAGAGTTGTTGAAAATGCAAGGCATTCAAGCGCGCTTGCCTTACGTAATTGATTTTTATTAATCATAATTTAAAACAAGCGTATTGATACACTGTTGTTAAGTTGAACTATAATTTTTTATGGCTTTTTTATTACGTTTTGTTGTTGGAATAGTGCTGGTGGTATTGATAGATTTGTATTTTTATCAAGCCATAGCGCTACTTATAGCCAATTTAAGTCCATTCAAAAAAATAGTAATTCGCAATATTTATTGGGGTTTTACAGCCTACACCATTTTATTACTTTTAATTGCCATGGCAATTCCTTTTCAGGAATGGTGGCCCTTTGCACGTATATACTTATTTGCGTTTGCTATTATTTTATTGATTTGCAAACTAATTGGCTCAACTTTTATTTTAGTTGATGACCTCACACGATTAATAAGATGGTTGTTTAACCTTGTTTTTACGCCTACAGCAGATACAGAAGCCAAAGTGGGTAATTTATCTCGTTTAAAGTTTTTAAATCAATTAGCGCTTGTAATGGCCGCTATTCCGTTTAGCGCTTTTATTTATGGAATGATAAAATCGGGCTTCGATTATAAAGTACGTAAAGTTAGATTGGTATTACCTAATTTACCTGCTGCCTTTAATGGGTTAAAAATTGTGCAGTTGAGCGATATTCACACAGGTAGTTTTGTATCTTCTGAACCGCTTGAAAAAGCATTAAGAATGATACAGGAACAAAATGCTGATGTGATATTTTTTACTGGCGATTTGGTAAATAACATTACCGAAGAAGCCATACCCTACACAGAAATATTTAAACAGGTTAAAGCACCATTAGGCGTTTATTCTACTTTAGGCAACCACGACTATGGCGACTATGTGCAATGGCCCAGCGTTGAAGCTAAACAAAAAAACTTTGAGGACATTAAAAATTTGCATGCAGAATTTGGATGGAAATTATTGATGAATGAGCATATTACACTTAAAAAAGGAGATGCTGAGATTGCTGTACTAGGTGTTGAAAACTGGGGAGCTGCCATGCGTTTTCCAAAGTATGGCGATTTAAAAAAGGCACATGCAGGCACTGAAAATTACCCTGTAAAACTATTGCTATCGCACGATCCATCTCATTGGGATGCGCAGGTAAGAAAGCAATATCCTGATATTGACCTTACCTTTAGCGGCCACACACACGGTATGCAATTTGGCATCGAAATACCAGGCTTTCGTTGGAGTCCATCAAAATATATTTACAAGCAATGGGCCGATTTGTACCAAGAAGGCAAGCAGTTTTTATATGTTAATAGAGGTTTAGGCTTTTTAGGTTATCCAGGCAGGGTGGGCATTTTACCAGAGATTACTGTGGTGGAGTTGTATAATGCGTGAGGTAAAATGTATAAAAATTAGTTTTAAATATTTCAAATTTTTAAACCAATTAAGCAAACATCATCCGTTTGTTCAATTTCTCCCCTCCAAGTAATAAAAAACTCACTCAATACGCTGTCTTGCTGATCCATACCAAGTTGGTTTATTTCTAAAATTTTTTCCAAAAGATTCTTATACTTTAGCTTTTTACCCTTTGGCAATTCTTTTTTACCCCCAAATTGATCGGGAAATCCATCAGTAAATAAATATAAACTATCCCCCCCAGCCAATTGTAGGTTATGGGTTTTAAATGGTTTAGCTGTTTTTGTTTTATCCTGACCACCAATAGCTTGTTTATCTGCCTTTAATTCAACCACAGTTTTATCATTTTTGATCACCCAAAGCGGATTGTTTGCCCCTGCCCATTTTACAGTTTTATCTTTTTCATTGTAAACACAAAAACTCAAATCCATACCATCTTTCCTATCACCGTGCATAAAAGTTTCAGCAACTAATTGAATCAATCGATCTAATATTTGGCCTGGATCTTCCAGTTTTTCATCTATTACAGCTCTGTTGATTGCATTAATACAAACTACGTTTAACATGGCACCCGGAACACCATGCCCTGTGCAATCTGCAGAGGTTATAAAAATTAAATCATTTCGTTTATGCCACCAATAAAAATCGCCAGCAACAATGTCTTTAGGAAAGTAAATTAAAAATGAATCAGGGAATAGTTTTTTTAAGCTTTCAGGTTTTTGTAAAATTGATTCTTGTAATCCTTTAGCATATTCAATACTCTCCATCATTGCTACATTCTTTACATAAATTTCTTTGGTTTTTTCATCCACTGCTTTTTGTAATTTAAGATTTTGATCCTTCAAATATTTCAATCGCCATTTAAAGTAAAATCTAATACTTCCTAAAAAACAAATCAAATAAAAACTATAAGCCCAAATCGTTTTATACCATGGGGGTGAAATAGTAAATGCAAGGGTGTCAAAATCGCTCCAGGTGCCATTGTATCCTTTACTGCTAACTTTAAAAATATATTTGCCGGGGCTTAAATTTCTATATTCTGCCACATTTTCATTTACCCGATAAGTAAAAGAAGTGTCGATACCTTCCAGTTTATATTGGTATTCTGTTTTATTATTATTGGCAATTTGCATTCCTGAGAAATGAAATGTAAAATGATTGTAATGATAGGGTAATTTGATGTTGTTGTGCAAAGCATACGGAGCTTTTTTATCTAATTCATTCAGTTTTTTTGAATCATAATTTATCGATAAAATTTGATTCATTGAACTATCGTTAACATAAACTTCGGTAATAAAACATGTTGAGCGATGAGGCAAGGCAAAGTAAGGACGCATAGTACTTAATACGGAACCTATGCCCCACCATAATCTACCTTGTTTATCGGTAAAAGAGGCGTTATTATTAAAGTCGAGGGCCGCTAATCCCTGCTGTTTATCAATATTACTTAAACTAAGGTCGTTCAGAGTTAATTGCGTTAAACCTTTTCCTGTGCCTATATAGAGTGTGTTTTTTGAAGCTGTTAGCGAAAGCACTGAATTGTCGGCTAATCCATTTTTTTCTGAAATCGATTTTATTTGATATTTATTGATGGCGTATACCAAAGGTTTAAGTTCAACTAATCCCGCACCATCAGTACCAATATATAAGGTACCATTATTGTGGTGGTAAAGCGACATCACCAAATTACTTGGCAATCCATTTTTTTGACTCAGGTGTAATACATCGTAATTTCCTTCCTCATTTTCCATTAAACGATAAACGCCATTGCCATAAGTTCCTACCCAAATATCATTTTTTTCTCCTTTGATCATACTAAAAACAGGAATTTCACTTTCATTATTGGTAAACTTTAACTTAAAAAGTTGCTGCTTTTCTCTATCGTAATAATCTAGTCCTTTCTCTGTGCCTATCCATACTTTTTGATTATCACTTACTATATTTTTTATGGAGTTGCTGCTCAAACCATCATCCTCGCTAATGTAGCGTAATGTTTTTTTGTTTTTATCGAGTATATTTATTCCGGAATAAGCTGTTCCAATCCAAATATTTCCAGCCATATCGCCAGCGATAGTATTGATTTCTTGATCACTTAAGCCTTCCTTAGTACTTAGGTTAAAGGACTTAAAATTAGGAGTGATAATTTCGCAACCTGATCCTGAAGTGCCTAACCAAATATTGTTTTCATCATCTTCAAAAAAGTGATTTACTGTACTGCTTTTTAGGCCAAGGTTTTCTGATAAATGAAGCCACTCATTTCCTTTTGATTGCAGTAAACTTAAACCACCACCACCGTAGTAACCAATCCAGATTCTGCCTTGAGTATCATTTAAAATACTACACACCTCATCGTTTTGCAGGCCTTCATTAAGGCTATAATTGGTAAGGTTAAAATAAGGTTTATGGCTGTTTACAGATTTCAATTTAAGGTAATCTAGTCCCGCACCATCAGTACCTATCAATAAGGAATTTTCACGGTCGTCATATTTAATAGCTAAAATACTATTGCTGCTAAGGCCAATACTTTTATTGATGCACTTCAAATCAATATCATTTTTATCAGATTTCAAACATATAAGTCCATATTTTTTTGTACCGGCCCAAATTTCATTTCCAACTTGTTCAATGCAATACACCTTATTTTCATCATCTTTAAAAATAAGTTGTTTGCATTTTTGATTTTCATTATTTGATCCAATTTTATTTAAGATTAAAATACCCGCATCCATCGCAAGCCATGTTTTACCCTCTTTATCAAATGCAAAATCTCTGACTAAACTATTTTCATTGACTGGCATTTGATTTATTTGCCAATATTTTACTTCATGATTAAAATTTAAGGTTGCACCATCAATAATACCATAACCTTTACTCCTGTTTGCAATATGAATGTTACCTTTTTTATCTTGTTTAATTTTGATTACAATATCATTTCCGTAGTGATAAAGTTCTTTTGAAATGAGGTTCAAAATCATTACTCCTCCACCATCTGAGCCTACCCAAATATTTCCAGCCTTATCTTCACACAAACTCAATATAACATTACTACTTAAACCTCCATTACTGGTGTTGTATACTTCAAAATAGTCGCCATTAAACCTGCAGAGTCCATTATCGGTGCCTAACCATAAAAAACCGTATTGATCTTGTAGCATGCATTTTACTACCATGCCTGGTAACCCCTGATCTAAATTGAAAGAGAGTATTGACCTGCTTGCGTTCTGCTTCATTAATGGCAATCCAGCCTTCACTTTTAATGGAGAGCTAAGTATTTGTTTAGAGAAATTTAATTTTGTTTCCGCCCAAGCAATTAGAGTTTCTTTTGAGGTGTAGTCATTAAAATTAGCTAAACTCAAATCGGTTTGTATAGTTTTTATGTTTAACTTGCTTTTTGGAAGGCTCGATAGTTTAATGGGACTATACTTTAATTTTGAAAAGGAAATTTGCTTATTCGAAATAGTATATTTCTCTTGATTAAATTTTATGAAAGATTTATGTAGATTTTGCCCTTCAATATCTTTGTTTTGGCAAGCTGTAACAATGTTAACTACCAGAAATATTAAACATAAATGTTTAACATATTTAATATAATTTTTAAAAGGAATTAAGCTTTTCACAAATGATAGATTATTGCCCAAATATAAATTATCTTTACCAAAAGCACCAATTATAACAATTTCATAAATAATACAAGAAGCAATAAATCCTTAAAAAGCATTGTTTTTTGTTAGGTTATAGATAGTTTTACCAAAAGGATTTAAATTAACCTTATGACTCAACATTAAAGAGCAGAATTTTTTTTAAATAGGGTAAGATGTTGTTGAAAGCATTGGTAGTTTTATTGTTTACAATATATTGCAGTTTTGCAAAATTAATTTTATGATAATATTGGCATTTTTTTTGTCTTAATTCAAAATGTTTTTTAGGTTTGTTAAAAAATTATTAAACTATAGAAAAGTTTTAAATATGACAAGAAAAATTATGTTCATAGCCATTTTGCTTGGCTTTCATCTATTGTGTTTCTCGCAAAATAATAATACCGCACACATTTTGGGTGTGATGAATTTTACAGCCGCAAAGGCTGAACAAACGAGCAGTGCTGGTACTTTACAAGAAGTTATTACTGAAGTGCTTTCTACAAAGAAATATATTACCTTATTAGATAGATCCAAGGTTGATCAAATTGAACAAGAGTTAAAGAAACAAAAACAGGGTAATTATATTGATGGTGTTACTGTAGAACAAAATAAATCTTTTGGAGCAAAGGAATTATTGAATGGAACCTTAACTGTTTTGAATGTTGATGAATCAACAAAAACTGATAATTCATCAGCTGTTGGTGGTGCTGCAGCAAATGTTTTACTTAAAAGAAATGTAGCTCCTGTAAGGTCATCAACCAAAACCTCATACAAGGCAAGAATTTCATTTGCACTTCAGGTGGTTGATGTAGAAACTGGTAAAATTATTTCTGGTAAAAGTTTCGAGCTTAACTCGGGGAGTAGTGGCTCTCTTAAATTTGATGCCCCTCCATCATATAACTCAGAAGATGAAGCTAGGAGCAATGCTTTTAAAGACAATAAAAAACAAATTATGGCACTTGTTAACGATTGGTTCAATAGTGTTTACCCGCCACCACTTGTTATAGCAACTATTGATGAAAGAGATAAAGGCGGATTTCCTTCAAAAATTTCAATTGTTGGAGGTACCGAAGCCAATTTGAAATCAGGAAATGATTTAGTTGTTTATGAAGTCACAGAGTTAGTTATTAATGGTGAAAAAAAAAGAAAAAAAGTACTAATTGGGGCTTTGCAAGTAAAAGAAACGCAAGGAGATTTTACAGTGTGTAAAGTTAAAGATGGCGAAAAAATATTAGAACAAAAATGGAAAGAAAATGTCATCCAAATTGAATTAAGGTCCACTGAAAAATAATTAATATACTTTTTGAAAATGAATAAAAAGATAGGATTTGTAGCATTCTTGCTCTTTGCATATATAACTTTATCAAAAAATTTATTTGCGCAAAGTAAAACTGCTATGGCAATTTATAATGGGCAAGTAGCGCATGCCGCTACCTCGCAAGTGAATGATGGTCAGGTAACAGTAAACGCTACAGGTTTCAGTAAATCTATAGCTGATGCTAAATTAAATGCACTGCAAAGTGCTTTTTATAATGTATTATTTCGTGGTATTCCAGGAAGTCAATACAGCGCTCCTTTAATTACTGATGAAGCAAGCAAAATAAATGACCCAGCAGTGCAAGAACTCTTAGATAAAGGATTTAACTCTTTTGTAACCAATAGTGTGATTGTTGAAGAAGATAAAAAAACAAGAAAAGTGGATGGGGTTAAGGGTTATCAATGTACACTTCAAATCACCATTAATGTTGAAGGACTCAGAAAACACCTTGAACAAAAAAATGTGATACGCAAGTTTGGCTTTTAATACTTAAACAAATTTAAATCTTAATATCTATTTTATGAAAAAAACCTGCTTTCTTTTTTCCTTTTTTTTATCTTTTTTTTCTGCGTTTGCTCAAAATAGTTCCACCAACTCTGGCGGACAGGTAGTAACCGCTCAGCCTACCATCATGGTGATTCCTTTTACCAAGGAAGGAGAGGATATGAGAACTGTTTTAGAAGCCGATCCAGTTAAAAGAATTGTTATTACAAAAGTGAAGGAAGCTTTTGATAAAAGAGGATTTACAACCTATGATTTTGTATCAAAATTAAAAGCTGCCAAAGAACAAAATTTATTAACTTCTACTAACCAGAGTGATATAAAATCTCAATTGGTAACATTTGCCGGTGCCGATATTTACGTAGAAGTTGACGTTAACCCAAAAAAAGATGGAATTTATAATGGAATAGATTTAATTTTAACTGGTAATGAAACTTCTACAGGCAATGCATTATCGAATAAGGTTGGTAATAGTGGTACTTTTCAAACGGATGATTATGGTGTTTTAGCAACAAAAGCAATCGATAAAATTTCTGTGGAGTTTTTAGAAACTATGCAAGCAAAATTTACTGATATGGTTGAAAATGGGAGAGATATATTAATAAACTTTTCCTTTGCACAAGGGTCAACTGTAAATGGTGAAACAGAAATTGCTAGTGCCGGACTTCCATTTAGTGACGTTATTGATGAGTGGATTTCAAAAAATGCATACAAGAATAATTATCATCTTCAAGGTACAGTTGGCTCTAGCATTATTTACGACAGAGTTAGAATTCCTTTAAAAGACCAAGCAACTAAACAAAATTACAGCGCTAACAAGTTTGCCTTGGAAATATTCAAATACCTAAAATCAATAGGTCTAAGTCCATCTAAAGATATTAAAGGAAATACTATTTTTATCACTATAAAGTAAATAGTATGAAAGCGATTTCTATAGCCATTTTCTTGCTGAATATTTTCTCTGGATGTTTGTTTGGGCAAGAGCAAACTAAGGATAACAATATTAAACTATTTGTTGGTGCTGTAGATAACACAAACAAAGATTTAAGTGAAACTTTAAAAGCAAAACTGAATGCGAAACTTATACAATTGGTAAATCAAACAGGTGTGGCAGAAGTTGGATATAGTAATTTCTTGCTCTACCCTGAGTTTTACGTAAATAATTCAGAAGTTAGCGAAACTGGTTTAGTAAAACTTACTGTTGTAAATTGTGATTTAAATCTTTTTATTGCTCGTATTTTACCTGGTCGCAATAAGGTTGCAGCAGGCGTTTTTGCTTCTTTCAATAAAGTTATTTCTGGATCTGGAAATAGCAAAGAAGCTGCCATTAACAATGCCATAAACAGCCTATCTGGTTCAGACAAGAGTGTAGTAGATTTTATTAATAAGGCCAAAGCCGGCATTGCAGATTACTACACTAAAAACTGTAATGAAGTATTGGAAGAAGCTGATAGAATGTATCATTTAGACCAATACGCCCAATCTATTGCCATGTATTTTGCCATCCCAACTACAGCGCCATGTTATGATAATGCACGCAGCAAATCAATTTTGGTGTATAAAGCATTTTTAAACAATCAGTGCAAAGAAGATTTAATTGCGTTAAAAGCAATTTTGGCTACAGCCTCAAATAATAAGGATGTTAATGCTACCGAGAAATATGACAAAGCCATAGAAATTTTTAAGAGAATAGACCCTACTACTTCTTGTTATGATGAAGCATTAAACATGATTAAAACACTTGAAGCTAAATTTGAAAAAGCCCAACAAGATGAACTCGCTCGAGCTGCTAAAAGAGAAAACAACGAAACAGAAATGGCCAAAGAATATTATAAAGCCATGGGAAGAATGGCAAGCAATGCTGCTGCAGCCCCAGCCAATAACGTGGTGTTTATTAAAAGCGATAAATAATTGAATACATGCTTTTAATTGGAGGGAAAAGGAAACTTATTCTACTTTTTGTTATTTTACAGTTGACATGTAAATTTCTTGTTGCCCAAAGTATCAACAACATTACCGCCACTCAAATCGGTAAAAACATTGTGGTGAGTTACAACCTTACAGGTAATGAAGTGATAAAAGCCTATGAAATTAAACTATATGTAAGCCCCGATGGTGGAAGCACTTGGCAAGGGCCATTAACTGCGGTAAGCGGTGTGGTAGGCAAAGGCCAAGTGGCTGGCAATGATAAAAGCATTACATGGGATGTGTTAAAAGAACCTGGCTTTATTGAATTAAAAGGCGATAACATACAATTTAAAATTAAAGCTTTTTACAACTTAGCTAGCACAGGTGGAGAAATAGAAATGGTGTGGGTAGAAGGTGGCAGCTTTATGATGGGCAGCAATGATGGCGAAGAAGATGAAAAACCAGTGCACGAAGTTACTTTAAAAGGCTTTTATATGGGCAAGTATGAAGTTACTCGTGGGCAATTTAGAAAGTTTATAGAAGCCACCAATTACCAAACCGAAGCCGAAAAAGATGGTGGAGCCTGGATTTGGAGTAGTGAAGAAAAAAAATGGGTAAAAAAAGACGGTTTAAATTGGAAAAAAGATGCAAAGGGAATTGATTGTTATAAAACCAAAGAAAACCATCCGGTGATATTTGTAAGTTATAACGATGCCATTGCTTATATTAATTGGCTCAAAAGCACGAGCAATAAAAAGTACCGCCTACCCACCGAAGCAGAATGGGAATATGCGGCAAAAGGAGGCAACAAAAATAGTTTGTATAAATATGCAGGCTCCGACAATATTGATGAAGTGGCTTGGTATGGCAATGCCAATGACGAAACACACCCCATTGGCACTAAAAAGGCCAATGCCTTAAGTATTTTTGATATGACTGGAAATGTAAATGAATGGTGCAGCGATTGGTACGATAAAAATCATTATCAATACAGTATTAAAAGCAATCCAGAAGGTGGCTTGTCTGGCGATTACAGGGTTTTGCGAGGCGGCTCATTTGTCAACCATTGGCTCGATTGCCGACCGGCCAATCGTAACTACTACAAGCCTTTCATTAGTTACTACTTTATAGGTTTTCGTTTAGCCCAGGACTAATTACCCTTTTTTTCTTTTAAACTTTTACCCTTTTGCTAAAATATAACCCGCGAAGCGGGTCGATTTTTTTAATTTTATTTGTTGATAGACTTTAACCAACCGCCCACTTCTTTGCCAATTTCATTAATGCTCTCATTGGAGAAGCTAAAACTGCATTTTCGAAAATATTTTATATTTTTACAACATATAATTTTTAATACTAATCATGTTTAAAAGAATTATTATAACAAGTATTTCAATAGTATGGGCCTTTAATAATAAGGCTCAAACCATAGAAGGCATTAGCCCAAGCTATAAATTTAACATTACCAAAGAAGTTAAACCACCCATTTTAAGCCTGGTAGAGGGCAGTTTAAAATTTACCGATGCCAATGCCAACAATGCCATTGATGCCAACGAAAATTGTAAGATAAGTTTTACCATCCTCAACAACGGTTTTGGCGAAGGCTTTGATTTGAAATTATTAACTACTTCAACAGGAAGTGCACAAGGCATTAGCTTTCAAAAGAGCATCAACTTACCAGTTATTGGTATCAAACAAGAACAAAAAGTTGAATTGCCTATTACCTCTACCAAAGCAACACTCGATGGAAACCTTACTTTTGCGATGCAAATCACTGAGCCCAATGGTTTTGGTATAGGCAATTTTGAACTAGAGATAAGCACCAAAAGATTTAATGCTCCTTTGGTAAAAGTAGTTGATTATACCATTACCAGCCAAAATGGTAGTAGTTTAAGTAGAAAAGTTCCTTTTGAATTGCAAACCTTGGTGCAAAATATTAAAAATGGTAAAGCCGAAAGTGTTAATACCCAACTGGAATTGCCCATGGGTGTAATTTGTATTTCGGCCAATGAAGCCAATGAGATTGGGATCTTGAAAGGAGGCGAAAAAAAGAGTATCGTTTACTCCCTGATAGTGAGCGATAATTTTAGCGGACAAACAATTCCTTTAAAAATAAAGGTAAAAGAAAAAACAGGAGAGTATGGCCGCGATACTACTATTGTTATTGCCCTTAACCAAGGTATGTCGTCTCAAAAAATTACGGTGAGTGCCGTAAAGAACAATGAACCCGAAAAGGAAATTGTAACAGGTAGTTTAGGCAGCGATGTAGATAAAAACATTCCAAACACTGCCACTCAAAACGAACACCGCTATGCCATTATTATAGGCAACGAAGATTACCAGAGTTATCAAACTGGATTAAATAGTGAAATCAATGTTGATTTTGCTCAAAATGATGCTACCGTTTTTAAAGAGTATGCCATTAAAACACTTGGAATCCCTGGTGACCAGATTAAGTTTGCTGTCAATATCAAATCAATAGAATTTAAAAAGTATTTAGATTTCATCAGCCGATCTGCAGCGATTGAAAAAGGCAATGCCGAATTGTATTTTTATTATGCAGGGCATGGTTTGCCCAAAGAAGGAACCAACGAACCCTATTTAATTCCAGTGGATGTGAATGGGCAAGATTTAGAAGGAGCCATTGCCTTGGCTGAGGTGTATAAAAAATTGACAGAAAATCCTAGTAAAAAAGTGACAGTCTTTTTAGATGCCTGCTTTAGCGGTGGAGGCCGAAACGAAGGCTTAGTGGCCATGCGGGGAATGAAATTAAAACCTAAAGAGGAGAATGCCGAAGGCAATATGGTGGTGTTTAGTAGCAGCAGCGGTAGCGAAACCTCTGGGCCTTTTCCAGAACAGCAGCACGGGCTATTTACTTATTATGTGCTAAAAAAACTGCAAGAAAGCAAAGGACAAACTACGTACAAAGACCTTTCAGACTATCTTGAAAAACAAGTACAAAAAAAGGCATTACTGCTTAACAAACCTCAAACGCCACAGGTAAAAGTAAGTAGCGGGGTTGTAGGTGTTTGGGAGAATTGGTCTTTTAAATAATTGAATTACTTAATCACCCCCTTATACACCACCATTTGAAAATCCTCTGGATTTAAGGCTTTTAGTATGCTTAAAAAAGCTTTCGATTTTTCTAAATTTAGTTTGGCTTGTACAAATCCTTGCTCATCTTTTGTGTTATCAGTTCTAATGTTAATACTTTCTTGTCCTGTGGCTAATAATAAAATCATGCAATTGCCAACGGGTGGTGTAATACTAAGACTCCATTTTTCAGGAATAATTATTTTACCCAGGTTCAATAAGGTTTGAAAATTACTTAGTGTTAAACCAGTATTTGCATTTGGTTCAGGATAAATTAAAATAGGCTCTTTCGTTTCTGGGTCGTTTTCCTGATAAAAAAACGCATACATAAAGGTCTTTTTTTTAATATCTAATTCAATATTATAATCACTATTGATGAGAAAGGCTTCTGTATTTGATTGAACAGCTTTACCTTTTAGAAATTTATAATCAAAAAAGTTTCCTCTACTTTTTAAATTTAACAGTTCAATAATGGGGTCAGAAAAAGGTTTAATTTCTCTGTCAATTAAATCAAATTCCTGGTGGACACTTGGTGTAATTTCTGCATCAACATTTTCTATCGTAAGTTTCATGGGCGAGCTACTATAGACATCGCTACTGATAAAAATATTTTTTAGTTTTATTTGATTTGGCCCTAATTCATATTGGCCGGTAATGTAATAATCAGGTTTTTGACCATCTAAATAACTTTGCCAAAATTTAGCTTCATCTTCGGCATTTTTAGGAGGTTCAAAATATTTACCTGAGGCATCGGAAAGTACTTTATTGGAGAGCCCGTCAGGAAAAATTACTGTATAATCTTTTTTTGTTTTTAAAATTAATTGATGATAAAAAGCTTCTGTAATTTTAATTCCTAAAGTAGTTTTTATAGGCTCATTTTTAAAATTACTACCCATAAATAAACATAGGGCAATTTTTGCATTGGAAGGTATTTGTTTTTTGATGACCCTCATGGTTTTTTGGGCGGCATCTTCAGCAACATTTTCTATGATAACGGATTGTGCATGTCCTTGTGTTGTTGATAAAAAGACAAGAACAAAAAACACATCAATTAGCCAGCGTTTTAAATTAACCGTTTTTTGAATTGATTGAATGACGATTTGCATATATTAAAGTTAAACAGAATAATTTTATCGTTGAATGTACAAATAAACTAATTTATTTTATATTTGCCATTCATAATTTTGATTGGTATGAAATTAAAAACGCTTGCTATTTTAGTTATTGTATTAGCAAAAGGTGTAAACCTTTATGCTCAAAAAGGGGGGGGTAAAACTACACCTCAAAAAACAGATACCACCAAAACCAACCTTATAAAACCTGGTGCTGAAGTTAAGCCAGTTGAAGTAAAACCTACGCAGGAAAAACCGAACAATGGCGGTTTAAATAGCAAGCCTGTCCTTAATCAAACACAAGCCACCTCAAGTGTGGGCTCGCCTTTTTCAAACAACAATGATGTAATAACAGGGCACGATTCTGCTCAGGTCAACTGGAGTCAACAATATCTGCAAGCCAAAGGTTGGGCTATTTTAGATGAAACACGTTTTCCAAATCCTAACCAAGCTAAACTAATGGCCATGTCGGGTGCAAAAGCAGTAGCGCAGAGAAATTTATTAGAAATGATTCAAGGGGTTAACATTACCAGTGAAGTTACTGTTAAAGATTTTAGCACACAAAGCGATGCCATTACGACCAAGGTGGATGGGCTGTTGAAAAATGCAGAGATGGTTGGTGAGCCCATTGTAAAAAATGGAACCGTTGAAGTGTTAATGAGAGTGCCTTTGTATCCTAAAGGCAATGTGGGCAACTCTTTAGCCTCCGCGGTGTATGACGGAGTTCAAAATGCAGGCGACACCTTAAAAAATAAATTAAGTTCAGGTAGAATGTCAATAGGCAGAACAGCTCTAGCCAATTCTAACACCCCAGTTTTATTCCCTAAAATTGTTGATAGTAATGGTAATGAAGTGATAAATTATTTAAAGGACTTCAAAAACGAAGGGGTGAAAGCCCCAATGTTTCTTAAAAATACGCAAGAAAATTTGAACAGCTTAAAGCAAAGAAATATTAATGAAGTAGTAGATGCTCAATTAAGTAATGGGAATGTGGTATTACAAAATGCAGCTTCTTTAAAGGCCGATAAATGGAAAAAAATTGGAAATGTAGCCATGAAAGTTGGTAAGCTGATCTTGTTATTTATTTAAAATCGTATAGTTTATGAAGTATTTAGTTTGGATATTTAACATATGCTTTTCTATAAGCATTTTGGCTCAAAATACAGCCACCATTGAAGTGGATGGGAAAGGGCAAAGTAAGGAGCAGGCCATGAACGATGCTTTTAGAAATGCTGTGCAACAAGCCTGTGGCACCACCATTAGATCAACAACAAAAGTAGAGAATTATGTTACTTTAGAAGATGCTATTACCTCCAATGCACAAGGCTATATTAAATCACATAGTTTGATTAGTGAAAAACAAGAAACAAATTTTTATAGCGTAAGAATAAAAGCAGAAGTAAGTTTGGATCCCATTAAATTAGATGCACAAACACTCTCACAATTTGTAGGTGGAATACGATTTTTAGTGCTTTATGATTCAAGGAACATGAGTCCTGAAGAAGTTAAGAACTTTGAGTATGCTTACGAAAGAATGAATGAAAAATTAATAGAAAACAAAATCAGATACATTGAAAAATCACGATTCGAAGCGCTAAAAAATGAAGCTTATAAAATTTTAGGTAGTGATACTTCAGAGGCCTCTTACGTGCAGAAATTAGGAATGTTTGCCGATGCAGAGTTTTTAATTTTTATCAAAGACTTAACCATTCGAACCGAACAAAAAGCAGGAGGTTTATCCAGTACAAAAGTAACCATACAAGCTAAGGCCTATGACAATTGTACAGCCGAAGGTCTTGGAACAGTTGTGTTTGAAGGGGAATGGAAAACAATGCCAGACGCTGGTGAAGCTGCCAGATTAAGTATTAATTCCTCTATACAAAGTGGTTACGATAGATTAATGAATTTCTTTAATATGCGCGTAGGAAGTTGGATCAACGGTGCGCCATTTGAATTAAGATTTTATGGCATGGGCGCACCCCGAAACATGAGAGAGTTAATCAACAAACTTAAATCTGATAGCGAGTTTGGTGGTGAAATGGAACCTACAATGACAGGGGATTTTGTAAAACTGAATATTACTTACAAGAAAAAACCCTACGATATGTATAACAAGGTGTTGGATTTTGCTGATGCCATACCAGAAATGAAGGCAAAACAAATTGATGCCAAGCTTTTATACGGCAGGCAAATATCCTTTGCGCCATTAGATGTGCCTGTAAGGGAAGCAGTAGAGAGAAAAAAAATTACTGATTTAAAATAATTAATATGAAGCATTTACTTGTTTTGCTTACCGCTATATTGTTTAATGTTAATGCAATTGCACAAAAGTATTGGGAACAGTCCAATGTTTCCTCAAGTTATAGTGCACAAAAAAATTATAAAGTTGGATTACTACCTGTAAAAATGCAGGACATGGAATTACAAAAGGAAGCACAGCTAAAAAGTACGGCTGCAAAAAAAACAGAAACAGAATTAATGGGTGTTAAAAATTTAAGTCTCATCCCTTTTGAAGCGGTTAAAAATGCCTGCCAAACGTATGCTTTTGGGGGTGGTGATATTGCCTTTAATAATTATGCAGATATTGCCAAAAACGTTGGGGCAGATGTTCTTTGCACTATTGAACTCAGTAAAGAAAAAATGACCATCAAAGGAAAAGAAATAGGTACTGTGATGGCCTATATTCAATTGCTTGATGTAAGTAACAACATGGCTGTATTATACACTGGTAAAGCCCGCTCAATGAACCCTATATCTTTAGAGGCAGAATGTGAGTTGGCGATTGAGAATGCATTAAAGCGATTAAAAAAAGTGAAATAACTTAATCCTAATGAATTTCAAAATTATAGGCATTACGCTCACTTTAATTGCCTTTATCAAACCTATATGCGCTCAAAGCAAGTTTGAGAGTTCCCTTTTTAATGATACCCTGTTCTATGAAGAGTTTACAAATGAACAAACCAAATATCTTAATGATTATGATGGTAAGGAGTATACTTTTCCTGTAGGCGATTTTGATTTAAAATCTTATTCCTTCAATAAAGGATATTATACAATTGAAGAAAAATCAACCACATCAGGAAAGCCTGCTCCTTTAGAAATACCAAAAAAAATAAACGAAGCAAACGATTATGCCATTAAATTTCGATTTAAAATTATGAACTCTTCTTTTAATAATGCGAGTGGTATAATTTGGAGTGGCAATGACCAAGGAGATGGATTAGGGTTTTTTATAAGACCAAAATCTGAATATAAGATATCACGTCTTCCTGGAAGTAAAAACAAGCCTATTCAAGACTGGAGCAAATCTAATTTTATTAATGATGGCGAATTTAATGAACTACTAATAGTAAAAAGAGACAATGCCTTTTTGTTTTATATTAATGATAAGGAAGTAGTTCAAACTGCTTATGAAATTTCAAAAGGTTCAAATATAATGCTGGTTTGCGGTAGCGGCTCAAAAGTGTTAATAGATCATTTAGGAATATTTACAACATCAAATACAGGTATTGCTGATTTAAAATTACAATCTGATGTTGACGTAAATATTCCTGAAAACATAAGAAAACCTAAACTAGAAACTTTTGCATTAATTATCGGAAATGAGCATTATGAAAATGCAATCAAAGTTGACTATGCTCAGCGCGATGCAGAATTTTTTTATACTTATTTGAACAAGAGTTTAGGTGTTTCAAAAGAAAATATGCACTTGTGCCTAAATCTTACTTATGGAAAAATAATTAAAGAAATAAATTGGATTAAAAGTGTTATCACTGCCTACAATGGTGATTGCAGAATTGTGCTGTATTATGCAGGTCACGGTATGCCCGATGAACAAACAAAAGAAGCTTTTATTTTACCAACAGATGGAGAAGCAGCAAGTTTAATTAGTGCAATTTCATTAAACTCAATATACAAGTCCATAGCAAGTAAAGAAACTTTGGTTTTTTTGGATGCCTGTTTTTCGGGAGGGAGCCGATCTGAAGATATTAGCGCTGGAAGAGGTGTAAGACTTAAACCTAAAGCCTTTGAACCAGAAAGTAAAATGATTATATTTTCGGCTAGCAGTAATACGCAAATTGCAGCTCCTTTTCATGATAAAAAACATGGTTTATTCACTTATTTTTTATTGAAAAAAATTCAACTTAATAAAGGAGATGTTGCTTTAGGAGAACTATATAACTTTATTAATGACAATGTATCTAAAAAATCTGCCATATTGGGGAAGGAACAATCACCAACAATAATTATTGGTGAAACTTACAGTATGGATTGGCAAAACATAAAACTATGACATTAAAAATTAAAAATTTATTGCCTATATTTTGCTTTGTTGGCCTTTTGTTAATACTTCAAACAACAGCCTTCGCGCAAGTTACAGTTGGCTCCGAAAATAAAAACACAAATGACAAGTGTAAATCTAATCAAGATTATTTTAGAGCAATTGGCTATGGTAAAAGTTCAAATATTAACATTGCTAGAAAAATAGCTTTGCTCAATGCCAAATCAGATATTGCATCTTCAGTAAAAACAAGTTTCTCTAAAACCACTGAACTATATTTAGAGGAATCCAAAACAACCGAAAAAGAAGCTTTGCAGAGTAAGTTTGAGGAAAATCAGAAAGAAATTGTTGAACAAGAATTGCAAAACCTGAACATCGTTGAAGAAAATCAAAAGCAAACTGAAAAAGGTTTTGAATTTTGGATTTGCATAGAAATGCCAAAGAAAAAATTAATTGATACTTTTATCACAAACACAAAAACAGCTGTTTCATTTGATGCAAATAGGTACAACGACATTTTTATGAATAAAGTTGTAATTGATATTGGTGATTAGTTTATTTTATTGTAAATAATCATATTTTTGTCGAAAAAAGTATACACATAACCTAAAAATATTTGATGACTAAATTTTTATTTAAAAATATAAAATACTTTGTTTTTTACATTTTCTTCATTGGATCACATTCCTTTGCAAGTAATTTAAGTATTGCCGTTTCGGAGTTTAAAATTAATTCAGACAAAAAGGATCTTGAATGGCTATCAAATAGTTTTAGTGAGGCTTTGACCACAAATTTATCGATGTCTAAACAGATTACCGTTATTGAACGTAAATTTTTAAACAAAATTATAGAAGAATTAAAACTACAAGCATCTGGTTTAGTTGATGAAAACAGTGCAGTAGAATTAGGTAATTTGTTAGCAGCAAGGTATTTTTTAATAGGCTCCTTAACTATCATCGATAAAAAAATTATTGCAACCACACGTATTGTAGACATCAGTACTTCTAAGGTGATAAGTAGCCAGAAGGAAGAAGGAAACATTGAGAATTTAACTGCAATTCAAAATTCACTTTCAAATCAAATATTAAAAGGATTAAACATAAATGATGTGAAGCTTACTGTATCTAAAACAGTAAAGTATGGATCAATAAATAGTTTTGTTTCTATTAGATTGAATCGAATTTCTAAAATTATAGAGGCATTGCCCGTTTTTCAGCTTGATCCGGCTAGAAAAAGAAAATTAAATGATTATAGCAATGCTATTATAATGTGCGATGATATTATTGAAAGATATCCTGAGCACTATGATGCGCATTACTTTAAAGGAATATTGAGTATTCAAATAGAGGATTTTACCGCAGCCGAAGAAGCATCATTAATGCTTAAAGCATTAGATGCTAATAATATTCAAACTTTTTTATTAAGGTCATTTTACTATTTTACAACAAATAAATATACCGAAGCCAGGGGGATACTCGATTTTGCTGTAAAACAATTTCCCAACGATAGTCGACCGTGGTTTGGTTTATTTAAGGTAAATGATGAAACACGAGAAGTTGAAAAATCTATTGAATGCTTATTAAACACAATAAATCTTCAACCAAATATTCAAGTGGCTGAGGGGAAACTAAAATCAATAATACTATCTAATAATGATTTAAAACCCAATGGCTTTAGCAGCCCCCTCTATTTTGATTTAACAAGTTTATATAAAGTATATTTTTCAGTTGAGACTTCTATTGATCGAAACATGTATGAGTTAGCAAGAGCTATCACAACTAAAAATAATTCATGGTATCTTCCATATTTGGTTATGGGAATTTACGAGCGGGCAAATGACGATGAATTGAGCGCTAATAATAACTTAAATCAGGCAATTAAAGCCAAGTCAAATTGTGCTCAAGCTCATAAAGAATTAGGAGAGCTATTAATAACCCAAGGCAATTGTAATAGCGGAAAAAAACATATTCAAATATACTATCTAAACGAAAATGCTATTTCATCCGACCCAAAACTAACTAATTTACTTAATAAATGCAACTAACTATTTTTAAAATGAAAAGATACCAATTAATTTTTCTTTTAATGATACCTATTTTTTTTACTCAATGTAAAAAGGATGTTTCTTTACCTGATGGTCCGCTTGATAACGCTAGAGACAAACCGGGAATAACAGTACTGTCAATGTCAATGGATACATCATATACCTTTTCAGATAAATATTTAGATTTATATAGTATTAAATGTAAAGCAAACATGGATTATTCAATGAAATCTGGTTCAAATGCACGCTTTGATTTAAATTTTTATGTATCATCCGATAAAGTTTTGAGTGCTAACGATCAATTTTTGTATCAAACTTCAATAAGCTTGAGTGCAGATCAAATTTTTACTGGTAAGGATAAGGAATTTGATATTTCGCTCTCTGGTATTGATTATACTGAACTTAACTTGCCAAATAGTGGAACCTATTACCTTATAGCGAAAGTAGTTTTTGCAAATGATGAAGGAACAGGAAATAATATTGCCTATAAACGAATTAATATAGCTTCAAATCCTTATGGTGATGGAAATGGTAGGTTATCTGTTTATTTAAGAGAGTCAATCATGAATGAAGCAATTTCAGTTTATGTGGATGGAGTTTATAAAGGAATGATAACACAGCCAGGTGGGTTATTCTGCAGCTATGCCTGTGAGTGCAGTGTTGCTTTAGATATAGATTTGCCTCCTGGGACTTATAATGTTAGTTGTTTTCAAATTGTAAGTGGAGGAGGTTGGTCAAATTTAATTAAAACAGTCACAGAGGGAAATTGTACCCCAATTAATTTAATTTATTAAATAATATGAAATATTTTATTTTAATTATCAGCCTATTAAGCTCAAATGTTATCTATGCGCAACATTATGGTGAAAGTCAACAAAAAAAAGTTGAATCAGATTCCAAATTAAAAAAAGATGTTGCGGTAGACAAAAACAAAAAAGTAGAATCTTTACCAAAAGATAGTATGTCTTTATATAAAAAATATTTATCTACAGGCTACACTTTATCGGCACATTTAGGTTTAAACAAAAGCCACGGATCAATTTTGGATGATGGACCATATTTAAACTTTTACTTTACCGATGATTTTAGTGTTTGGGAATACGCAGATGTTAGTTATTTATTAGACTCAAAATTAAGTTATACTTTTGGCTTAAGTCAAGGATTTCATTCAAAAGATTTTGGTGTTGAATTTCCTATTTTGATTAATAAATATAGATTCGCTTACCTAAATGATGAAAATGATATTGAAAAGTTTAGTATCAATACTTTCAATTTTTCGACTTTGTGTTTCATTAAGCTTCCCAATGAAAAAGCAAGTCTTATTTTTGGACCAGGTTTTAGTCTTTCCTCAAATAGAATGATTAATTTAAAAGAAAGAAAAGTTTCTTACAATTTAAATTTTGGACTTCGATTTAAACTTGCCCCAAAGAGTTCCCTTAGTTTAATATCAACCCTGTACGGCAGGTCAACAAACTATCGAATTGAAGGCACAATAGTCGATGGTAGATATGATACCCCTGTGGATAAGTATTTTTCACCTGGGTCGATTTTTTCTATTACCTACTCTTATGATATTGTAAATACCCGAAAAACAAAATATCAAAAGATAGAACAACCAAAACCTATAGAACAAACCAAAAAAGTTGAAAATAATAAGGTTAATAATTCAAACAATACTATTAATGTTGAGGGGAATATTGCCAACAATAATGCCATCGATTACAGTAAATTATCTATTTCGGAATTAAAAGACAACTTAAAAACTGCATCTAATAACAATGAATTGGAGAAGGTAATAATAATTCAAAAAGAAATTGATTTACGTGAAAAAATGATTTCAATTAAAGGCAAGTCAATTCTTGAATTAAACGAAATGTTGAAAAAGGCTTTACAGGAAGAAAAATACAAAGAAGCAGAGTTTTTACAAAACGAAATTACAAAGCTTCAGAAACAAGAAGAATTTAAAGGTAAAACTATAGAAGAGTTAAAAAATCTTTTAAATGAAGCTATCAGTAAAGAGGACTTTAGAAGAGCTGAGCTTATTCAAAAAGAGATTGATTCGAAAAAGTAGCATTACTTAAAATTCCAAATATAAAAGCAATCTAAAAAATTATATTTAACAATTTCATTACAAACTCAACTATGAAGCAACATCAAATAAACTATAAATACATTTTCATTTTATTTACTAGCTTAACTATATTTTTGAATAGTGGCTGCAAAATAGTATCAAAAACGAATCTTTATGCAGAGCCAACTATTGCATCTAACGATATTCAAATACGCAGAGTGGCTATTTTGCCTAATAGACTCCCTATGAATTTACAAAATACTGAGTATTGGAGACTATTTAATTTTAATGCATGTAAAAAAGAACTTACTAAGCGAGGCATTCAAGTTGTAGATTATGATTTGAGCAACGAAGATTTTAAGCGTTCGGGCTTACCAATGGAAGATACTAAATCATCAAGGGATAAATATGCTGAGTTAGCTGAAAAACTTAATGTGGATATGCTTATTTTCCCTTACTATGGAACTATATTTTCTATGGGTGCTTGCTTTATGGCTCAGAACTATAAATATATTGCTGTTGGTTCATTGCAGTTCTATAGCCCAAAGCATAATGACTTCTCCACAAGGATTGATATTGAAGGAACCAACTATACGAATAAACTTTATCAATTGATTCCAATAATTGGTACAATTGGTGCTTTAGTTGAAGGAGCAAGGGGCGATAAATATTATTATGAAGAGGCTTTTAACTCAGCCATCAAGGGTGGCTTTGATGAATTTTTTATGAAATACCCTAGTGGCGTCGGCACTGGAGGTTCTAACATGCAAAACCAACAAAATACTATTGGAAACAAGTATTCTAAATTTTCATTAGAAGATTTAGAAACATTAAAGAAAGCCGCTGTTAGCAGTGGTGATTTTGGTAAGGCTGCAGAAATAAAAGAGGAAATAGATAAACGTAAGAAATAAAGCTATCTGGTGTTTAAATTTCGTGTCACATTTTGTGTAATATTTTTAATTGCTGCTAAATCTTTTGCTCAACCAGAATGGCTAACTAAAAGGCCCATAGATAAAGACTATTTTATAGGAATTAATTACAGCCAATTAAACGAGTCGAATTATATTGAAAAAGCAAAAATTAGAGCATTAAATGAATTATCGGCAGAAATAACTATTAATTTAAGTTCAATTACCGAGCTTAATTTAAGTGAAATAAATACAGAAGTTTCTCAAAGCTTTTCTGAAAATATTAAGTCCACTGTTTCTCAAAACATTACAGGATATCAAATTATTGATACTTGGCAAGACAAAGAAAAATATTGGGTTTTTATTAAACTTTCTAAAAAAGAGTATTATGAAGCTCAAATAAGTAAAGCTAAAAATGCTCTCACTATTGCCAATAACTTAATTATAAGTAGTGAGCAGGCCTTGTCAAATAATAAGTTTAATCAAAGCTTAAACTTAATGATAGATGCTGCAATAGAATTAGAACCTTACCTATTAGAAAATATTGATTCGGATATAAAAATATCAATCATAAATGTATACAACAATTCCATTTTAAAAATTAAGGATCTTTTAAGTGCGGTTGTAATTAGTGTAAAGCCCATTAGTTTAAGTTCTATAAATGCTCAATTGAACAAAGATATTGAGATAAGTTGCCACTATTCAAAAAACAAAATGATAATTCCTATCAGTTCAATTAATTTAACTTACACATCTACAACAGGTAAAATACAATTTTTGAATGAAACTTCAACTTTAAATGAAGGAGGAAAGGTGGTTAATCAGCTAGTTACAGCCAATTTCACAAACAATAAGGCTGTTGGTTTGGTAAAACTTAATGTTGAAGATTACTTTACTCAAAATAAAGCAAACGCACTGGTTAAACAAGTTACTTCCAAAAGTAATAACTCATTTGCAACAGTAAATATTGACTTAGTTAAGCCAGCTATTTATTTCCAAACAGATGAAAGAAATTTTGACACTAAATTAAATGTTAACCAAATAGAGCCATCTCTTAAAGATTATTTTAAAAGCAATGGATTCGTATTTGCTAATAAGCAATCTGATGCAATATATTTAATTGAAATATTAAGTAACACTCGGCAAGGTGGACAAGCTTATGAACTATCAGTTGCATTTTTAGATGCTACAATTAATATTACTGAAATTGCCTCAAACAAACAAATTTATAGCAAGCAATTTAGCAGTATTAAAGGTGTTAAACAGGATTTTAAATCTGCTGGAAATGATGCATACAGAAAGCTGATTAACAATATTTTTAAGGAAACCATTATTCCAGAGTTGAATCAAAAATTCACCAATGAATAACCTTATTTTGTGTATTTATAGTAATTAGCAACATCACGCCTCTATCAATACCTGCATCACTTAGCTGTATTTATTTTAATGAATCAATACTCCCATTCTCATAGGTTTCTTCTTCAAATATTTCGTTGGTAATAGATGTTTGATTTAACCTGATAAATCATATACTGTTTACTTTCAAAAAATAAATTTTCTAAACTCAATCATCACTCAATCTCAAATAAGGTGCAATTTTTTTTAATAAATTATCATTCATGGCCATGCACTTTTTAAGATCTGCTATTTGATTGAATTTTCCATGCGCATTGCGGTAATTTACCAAAGCAATGGCAATATTGTTACTTATATAAGGATGTTTGTTTAATTGTGAAACCGAGCAATTATTGATATTGATGGTTTTAACCGACAGCAGATCCAACGTTAAATGCGTTTTTAATTTTGCAAAGTTATTAGTATCAATGCCTTCTGGCTCATAAAGTTGCGCTAGGTTAACAAAACCACCTAATCCTTTTTTGTAACGCATAATATTATCAATAGTAATTGAATCGAGCAGGTTGAGCTGTTTTAAGTTAAATCGGCTACAAGTATTAAATTCAAAGTTTAGGTTTTTTCTAAACTCAATTAGTCTTTCGGCTTTTTCTTGCGCCTTTTGAGCCACTGCTGCTGCACTAGTATCTTTTGTAAACGTATATGAATTTGTTTTGGAAAAGTTTGGCGTATCAATTACAATGTAAGGAATTAACTCATTCCATAATTCTTCTTTCACAAACTTAAAGTTAAGAACATCAGCAGGTTTTTTAAAGCTGCCACCCTTACTAAGATATTTTCTAATAACTTTTGTTTGTTTAGCACTTAAACCCAAACTGATCCATTCTTCATCTGTAATGGTATTAGGATTAAACATAAATCTTTTACCCTCATTTTTGTAGGAATGAAAAGCCACCACATCATCATTAAAAGCATCAGCAGCCTTAGCCTCATATGCATTATTTTCTTGCTTTTCAAGACTGTCGAGCAATGCCACATCTGTTAAAATAAATTCTGGACTGGCCTTTTGAAGCGGATTATAAAAGTTGAGCAGCCATAATACAATTAATTGAAGCGATAAAATAATAACAAGCACAAACAAGCCTTTTTGTCCTCTCTTTTCGAAAGTAAAAAAGTCTTTGAATGCTTTCTTCATAAAATCACTAATTATTTAATTTAAAAAAGGCTTTTTTAAAATACGTTTTGATTACTAATCATTAACTTTTTTAAGTATTGTATTTAACACAAAAAAGCACGAAAATATTTCGTGCTTTTTTGTGTTATTTTTTACTTTTAATGATGATGACCTCCTGGTCCGTGCACATGACCGTGGCTAAGCTCCTCTAATGTTGCAGTACGAACTTCTAACACTTCACCAATAAAATGAAGGTTTTTACCCGCCAAAGGATGATTGAAATCCATCTTCACATAAGTGTCAGTAATTTCCATTACCAAACCTTGCATGCGATTTCCTTCTTGGTCGTGCATTGGCAACATATTACCTACCACTACCATTTCTTCATCCATATTGCCATCTTCATCTTTAAACGCTTCAGCTGGAACGTTTACAATATGATCGGGATGCACTTGTCCGTAACCTCTTTCGAAAGCTACTTTAAAGTCAAACTTGTCGCCTTTTACTTTGTTATCGAGCGCAGTTTCAAAGTCTTCTAATAAATCACCATTTCCGTATAAAAATACAAAAGGGTTTTCAATGCTTGTTTCTTCTACAAGCGTTTCTGCTTCACCTTCTTTGTCGTAAACAGTAAGAATGTAATTTACAGAAACCACCTTGTTTTTTTCGATTATCATTTGTGTTTTGTTTTATAAATTTACACAAATAACCAACTTATTTTTAACTCTGCAAAGGTGATTTTTAATTTATTGAGTTTACAATATCCACTTATGCCTTTAAAAGCTTGTAGCAATGCACTTTTAGGTAAAAATACAAATTATGCCAATGTGATTTATATTTTAACCCTAAATTCTGCATTATAAATCAGATAAAATCTTATGTAACTCTTCTTTAGACTTGCCCAGCTTTATTTGCAATTTACCCATCATTTCTTCTTTTTTACCCTCTGCAAATAGCAAATCGTTGTCGGTTAAAGTTGCAAACTTTTGTTTTAGTTTTCCTTTTTGTTCTTCCCAGTTTCCCTTTAGTTGTGTAGAGTTCATATTATTTAGTTTTTATGTGAAATTGTTTTCACACATCAAAGAACAGTTTAAACAAGGTAGTATTACTTACATTATTATTGTAATTTGTTACATAATTTTAAGCTATTTAATTGAAGTACTTCAATTAATACTGTTTTGACGCTATTTATTTGGCATGATTTTTCAAAACCCAATAAACGATGCTACTAATGAGTGCTGCAAAAAAGCACCACACAGAGATTACCTCATCACTAAAAAAGAATTTAGTAATTATAAATGATAGTAAAAGTAAAATACCAATTAAACGAATTTCAGCAACCGATGAAGATATTGGTGGAACAATAATAGGAAGCAAATAAAGCAGGCCCAAAACTGGGTAGTAATTATGTGGATAATAGAGTTTATAGTTTACATGAAACGGAGTTATAAAAGCTGTTGTAGTGTAAAAAAGCAAACAATAACTGATGTAAACTGCCAAAATAACTCCTACCCATAAACACGATTTTATAACTCGAATTCTGGAAGGTTTGGTTTCCATTTTTAAGATGGAAAAGGGGACCCAAATAGCCCAAACTACTTGTGCAAAAAATATAAATAAATGAATAGGTATTGTTTTCCACGCTGCATTATTGAGTATGCCTATCCATACAAAACCCTCAATTAATTGTTGTATTGCAAATAAAAATGGGATAGCTGCAAAATATTTTTGAGATGGTTTTTTTACGTATTTTATGCCTACGGCACCTACTGTTGTTAAAATAGCAAAGGAGGCAAAACTGGCTGTAGTGGAAAAACACATGTTTAAGATAATTAGGGTTGTTGCTGCAAAATGCCGACAGTAAAATTATTACTTAAAATAATTTTTTTTCACAAAGCTAATTGAAATAAAAT
>Ga0247831_1002814_pt1 | contig 27052 bp, 17 predicted proteins | sample LaCruzMarch2015__9_FD_192406 | JGI IMG/M metagenome (GOLD analysis project Ga0247831, IMG submission 192406) | Freshwater microbial communities from meromictic Lake La Cruz, Castile-La Mancha, Spain - LaCruzMarch2015_1m | ecosystem: Environmental > Aquatic > Freshwater > Lake | place: Spain...
TTGTAAAACGTCTCTCCCACGCTCCAAAATTGCTATTTTTAAACCGTTATTTTTCTCAGCCGCATTAATTGCGGCAAAAAAACCAGCCGCTCCTCCCCCAATTACAATAATATCATACATTTAAAAAGTCCACGATCAATAGTCAATAGTCAACAGCAAAACAAAGCAGTTACTATCAGCCTGTTATTAAAATAAATTTACAACTAAATATTTTCAAACTTCTATTTTAAATATTTTTCTTCAAAGTAAAGCTTTTTTTCTCGTAAAATTATCACCAAACTTTCTATTTCTTTTGGTGTTTTACCAAATTCAAAAGTCACTTTATGCTTCCAATCACCTTTAATAATTTCAACCCATTCGGCACCGCCATCTGCACAATCAGGACAACCAATAACCTTATTCAACTTAATAAACGTCTCATAATTAATACTTTTAACCAAAGAGTTTCCTAAAGTTGCTTCGAGTACTTCATTAAATATTTTCGGAGTTCCGCCAGTAGCTCCTCTACCTTCCGTATAATACACTGTAAAAATGACTGTGTTTTTTTCTACATTCATTTCTTTTCGGCAAGAACCAACACACATCCCAAAACTAGTTCCATAATTTACAACATAATCACGCATAGTTGCCTGTTTATCAGTCAACTCATTCACTTTTTCACAATTTATAAAGAATAATGTGGAAAGAATCATTAATAAAACAAGTTGCATTTTCATATTTTAATCGGATTTTTGTGAAAAAATAATTAAGTCAACGAATAATTATCGATAGTCAACTATACATATTTGATGAAATACTTTCAATATTGAGTTCTAGTTATTCAATATTAAAAGTTTTAAATAATTTTAACAGCTATCGACTATCGACCGAGGTCTATATTTAATGATACAAATTTCATAAAAAAGGTTGGAAAAATGACCCAAAAACAAATACAAATAATTGCCCAAACAATTGGCGTACCCGAAAAAAGTATTCAAAATACAATTGCACTACTCGATGAAGGAGCAACCGTACCTTTTATTTCTCGCTATCGAAAAGAAATGACAGGCAGCATGGACGAAGTTCAAGTTGCAGACACGAAAGACCTTTACACTAAATTTATTGAAGCAGACAAACGTAGAGAAGCAATTATAAAGTCAATTGAAGAACAAGGAAAAATGACGCCTGAGTTGCTGATAAAGCTAAACAACGCCTTGTACATCAACGAATTAGAAGATTTATACTTACCTTATAAACAAAAACGTAAAACTCGGGCAAGTATTGCTATCGAAAAAGGACTTGAACCGTTGGCAAAAATTATTTTTGCTCAAAAAGAGAGAAATATTGAAGCAATTGCTGAAAAATACTTGAACGATAAAGTTGAAAACATTGCCGAAGCCCTGCAAGGTTCTAGAGATATTATGGCAGAGTGGGTAAATGAGGACATTCAAGCAAGAAATGCAGTGAGACGACTATTTGAGCGAGAATCAATCGTTACCTCAAAAGTCAAAAAAGGAAAGCAAGAAGCAGGAATTAAATATCAAGACTATTACGAATTTTCAGAGCCCCTTTCTAAAATCCCATCGCACCGACTTTTGGCACTTCGTCGTGGTGAAGAAGAAGGGTTTTTATCAATTGATATTTCGATTGAAACCGAGCGTGGAGTTGATGCCCTCGACCGTATTTATTTAAGAGGTTTGCCCGAAGCTAAAGAGCAAGTCGAACAAGCCATTAGCGATTCTTATGACCGACTTTTAAAACCTAGTATCGAAACAGAATTTAGTAATATTTCAAAACAAAAAGCTGATAGTGAAGCCATTAAGATTTTCGTAACAAATCTTCGTCAACTTTTGTTGGCATCGCCATTGGGACAAAAACGAGTTTTGGGCATCGACCCTGGATTTCGAACAGGTTGTAAAGTTGTTTGTCTGAATGAGCAAGGCGATTTGATTTATGATACTGTCGTATATCCACTTACCAAGCAAATGGAAGCCGAAGCAGTTATCAAAAAATTAATTTTAGAATATAAAATTCAAGCGATTGCTATTGGGAATGGAACAGCAAGTAGGGAAACCGAATCCTTAGTAAAAGGCATATTGAAAGCCCCCACTGGGGGTTTGGGGGCTGTTGCCGTTCACATGGTTTCTGAGCAAGGAGCATCAATATATTCGGCATCACCGATTGCTCGTGAAGAATTTCCAGATAAAGATATTACAGTCAGAGGAGCAGTTTCGATTGGACGAAGATTAATGGATCCACTGGCAGAACTCGTTAAAATTGATGCAAAATCTATCGGAGTCGGGCAATATCAACACGATGTTGAACAAAAAATGCTTAAAGAAAGTCTTGATTCGGTGGTTGAAAGCTGCGTAAACTTAGTTGGAGTCGAACTCAATACTGCAAGTAAGCACCTATTGAGCTATGTTTCTGGTTTAGGACCTGCTTTGGCTCAAAATATTGTTGATTATAGAGCAAAAAATGGAGCGTTTAGTTCAAGAGATGAATTAAAGAAAGTGCCAAGACTAGGTGCAAAAGCTTTTGAGCAAAGTGCTGGTTTCTTACGTATTCGTGGAGCAGAAAATCCCTTAGATAATTCGGCGGTTCACCCCGAAACCTACAGCATTGTTCAAAAAATGGCGAAAGATTTAGGTGTAAAAGTTGCGGAACTTATTGGCAATGAACAACTTAAATCAAAAGTAATTCTGAAAAATTATGTAACGGATAAGGTTGGCTTACCAACGCTAAACGACATCTTATCTGAACTTCAAAAACCAGGACGTGACCCTCGTGAAGCTCTTGAAGCCTTTGAATTTGCTTCAGATGTGCATAAAATTGAAGATTTAAGAGAAGGTATGATTCTTCCGGGAATCGTTACAAATATTACGGCATTTGGCTGTTTTGTTGATGTAGGCGTGCATCAAGATGGTTTGATTCATGTTTCCCAAATGGCGAATCGTTTCATCAAAGACCCTAACGAAGTTGTGAAAGTTCATCAAAAAGTGCAGGTTAAAGTAATGGAAATTGATATTCCAAGAAAACGAATTGGACTTTCGATGAAGTATTAATTATATTTAAGGCTTTCGTGCGTTCACGAAAGCCTTATTTATTTCCTCTTATCTAATATTGCCTCCAACACTCAACCTACTTGGCACACTCGTAGGTACTGTCTTGTCAAAGTTATCATCAGATAAAGCATTGATAAAAGCCACAATCGCTGCTTGATTATTACCGATTCTTAAATTCCGGATTCGTGGGTCAATTTGTCGATTCGGTACATTTCTATTCTGCGAATTACCGCCTGCAATTCTGTTATAAAATCCAACTACATCATTTAAAGTTTGAAAAACTCCGCTGTGCATATAGGGTGCGGTAACTCTCAAATTTCGTAAACTCGGCGTGCGAAACGCATAAGTATTATTTGCTCCAGCATCTGACTGGGCATTTTTTGTATTGTCAGGAACCGAAAGTACATGAAGCTGAAAATCAGAAAACATATTGCCCGAATGACAATTGGCACAACCAACAGTCTGAAAAGCATTCATTCCATTTATTTCCTGTGCCGTAAGTGCAGTTCTTTCTCCTGCTCTATAACGGTCAACTCTCGAATTATTGGCTACTAAAGTTCGTTCAAAGGAAGCAATAGCAAGCCCCATATTGGTAGCCGTGATTGATTGAGCATTGCCAAAGGCACTTTGAAATAATTGTTGGTATTGAGGAATACGTCTCAGACGGGCAACCACACTATCAATTGCAACAGCCTCAGAATAGGCATTTCCACGCATTTCTTCAAGTGTTTTAATAGGTTCAATTGACTGAGTTTCTAAACTTCTCACTCTCGAATCCCAAAACATTGGTGCGGTTGCTGGGTTAACGTTGCCATTGGCACCCATACCGTTAAATGCAGTATTAAGAATTGTTTGAGCATTGCGTTTGACAAAGGCAAAAGTGTTTGGACTCAAAAAATGTCGATTTCTACCCAATCCAACGGCATTTACTCCAATTGACAAATCAAGATTATCGGCATAGCCATTGGCGGGATGATGACAAGTTGCACAAGAAACATCTCGTTTGCCTGATAAAATTGGGTCCCAAAATAAGGCTTTGCCAAGTGCAATGGTTTCGGTTGAAACAGTTGCATTATCTACTCTAATTGAGGGAATTTCGCTACTGCTTTGATTATCAGTTGTGATGGATGCTGGAATTAGTTCCTCGTTTTTCTGACAAGCAACAAAAAACGAACTAAAAAAACATAAAGAAGCAAATAAAATACCTGATTTTAAATTCATACTTTGATTAGATTTAAGAGTGATTTGGTAAAAAAATAAATTAAACGTAAACTTTTATCAAATTACAAATTCAGTTTAGGGTAGATAAACGATATGAAAAACTGTCGAAAAGAAAATTTTTGCATTCTTTTCCTATTAAGACGAAATTAATTTGAAAAGGTTGCGGCCTAAATTAATTTTTTTCAAGAAAAGTTTAATTGGCGTTATTGAACTAAAAAGTGTACTTTTGCGTAAATAACGATTATTGGGGACGACCGGTTTTGACGGCGTGAGTGGTTGCGAGTAAAAGCATGTCGGGAGTTGGTAGGATTCTCCCGTTAAAAATTCTTCCAAAAAACAACTGGCAATACTTCGTATGCCATGGCTGCTTAATTTCGTAGTAAATTAACCATACGCCACATTCCGCCTCGGCCAACCTTTGCCGCTGGGGAGCTCGGAGTGCCGAACCTGCAAAGGCGATTATTGGCGGGAAACTTGTTGGTAATTAGTATTTAGGTTTCTAAGGAATAGATTTGGTATGTCGGACACCGACCTATTCTCGAATAAATAAGACCGAATAAACATGTAGAAGGCTCGACAATTGCCAAGTTCGGACCAGGGTTCGAGTCCCTGCGTCTCCACTACCAAAAAATACAACTATTTGATTATCAAGTAGTTGTATTTTTATTTTTAAGCCTGATTTGAATTAGAGAATGGTTTTGGAGGAAGCCTTAATATTTTCATTTATTTTATTTAATCACTTATTCCTTCATAATCTTTGTAGAACTTTATCATTACTTCATCTACTGAAAGGCTATGAATAATTCAATAATTAAACATATTTCTACAAAAAAAATGAGAACTGAATATTTCGGCTCTCTTTTTTCCTATTGACCTCAAACAATAAATTTTTGTTTAATCAAAAAACACTTATATTTAATCAATGCTTTGCTTTTAAATTTCCGATTAATTACCAAATGATAAATATGTATATTTATTATATGATGCTATTTGTACAGTTTGTAGTTTTAAGATATATTTTAAAATTAATTAATTTATTATGAAAATAAATCTAAAAAAATTTCTAAAAAAAGTCTTTTTTAAAGTATTCCCTTCTTTAATTTCTGCATTTTATACAGGTTTTGGCTACGCTCAATCAATAGTACTAGACCCTAATCAAAATACAATATTTGATGCTCAAGGGATTGGCAAAACAGCTCGTTTACCTTTAATAACTTCTTCTCAAAGAATTAGTATTACAAACCCTGTTATTGGAAGCATTGTTTACGATATTGATTACCAAACTGTCTTTTTGTTTGATGGACAAAATTGGAATCCGTTAATGTTTACTACATCACAAAATCAATTACCTCCGTTTAATAGAGTAGCAACCGACGGGTTAAATAATAATGACTTTGGATGTTCTGTATCTATTTCTGGTGACTACGCAATCATAGGTGCAAGTTCTACTAATTACAAAGGTTCAGCTTATATCTTCGTAAGAGTTGGAGGAAATTGGTCGCAACAAGCAAAACTTACTGCCTCAGATGGGTTAGTAGAAGATTACTTTGGTAGTTCTGTATCTATTTCTGGTGATAATGCAATAGTTGGAGCTAGGGGTGATGATTTTGGATCAAATATAAACCAAGGTTCGGCCTATATTTTTAATCGAACAGGAAGTACATGGACTCAACAAACTAAACTTATTCCAACAGATGCATTTTACGGTGATAATTTTGGCAATAATGTTTCTATTGATGGTGATTATGCAATCATAGGTGCATCCAATGGCAATGTTAATTTTGGACAAAATGGGTCTTCATATATCTTCTTTAAAAGAGGAGGAACTTGGTCGCAACAAGCAAAACTTATTGCCTCAGATGGCGTAAAAGGTGACGGTTTTGGATATTCTGTTTGTATTTCAGGCGATTATGCAATAGTAGGCTCACCTTTTGACGATAACGGTGCAAATACTGACCAAGGCTCGGTTTATATTTTCACTCGAACATCAAACACATGGATATTACATGCAAAACTAACAGCTTCAGATAGTGAGAGTTCAGATTATTTTGGTTGGTCAGTAAGTATCTCTGGTAATTATGTAATTATTGGAGCTAGGAATGATGCTATTGGCTCAAATAGATACCAAGGTTCAGCTTATATATTCGTAAGAGTTGGAGGAACTTGGTTACAACAAGCAAAACTTACTGCCTCAGATGGGTTAGCATCAGATTTATTTGGTCATTCTGTCTCTATTTCTGGTGATTATGCTATTGTTGGAGCTATCAGTGATGATTTAGGATCAAATATAAACCAAGGTTCGGCATATATTTTTTACCGTTTGGGAAATAATTGGTCAACTGTCCGACAAGTAAGTGATGTTTCAGGTACATCAGAAAATTTATTCGGCACAGCTACTTCTATAAATTCAACAGGGATTTATTTAATTGGTGCACCTAGTAAGGACAATAAAGGTAGCACGAGTTTTGGCAAAGTAGGAAATTAAGTTCTTATTATTCTCTAATATTACATAACTCAATGCTAGAAGTGAAGGTATGTTAGTGCTATCAATGAACTTATCAATTCATCTATCAAGTCTTTATTTTTCATAAAAGTTGATTATCAGTTTTTTTATGTCAAAAAAGGCAAGCATAATCGAGTAGTCTCATCATCGAACCCTATATGTTAGCAAATTCCAATAACAACTCTATCAAACCTTTGGAGAATATTGGCTATTAATGCTAACTTACAGCCTAATTGTAAAATAACTATTCAATCTTAAACTCTTCCTTAAAATATGAAATCTAAAGTTCTTGGTTTGCTACTGTTTAGTGCATTTTTATTCCAAAATTGTACCTCAAAAAAAGAAGAATCTACTTCAGGTGATTCGACCCCAACAGTAAATAAAATTGAAAAAATAAGCTATGGCAAACTCCCAACTGGTGAAGCAGCAGACCTTTACACATTAAAAAACAGTGCTGGAATGGTTGTAAAAATCACTAATTATGGTGGAATTATTACTTATTGGTCAGCTCCAGACAAAAAGGGAAAATATGCTGATGTGACATTAGGATGTGATTCTTTGGGTGGCTATCTTAAAAGTTCGCCATTTTTTGGTGCATTGGTTGGTCGATATGGAAATAGAATCGCAAAGGGTAAATTTACGCTTGATGGAAAACAATATACATTGGCTCAAAATAATGGTGTTAACTCTCTCCATGGAGGCAAAAAAGGATTTGACAAAGTTATTTGGGCAGCAACCCCAATTGATGGTGAAGAACCTCAACTAAAACTTACGTATACCTCTCCTAACGGCGAAGAAGGCTACCCTGGAAAATTGGACGTTGAGGTGGTTTATACTTTACAAAAAGATAATTCATTAAAGATTGATTATAAGGCAAATACCGATAAGCCAACGGTTATTAACTTAACAAATCATGCATACTTCAATCTTTCGGCCGATTTTAGCAAAGAAATCCTTGATCACGAAGTGACCCTCAACGCAAATAAATTTTTACCAGTTGATGAAACGCTGATTCCAACAGGCGAATTGAAAGATGTAGTAGGTACACCGTTTGATTTTACGAAATCATACAAAATTGGTGCAAGAATCAACGAGGTTAAAGATCTTCAAATTAAATACGGCAAGGGCTATGACCATAGTTGGGTTGCAACAGATTCAAGTAAAACTTTGAAAACAATTGCGAGTGTTTACGAACCAACTTCCGGGCGTGTAATGGAAGTCTTGACAACCGAACCAGCAGTACAGTTTTACACAGGAAATTTCTTAGATGGAATGCCCGCAGGAAAAGGTGTTAATTATAAATTTCGTACAGGATTTTGTTTAGAAACACAACATTATCCAAATTCACCAAATGAAGCAAAATTCCCAACAACAGTTTTAAGACCTAACGAAACTTACACAACGACAACAGTCTATAAGTTTTCGGCAAAATAAAAAATGAAAAAGATACGGAAGGCTTCGCTTAAAGCGAAGCCTTCTGTGATTAACTTAACTCAATAAACTTTCCATTCTCAATGTTACGGCTAGCTTATGTGCTTCTAATGATTCAGCTTCAGCCATTAACTCTACTATTTGGCCAATATTTAGAATTCCCTCCTTTGAAATTTCTTGGAAAGTAATTTTCTTGACAAAACTATCAAGCGATACACCACTGTAAGCACGAGCGTAACCGTTGGTTGGTAATGTATGGTTTGTGCCAGAAGCATAATCTCCACAAGATTCGGGTGTATAATTTCCTAAAAATATTGAACCTGCATTTATTATCTTTTCGCCAACTTCATTATAATTTTCTACTGCTAAAATTAAATGCTCAGGAGCATATTCATTCAACATATCTATACAATCTTCTTGATTTTCGAGCAAAATAAGCTTAGAGTTTTCGATTGCTTTGGCAGCTAAATCTTTTCTTGGTAAACGATTCAATTGGCCAGAAACAGCTAAATTTACTGCAGAAACAAACTTCTTACTCGTAGAAACCAACAAAACTTGGCTATCAGCACCATGTTCGGCTTGCGAAAGTAAATCGGCAGCCACAAACGAAGGCACAGCCGAATCATCCGCCATAACTGCTACTTCTGATGGTCCTGCAGGCATATCAATCGCCACGCCTTCTTTGCTCAATAATTGCTTGGCAGCTGTTACATATTGATTGCCCGGACCAAATATTTTATATACCTGGGGAATCGTTTCAGTTCCATAAGCCATAGCGGCAATGGCTTGAGCTCCTCCTATTCTGAAAACCTTGGTGATTCCGACTAATTTTGCTGCATAATAAATCGCTGGATGATTGCTCGGTGAACATAAAATTCGTTCTTGACATTCAGCGATTTGGGCAGGAATTCCCAACATTAATACCGTTGAAAAAAGCGGTGCAGTTCCACCTGGAATATAGAATCCTACCTTCTGAATACCTACACTTTTTCTCCAGCATCTTACACCTGCCATTGTTTCAATAACTTCGGGAGATTGCTTTTGAGCTTCGTGGAAAGTATAAATATTTTTGTATGCTTGTAAAATCGCAACCTTCAATTCTTCTGAAAGCTGAGTTTCGGCAGCATTTATTTCTTCTTCAGAAACTTGAAAATCGTTAAGTTCGATTTTATCAAATTTCAAAGCAAACTCTTTGAGAGCGGCATCGCCTTCGAATTTTACTTTTTGTAAAATGGGCAATACCTTCTGCTCAATTTCGGCCATTTCTTGTACAGGTCGAGCAAGTAAGTGCTTCCATTCAGAGCGTGGTGGAAATGATATAATATTCATTTATTTTTTTCTAAAAACGCTTTACTCTATGATAGTATCAAAAATCGTATCCATATCTACCTCAAAACCTTGTAAAACTTGGCTTTTTATCGTTTTTTCAGCAATTGGTAATGCTTGAAATCTGTCTCCTTCTAATAAATATTGATGAATTATCTGCTCGTAAGGATAAACAACCCAGTACTCTTTCACACCCGCTTGTTCATAAATTTGAAATTTTTGACTCATTTCTAATCTAGAATTTCCAAGTGACAAAATTTCAATAACTAATTCAGGAGCTCCAATACAACCTTGTTTTTTAATTTTTGTGGTATCGCAAATTACACACAAATCAGGCTGAACAACAGTTTCACCTTCTCCTTTAATTGATGGCAAATATACATCGAATGGAGCAGCTATCACTTTGCAATACTTTCTCTGAAGAAAGTACGCTAAGTTATAATGTAAATTACCACTAATTATTTGATGTGTACTCGTCGGTGCGGGTGACATTTTGGCAATATAACCACGCAACAATTCAACTCTTTCTTGAAATTTCCAAGAAAGATAATCCTTGAAGGTATAAGCCTTTGTAAGGTCTAATTGTTCGATGCTTGTTATCATTTCAATTTTGAATCATTTGTTTTATACTTAACCAAAAATGGTTCGCGTAAATTCGGATATTTACTTGCCTCATTATCAGTACTTTGTGCCGATCGACGGTCGCCTTTGAACCTTTGCAACTCTGTGCCTTTTGAGCAAAACCAATTCCCGTTTAGCGAATAGATGTTCAATAAATCATTTTTTCAATTGGAATCACTAGAATACCCTCTGCCCCTGCCGAACGAATTGCTTCGATGTTTTCCCAAAACTGATTTTCTTCCAAAACAGAATGAATTGAACTCCAACCTTCCATTGCCAATGGCACGATGGTTGGGCTTTTCATCCCCGGAATCATATTAATGATGTCTTGGAGTTTATCATTTGGAGCATTTAACAAAATGTATTTATAATTTTGAGCCGTTTGAACAGCTTTTACTCTGAATAACAATTTGTTGAGTGTATCGTGTTTCTCTTTTGATAATTTTTTATTTGAAATTAAAATTGCTTCCGAACGAAAAATTGTCTCAACTTCTTTTAGACCATTGCTCAAAAGTGTACTTCCCGAGCTTACAATATCGCAAACACCTTCAGCTAAACCAATACTCGGTGCAATCTCGACCGAACCGCTTATTTCGTGAATTTCTACTTTTACCCCTTGCTCCTTCAGATAATTACCCAAAATACGAGGGTAAGAAGTTGCAATACTTTTTCCTTGAAAATCATTGATACTATTGTATTCAATACCACGAGGAACAGCAATCGATAGTCGGCATTTTGAAAAACCTAAGCGATACGTAATTTCGGCCTTACGATTTGATTCAATAAATACATTTTCCCCTACAATACCAATATCAGCTACACCATCTTCCACATAACCTGCAATATCATCATCTCTTAAAAAAAGAAACTCCGCTGGAAAATTTGATGAGGATGTTTTGAGTTTTCCTGTACCGCTTTCAAACTTTATTCCACACTCTTTAAACAATCTAAACGAATCCTCACTTAATCTACCCGATTTTTGGAGGGCAATTCTCAATATTGAATCTGTATTTGGCATTTGAATCGAAAAATTTCTTTGGTCAATGCACAAAATTAGCTTAATCGGATGTCAATGACAAAATATTATTCGGTTATCAGCAAAAACATTTAATAATAATATCAAAAAAAACATTCAAAAAGTTTTAAAAAAATAAATTCACGACCTTTAAAAATCGTAGTATTTTGCGGCGATTATTTTTTGTATTTTCAAAATTTAGGTTATTTCTTGAAACTAATCTATTTTTGAAGAAAAAAGACTTCTTGAATAATGAAAAACATATTTTCACTGATTTTATTTATACTTTCTATTGCTCCCACGTTTGCCCAAAAACTTACTGATAAACAAATTGAAGGCTACCTCGAAGCACTCAAAAAAGAAGAAATTATCACTGAATTTGGTAAAGACACTTATTTGAAGATTGTAAATAAAGAAGACAAAACTTTTCAACAACGTTTTGTTAGTGTTGGTGCAATAAGTCAATTTACGAAAAACCAAGTGCTGGAATCGCTAATCAAATCTCGAACTTCCATTTTAGGATTTCTTGGTGTATTTGAATTAATGAGAAATATTGGCTCAGGAGCCGACGAACTCGTTCGTTTACGAGAATTATCCGAAAAAATGCTTGGGGACAATATGCTATTCAAAACAGAAATAGAAGGGGATATAAAACTCAATAACCCGTTTACTTTTTTGGAAATTGAGCAAAACCTCAGACCGTCCAAAGATAAATACAGAGAATTAGCTACCAAACTCAAAGCAATAAATCTTATCGACGAAAAAGTTTATAACGAACTGATTGTTTGGCTAAAAAAAGACCAAATTAAACTCATCAAAGATTTTGGCTTCTTTGTTTATGCTGCACGACAAACTTACTTTTATGATAATTATACCTCATTGAGGGCAACCCAATTTTCGTTAATTGATAGCTTGCAACACAAAAATATGTTATCGATCAATAATGCCAATTACATCAAGAATTCATATCAAGACTATGAACTTAAAAGTAAAGTAGAGATTTTGTCTTATTGCAAAAATGTTATACTGATTCCTGCTGAACAAAAAAATTTGACTCGAAGTGAAATTTATGAGTCTTATTGGAAAGAAATTAAACAAAAACTTATTCCAAATTTTGACTTTAGAGACATTCAACTAAGTGAAATCATTAATAAAGAAGAAAGTTTTCATCCAAATGTATCAAATATTCCAATCAAAAATCCTTTTGCTGGTAGCCCAAATAAGTTTAAAATGAGCTACCAAGTCAATAATAAATCCTATACTCAGAAAGCTGATACAGATTTTTCTTTAATAAAAACAATTAAAAACAATATACCTCCTTATATTGACATCGACTCTTCAATCATTCAATCTTATGCAGCGGCATTTTCGTTTTTGACAGGCTTTACGAGTAAAGATTTCCAATCAATCAATGATTTTCTGACCGACCAACATTCTTCAAAAAGAGTAATTGTGGTCGGTAATGACTACAATCCTTTTTTAGCACTAAGAGATGGTCGCAAAGCTTTACTTTTGGTAGATAGCAGTCAGAATGTTTTGTTTGAAGAAAAAAACAAGATAAATCCTCTATTTGGAGGACTTTTTGAAACAAAAACAGATTTTACAAGCAATAAAAGTCGAGACAGTCTTTATTTGCTTATTGAGGAGTTTCAAAAGATTGGACTTATCCCTGTGACGGATGGTTCGAATATTGAAAACGTCATCGTTGAGTTACGTTTTGAACCAAAAAATGCAAGTTTTATTAAACGAAATTTATTAAGCCAATTTTCAGAAGTAATTGCCAAAGTAAATCCAATCCCTATAAAAGAGAGTGAACAAATACTGATGTTCAAAAACTTCGTTAATCGCTTAGAGAAAATTTCAAGAGGTATATTTAAAGCGGAAAAAATAAGCGATAATTTTGAAACTGAAATTAAAAAAAGCCCTAAAAAAGAGCGGGAATTAATGATAAGTTTCAAATTAAATGGCAAAAAATATGAATCAAAAAATAAAATTGCCAAAGCGGATGAAGAAGACGGAAGTGACAAAGAAAAGTTTTTACTTAACTTTAGCACGCTTTTCTTTAATACCCAAGAATGGTTAGAAGAAATCAATCGAGCGATGGCAGAAAATCAAATTGATGGCCAATTTTTTAAAATCAATGTTCGCAAAGCTTTTACTTATGGAGGAACTGAGAATTACATTTTCCTTACAAAAAAACAATCTGAATACATTAATGAAAAGCACAGTGAAATATTAAATGACCCCGAAAAACCAATTATCTATGGCGATTATAAACAACAAGTAGCTGATTTCAATGTCGAAAATTTTACAAAAGCTCTCAAAAGAGAAAAAATGTTGGCCGAAGACGCTATAAAAGACTTGAAAACTAGCAAAGAACCATCTGATATTTTAATAGAAAGCAAGCAAGCGGTTGTGATTGATTTGAATGAACTTACCGAAAAATCTAATACTGAACTCTATACTTATATTTTACAGAAGCTAAATTCTAAACTTTTGCCTAAAACCAAATTTAGTGAAATCAAGTACCTCCGTGACAACACCGATAACAGCGAAACAGATTTTGAAAAACAAAACATTTCAGCTCTCATTGATGGAAAAAGCTACCAACAAACATTGTACGTTTCATTAAAACATACCATCAAGAGTAATTTGGATTCGCTTAAAAAAGAGAATTCTATTTATTTTCCATCAATAGGAGAAAATCAATTTAAAATAGTAAACGATTATCTGACCGATATTGCCTCTCCTTATCGCTTAGTAATTGTTTGTGATTATCGCAGTCCAAAACTTTCTTATGTACTATTTGATAGTACCCAAGCAAATATAGTAGAAGAAACATTGCCCAATAACGCTATTGATTTCACAATGTATGGCTCAAAATATAGTAGAGATAGCCTAAGTAGATTACTCGATGAGCTAACACAAATCGCGTTAATTAAAAAAATGTCGAGCAAAGAAAAAGATGACTTCATTGTAAACCTACGTAAATTTTCAATTAATGGTCTTTCAATTCTCGAAAACTTCAAAAACATAACTATACAATGCAATATCTGGAATGTTGAATCTTACAAAGATATTTATAAATCACTTATTGATTCATTGAGCAAAATTTCCCGGAATCAGTTTAACCCTACTCATTTGACTGATAATTTTGCAAAAACTTTAAAGAAAAGTAATTATTCTGCTCGCACATTTAGGTATGGTTTTACGATGCCTAATGGAAAAAAGTATCAAGAAAAACAATTGGTAAAAGCCTTAGAAAAACCCAAAAATAAACAAGAAAAACTTACTTATGAATTGTTTGATTTTGATTCAGCCAAGCTTATTGATTTAGTAAATCGGGCAATTCACGAAAATAATGAAGCTGATGGAATGTTTTATCAAATCTATTCCAATGAAGATATTGAAGAATCTATCGGGCCAAGATTCATTTTCCTAAATTCTAAACAATATCGTTGGTTAAAGATAAAATTCCCAGAAATCTTTGAAACCTTCGATAACGAACCAGAAAATGATATAGATGAACGTAAAGAAGAAAAATAATTTAATCAACCATAAAATATGAAACCTAAAATACTGATTGGCATAATTGTATTTATCATTGCCTCAGCACTCCAAATAAAACCTTTGTTCGATGATGTAGATTGGGCCGAGTATTTAGGTGGTGCAGATCGAAATCATTACTCGGCCTTAACTCAAATTAATTCAGAAAATGTAAATAAACTTCAAGTTGCATGGACCTATTCGACACCTGATTCGGGACAAATGCAAGTAAATCCGATTATTGTTGGCGGAGTTTTATATGGTGTAAGCTCTACTCTTCAGGTATTTGCACTCAATGCAGCCACAGGCAAAGAAATTTGGCGTTTTGGCGACCCACACAAAAACTGGGCGAGTACAAGCCGAGGTGTAACTTATTGGCAAGAAGGCGACGACAGAAGAATTTTATGTACTGTTGGGCCAAACCTTTGGGCATTAAATGCAAAAACTGGAAAACCTATTGAAACGTTTGGTGATAAAGGAAAAACCGATTTACATACAGGCTTACCCGAAATTGCACAAAATAAGTTCGTTATTTCAAATACTCCGGGAACAATTTTTGAAGATTTAATCGTTATGCCTCTTCGACTTTCCGAGGGTGCAGATGCTGCTCCGGGCGATATTAGAGCATTTAATGTTAAAACTGGAAAATTGGCTTGGACTTTTCATACGATACCCTACCCTGGTGAATTTGGCTACGAAACTTTTCCAAAAGATGCCTATAAAAATACCTATACAGGAGCGGCAAATAATTGGGCAGGAATGGCCGCTGACCGCAAAAGAGGAATAATATATGTGCCAACTGGCTCGGCTGGCTACGATTTTTATGGTGGAAACCGTAAAGGGCAAAATCTTTTCGCAAACTGCCTTTTAGCTCTTGATGCTCGCTCGGGTAAGCGATTATGGCACTTTCAAACAACCCATCATGATATTTGGGATAGAGATTTACCAGCACCTCCGAATTTGATGACGATAACTCGCAATGGAAAAAAAATCGATGTTGTGGCACAAGTTACCAAGCAGGGTTTTGTTTTTGTGTTTGACCGAGTGAATGGCAAACCAATTTTTCCGATAAAAGAAATGCCGGTTCCGAAATCAACATTAGAAGGAGAAATTTCTTGGCCAACTCAGCCGATTCCGAATAAACCAGCACCGTTTGCTCGCCAATCTAGTAGTTTAGACGAAACTCAAATTAGTCCTTATGCTGAAAATCGTGCAGAATTAGTGCAAAATTTCAAAAAATACAAAACTTCACTTTATCACCCAGGTACTAAGGAAGGAACGGTGATTTTACCAGGCTATGACGGCGGTGCAGAGTGGGGCGGTGCAGCCGCTGACCCCGACGGTATTCTTTACGTAAATGCCAACGAAATGGCTTGGATTCAAACAATGATAGCAACTCCCAAAGAAGATAAAACCGCCAATTTGAGTGCAGGCAAAAAACTTTATATTACTCATTGCAATACCTGTCACGGAACAGACCGAAAGGGAAATCCTAAATCAAATTATCCATCATTGATTGATATTTCAAAAAAACGAGATAAAGCATTTGTGAACAATATTATTGCAAACGGTAAAGGAATGATGCCAGGTTTCACGGTACTTTCAGCTACTGAAAAGCAAGCGATTGTTTCTTTTTTATTCGGTGATGAGAAAAAAGAAATAGGAACCTCTACAAATATTACAAAACCTGTATTTTTACCTTTCAAAAGTACTGGATATAACAAGTTTTTAGATAGCAAAGGTTTACCTGCTATATCGCCACCATGGGGCACCATGAGTGCAATTGACTTGAACACGGGAGATTTTTTATGGAAAATACCACTTGGTTTTGAAGAAAGTTTGAAAGAAAAAGGTATTGATAATACAGGCGTAGAAAACTACGGAGGCCCAGTGATAACGGCGAGCGGACTACTATTTATAGCCGCTACCAAAGACGGCATGTTTAGAGCATTTAATAAAAAAACTGGCAAATTACTTTGGGAAACAAAATTACCAGCGGCTGGGTTTGCGACCCCATCTACCTATCAAGTGAATGGTAAACAATATGTAGTAATAGCTTGTGGAGGCACAAAACTCGGTACAAAAAAGGGTAACCAATATGTAGCATTTGCACTTCCTTGAGACAACCTTTTATTGAGATCATAAGTTAACCATTCATTTGATTAAGTTTGAAGAACCATTTGATTTTTTATTTGAAAAGCCGAAAATTAACATTTTCGGCTTTTCAAATAAAATACGTGAAGCTTTACTAACTTCTATGTTTTAACTTCATCATGCTGTTATTAAGATAATTTTTTATTTTTTTCAGAATCCATAATTTTTTGAACAATTTTTCCCGAACTTAAACTAATATCTCTAAGAATACCCGTTAAAGGTAAATTAAAACCTAAAAAGTATAATCCTTTATAGCTTTCGGAATCATCCCACATCTCTTTTGGATATGCACGCTCATTGAGTAAAGGAACAATATTTTTCACTATTTTTTCTAAATGTGCATGGTATCCAGTAGCCAACAGCACAACATCAAATATAATATGTTGGCCATCTTTAAATAGAACCTCCTCATGTGTAAACTCTTGAATATCAGGCAAAACGATGATATTTTTTTCTTTAATTTGCTGAAGTGTACCAACATCAATCACTGGTACTTTGCCATGTTTTCTGAGTTGTTCGGAAGGAGCAAGTAGCGAAATAGGAATGCCTATATCTTTCATCGAACCAGTCGAAAGTCGCTTGAAAATTTTAGATATAAAATCATAAAACGAATTCCCAAATTTTGACAGAAAAATAGCTAATCCTTGTGTAGAATGGCCCAAAAACTCTCGATTTACAATATTAACTGGGTTTCTAATTGAGACAAAAGTTTTTGCTCCACTTTCATATAAATCAAGTGCAATTTCAGCACCAGAATTTCCATATCCGACAACCAAAACATTCTTGCCAGCGTAGCATTTACCATTTTTGTATAGCTTAGAATGAATGATTTCTCCTTCAAACAAAACATCATTAATAAAATGCGGGATTTTCGGCACTCGATTATAGCCAGTCGAAACGATTACATTTTCGGCTAAAAACTCTTCACCTGCGGTTTTTACATGCCAAATTCCATCCTTCTTTGCAATATCTACAACTTCTTGTTTATAAATTGGTTGAATTTTAAAATGTTCAATATAGGATTCCAGATACTTAATGTATTGGTCTTTCGGAACGAAAGTGGGATAATCAATAGGGAATTGTAAGTGAGGCAAGGCAGAGTGAACTTTATCAGTGTGTAACCTGAGCCGGTCATAGTGATTCCGCCATTCATTGCCAATATTCTCTGATTTTTCCAGAAGAATAAATGGAATACCTAATTTGCTTAATCGCCCAGCAATCGACAAACCTGAAGGCCCTGCACCGATTATTATATTTTTGTGTATCGTCATTTCAGCTTTTTATATTAAAATTATTATGGTATAATTCAAATTCCTAGCCTAAATCCAAGTTTTGGATAACAAAATTCATTGATTTTTTCAGTACTTACTGCTAAATTCAATTAAACTTTATTTACTCTTTGGTATACCCATCTTATTACTTCAACCTAATCTCACCTTATTTCATTCTAGAATTCCCACAAAAACCAATTAATTTTAATTTTAAAAAAAAACTGACTCACGATATATTGCTTTTGTCGATTAAAATTCACCTTTAGCAATTATTTTTGGGTTATTCGGCTATTAACGCTACAAAAACATTATTAGTTTTGTTTATTGGTTAAAATTTATCAAATTCGCAATATCATTCATTCATCAAATATCCTAAACCTACTCCATGAGAAAACTTCTTACTTTACTCATTGTTTCGCTCATTTCTGGTTCCGTTTTTTCTCAAGTCACCTTTCAAAGGAATGGCGTCTATGACGAAAGACCATCGCAGTATGCATTCAAGAATGCCACAATTGTTGTGGATGCTCAGACAGTTCTTGACAATGCCATGATTTATATTAAAAATGGTTTTATTGAGTCAGTTGGAAAAGACCTTCAAGTTCCAGCAGGAACGGTAGTCTATGACCTCAAAGGCAAAAGAATTTACCCATCATTGATTGATATTTATTCAGATTACGGTTTACCAGAAATTCAACGTCCTATAGGGGGTGGTAGAGGTTTTGGAGGTACTCCTCAACTTGAAACTAACAAAAAAGGGGCTTTTGACTGGAATCAAGCAGTAAAACCTGAAATTGATGCAACTGTAGAATTTAAAGTAAATACCGCCAAAGCAGAAGAAATGCGTAAAATCGGATTCGGAAGTGCCGCAGTACATATAGCGGATGGCATTGTTCGTGGAACATCAGCCTTTGTTTCTTATGCCGACGACAAAGAGCATAACGTACTCTTGAAAGCAAAATCTTCCGCTCATTATTCGCTCAACAAAGGCACCTCAACCCAATCTTATCCAGTATCGTTGATGGGTGCAGTAGCTTTGCTTCGTCAAACTTACTATGATGCAGAATGGTATAAAAAAGGTGGAAAATCACAAGAAAAAAACCTTTCTTTAGATGCTTTCAACGAAATGCAAGCACTCCCACAAATCTACGAAGCGACTGATAAACTGGCTGTTTTGAGAGCTGATAAAATTGGAAAAGAATTTGGCGTTCAATATATCATCAAAGGTGCGGGCGATGAATATCAAAGAATCGATGAAATAAAAGGTTTAAGCAACTCATTAATTATACCTCTCAATTTCCCTTCGGCCTACGATGTTGAAGACCCTTTCGATGCTTCGATGGTCAGTCTTACCGAAATGAAACATTGGGAAATGGCTCCAGCTAATGCAAGTATTTTAGCTAAATCAGGTGTAAATTTTGCCTTTACTACTGCTGGTTTAAAAAATAAAACAGAATTTTGGACAAACCTTCGTAAAGCTATCGAAAACGGTTTGCCAGAAAACAAAGCTCTCGAAGCTCTTACCTCTGCCCCAGCTAAATTATTGAAAGTAGATAATATGGTTGGCAGCTTGAAAAAAGGGATGTTGGCTAATTTTATTATTACATCTGACAATCTTTTCAATAAGGACAATGTAATTTACGAAAACTGGGTACAAGGCAAGCGTTATATCTTGAGCGATATGAGTGTGACTGATATTAGAGGTGTTTATGACTTGAAAATTGATGAAAAATCAAATTTTAAACTCAATATTACTGGTAAAATAGACAAACCTGAATATCAGTTTATTAGCAATGATACCGTAAAAACTACTCCAAAAGTAAGCCGTATTAGTGATTTATTTACAATCACTACCAAACTTGAGAAAAAAGATGCCAACGAAACTCGATTGAGTGGATATTACGATGGCAAAAACATCAAAGGGGACGCAATTTTAGGGGATGGCAAGCAAGTCAAATGGGAAGCCACTTTCAAAGATGCAGCCAAAGCTGAAGTTGCTAAGAAAGATACTGCCAAAGCGAAAGTTCCTCAAATTGGAAAAGTTCTTTATCCATTCACAGCCTATGGAAGTGAACAAAAACCACAACAGGAGACGATCTTAATCAAGAATGCAACTGTATGGACAAACGAAAAAGAAGGAATTATAGCAAATATGGACGTTTTATTGCAAAATGGAAAAATTGCTCAAGTTGGCAAAAACTTAACAGCTCCAGCTGGAAGCAAAACTCTTGATGGTACTGGAAAGCACTTAACAAATGGCATTTTTGATGAACACTCGCACATTGCTTTGTTTTCAATCAATGAGGTACAGACTATTTCATCAGAAGTTCGTCAAGAAGATGCTTTAAATTCGGAAGATATTAATATTTATCGTCAATTGGCCGGTGGCGTTACTTCTTCACAATTACTACATGGTTCGGCTGACTGTATCGGTGGTCAATCTGCTTTGATTAAATTGAAGTGGGGCGAAAATCCTAATAATTTACTTATCAAAGGTGCAGATGGATTTATTAAATTTGCTTTAGGTGAAAACGTAAAAAATGGAAATAATCCTTCGCCATCTGGTCGTTTCCCACAAACACGTATGGGCGTTGAGCAAGTTTATACCGATGCTTTCCAACGTGCCAAAGAATACGAAAAAGCTTGGAAAGAATATAATGCACTTGCAAACAAAACAGGGGTAACACCTCCACGTCGTGATATTGAGTTAGATGCTTTGGTCGAAATTCTTAACAAAAAGCGTTTCATCACCTGTCACTCTTATGTGCAGTCTGAAATCAATATGTTGATGAAAGTTGCAGAGTCTTTCAACTTTAAAATCAATACTTATACGCACATCATGGAAGGATACAAAGTAGCCGATAAAATGAAAGAACATGGCGTAAATGCATCGACCTTCTCTGACTGGTGGGCTTATAAAATGGAAGTAAAAGAGGCGATTCCACATAACGCAGCTATTTTGGCTAAAGTGGGTGTTACCACGGCAATCAATTCGGATGATGCAGAAATGGCTCGTCGTTTGAATCAAGAGGCAGCAAAAACTGTACTTTATGGTGGAATGAGTGAAGAAGAAGCATGGAAAATGGTAACACTCAATCCAGCAAAAATGCTTCATTTAGAAAATCGCTTGGGAAGTATCAAAGTTGGAAAAGATGCCGACGTTGTATTATGGAATACCAATCCGCTCTCAATCTATGCTCGTCCAGAAAAGACGATAATCGAAGGAACTGTTTATTTCGATATTGAAAAGGATGAACAAATGCGTGAAAATCTGGCCAAAGAGCGAAATAGAATTATGTTGAAAATGCTTTCTGAGAAAGCAACGGGAAATCCAACTCAAAGACCAGTACCAAGAAGAAATCAACACATTCATTGCGATACAATTCTTGAAATGGGCGATACCGAAGATTGCAGTCGTTGTGCTTCTGGTGGACGTATATTTGGAGAAAATCTATTCAAGGGAACTGAGTAATTATCATCTTACAATTTTTAAAGGCTTTGAGAATCTCAAAGCCTTTTTTGTTTTTACAATTAGGCACTGTGACAAAAGAAATGAGACGGTTCGCCGCAGGGATTTGAGACAAGAGATGCCAAAGCGATAAATCACTAAAATCAAAAAGTTGCATCATTTCAATTTGTCGATTAATCTTATCTCATTACTTAAAAGCATAATCAAAAACAAAAACTTTTGCATTTTTAAAGTATAATTGAAGATTGACACCTATTCTAAATTTTTAAAAATTATTGCTTAATACTTTTAAAGTAAAGACTTTTATTAAATCATTTTTACTCGTCAAATAGCTCATATTTCTAACTTTAATTATTACACAATTTTTCTTCCAGTTCAAAATTTCGAGCATCGGCTTGATGGAATCTTGCCTTTGGTGCAGTCGATTTTGCAATAGTAAGCATTTCATCAAACAGGTCGATTCCAATATAATCATAACCTGCATCATGTAATCTTTTTGCCAAATTTCCAGTACCACAGCCAAGTTCTACAACGCTCTTTATCACGTTATCCCTTAAATGCTCATCGTAAAACTTAAACACTTCGTCGTAATCAAACAGGGTTTGATATATTTCATGATAAACATTCGCTAAATTTGTATATAATTAATTCTTTTATTTAGTCCTGAGAAGTATTAAAAATTTTATGAAAGCAAAAAATAAAACTTTTTTCTGAATAATAAACCTACTTTTTGGTGTGTTTTACTCATAAGCAATTAAATCGAGTACATATTTGGAAATACCCGTATTTTTCACAAAATTTGTTCATCAAACTAACACCTATACAATGAAAAAACACCTATCACTTCTAAGCTTGCTATTAATTAATTTTGGAGTTATTGCCCAAAACCCAGCACCAGCCGCTCCGCAGTCAAAACAGATTGCTTTGGTTGGTGGAATAATCCACGTTGGTGATGGAAAAATCATTCAGAACGGCACTATTGTTTTTGATAAAGGAGTAATTACTGCTATTGGAGATGCCAATACAAGTTTTGATAAAAATTCAACCGAAGTAATAAATGTTGCTGGAAAATCTGTGTACCCTGGTATAATCGCACCTGCGGCTTTACTTGGCCTTGTCGAAATTGGTTCAGTTCGTTCAACTTTCGACCAAGCCGAAACTGGTCTATTCAACCCAAACATTCGTTCATTGATTGCTCACAATACCGATTCGGAAGTTATCCCGACGGTTCGTGGCAATGGCGTTTTGATAGGCCAAACAACTCCTGAAGGTGGAATTATTTCAGGAACCTCGTCTGTAATGGAATATGATGGCTGGAACTGGGAAGATGCTGCACTTAAAAAAGATGATGGAGTTTGGTTAAGTTACCCAGCATTGATGTCTAGACAGTTTAGTGCAGAGGAAGCAAGATTTGTGGTAAAAAAGAATGAAAAATATATTGAACAAAAAAACGAACTACAAGGATTTATTGCCGACGCACTTGCTTACAGTGAAATAGGTAATCCAAACCCTAAAAATGCTAAACTCGAAGCGATGAAGGGTTTATTTGATGGCTCAAAAAAGCTTTATATTCGTACAAACTATGGTAAAGAATTAATTGAAGCCTGCCAAATGGCACAGAAATTTAAAATCAAAAACATTGTTATTGTTGGCGGCGAAGAGGCAGATTTAGCTCTAGATTTCTTAAAAACTAATAATATTCCGGTGATAGTTTCACCAACGCATCGTTTGCCAAATACAGCAGATGAAGACGTTTGGAATCCATACAAACTTCCAAATCGATTAATGAAGGCCGGAGTTCTTACTGGGATGTTCTACACCGAAGAATTTTATAAAACTCGTAATTTACCGTTTGTAGCTGGAACTAGTGCAGCATTTGGCATGGATAAAGAAGATGCTTTAAAAATGATAACACTCAATAATGCTAAAATTTTAGGTATTGACAAACAAGTCGGAACACTCGAAGTAGGAAAACACGCAACAATTGCAGTTTCTGACGGAGATATTTTGGATATGCGTACAAACAGAGTAAGCTATGCCTTTATTAGAGGCAAAAAAATTGACCTTGATGATAAACAAAAAAGACTTTATAAAAAATACGTAGATAAATACGGAATCGGCGGAAAATAAAATGATATACAATTTAGAAAAGGGTTGCTCAGGTAATCCTTTTTTTTCAAAATGTGATGAATTACATCATTCCTATTCTTAGAATATTCGACGAGAACAAAGCTCGTGAATTTTATATCGAATGGCTTGGTTTTAAGATAGAATTTGAGCACCGTTTTGAAAATAATGCTCCTATTTATATGGGAATATCAAAAGATGGTCTATTAATTCATCTATCTGAGCATCATGGAGATGGCTCACCAGGTGTCAAAATATTGATTCACTATCCAGACGTAGAAAATTACTGCGAAGAATTGAAAGCAAAAAAATACAAATTTTATCGCCCTTCTGTTGAAACTACATTTTGGAATAGTCGATGTATGGAAATTTGCGACCCATTTGGCAATAAAATCTCATTCTTCAAAGAATTATTACAGTAATAAAACCAAATTAAAATGAGATTTGAACCTAAATCTTCAATGAAAAATTCAATGATTTCATTGAATGATTAAAAAGTCTGGCAAAATCTCAATCACAAGCATTTCAATATTTTAAAGGTATTTTTAAAAACAAGTAAAATCCAAATCGACAAACTCAAATTAATTAGCTTACTGAAAGCGAGTATTCTACCTCACATCAGTTGTCTCATATTCTTTGTCTTAATACATTCAATTATTAAACTTTTCCTATTGCTAAAAGTATTCCTCCCTGCGATGCAGAATAATTTCAATAAAAGTAAGGCTATCAATGCCAAATGCCCAAACCTTAAAAGAGACAACTAAGTATTTTATACAATCAATAATAATAAAGCAAGAACACCCCCTACTCTTTTAAATTTTAGTATTTTTAGCTATATTGCAAATTAATTGTTTTAATTTCTCTTTAGCGGTTGAGGGACTTTTTATGAAAATAGGCATCATTGGTTTGGGAGATATGGGCAAAATGTTTGCTCGAATATGGGCAAATGCAGGCTATGAAGTTTATGGTTGTGATCTACCCCAATACCGAGAAGCATTAGAAACAGAACTAAAGGAATATAAAATAAATATCCTTACAGATGGAATCGCAATATCTCGGCTCTGTGATTTTATACTTTATTCTGTTGAAGCCGAAAATATCGAAAAAGTAGCTGCTCAATGTGGCCCTTCAACCAAATATGGTGCAATCGTTGCAGGCCAAACCTCAGTCAAAACGCCAGAAATTGCTGCATTTGAAAAACACCTACCTAAAGATGCACAAATTATTTCCTGCCATGCACTTTATGGTCCCTCGGTTAGTCCAATAGGGCAAACTTTGATCCTGATTAATCATAGAGCAAACCAATCAGCTTTCAAACAAGCTGAAAACATTCTAAGTGACATTGGCTCAACAATTCACCAAGTCGAAGATTTTCATGCTCACGACCGCATGATGGCTGATATACAAGCAGTTACACACATCGGTTTTGAAAGCATCGGTACCGCATTTATGCACAGAAAAATTTATCCATGGGAAAATTCACTTCATCCGAATGGACTTGATAATGTTAAATTATTAATGACATTACGGATTTATAGTTATAAATTCCATGTTTATTCTGGCTTAGCACTTCAAAATCCTTATGCAAAACGAGATATTCGTAGCTACGCAAAAGCAGAAAGTGAGCTTTTTGAAATGATGATTGAAGAAAACGAAAAAAAATTTAGAAAAAGAATATATGCTGCACGAGATAATGTTTTTAAGGATAAAAGTGGAAACTTGATGCTTGATGACAAAATAATGAGTGAATTTAGCCTTAATCAAGACTTTGAGCACAAGCCAAATTCGCATCTAAGTTTACTCGCAATGGTTGATACTTGGCACAAGCTCGGCACTAATCCATATAAAAGTTTAATTTGCCAAACGCCGCCATTTAAGTTACGCGTCGGCATGGCCGAATACCTTTTTTTAAACGAAAATCTACTTGAAGAAACAATCAATGCTGCTTTGTTCGATAAAAGTATTAGAGGCGAAGATTTAGCATTTCATACTGCCGTACACGAATGGGCAAATATTGTTGAAATGGGTGATAAGGAAAGTTATAGAAAGCATTTTGAAGCAACAAAAAACTACTTGGCAGACCGCTTAGAAGAAGGAAGAACCAAAAGTAGCTTATTGATTGCGAAGCTTCAAAGCATTTAAATTACAAAAATTCACATAATTTGGTAACAAACAGAATAAAATATAGTTATAAATGCATAAAACAGATTTAGAAAAATATAATAACAATTGGTACAAACATTCGAATCTTACAAGAAGCTTTTTGTTATCAGCACTTTGGTATATGGTGAATGCTCTGTTCATCAATTCTTATTTTTTGATTCCGAGTTCTATAAAAAAAGCACTATTGAAAATTTGTGGAGCTAAAATTGGCAAGAATGTAACGTTGAAACCCAACATAAACATTAAATATCCTTGGAATCTAGAAATTGGAGATAACGTATGGCTGGGTGAAGGGTTATGGATTGATAACTTAGGGAAGGTTAAAATTGGTGATAATTCATGCCTATCACAAGGTTCAATGCTTTTATCAGGTAGCCATGATTATAAGAAGGTAAACTTTGACCTCATCGTAAAAGATATAATTCTTGAAGAAGGTGTTTGGATTGGTGCAAAATCAGTAGTATGTGGAGGTGTAACCTGTCATTCACATTCAGTTCTATCTGTCAATTCAGTGGCTACTAAATCTTTAGATGCATATAGCATTTATCAGGGTAATCCAGCCCATCTTGTTAGACGAAGAGAAATTACCATTTGATAAATAAAACTAAAAAAGATTTATCTTTTTTAGTTTTAACATTGAAAAAAGTATTTATTTTGCAAATTAATTAATAACCAATTAATATAAATTAAACATAGCTCTGATGTATCCAACATTCGAATCACTTATCCCCGATAAGCAAATTCAAATTTTAATCTCAGCCATAATTTCAATGGTTATTAGCTTGCGGTCTATTCCAGTAATTATTAATATTAGTGGGCTCCGTGGTTTAATGGACAATCCAGTTAAACGTAGTTCGCACAAAACTCCAACGCCAACCTTTGGTGGGGTAGCCATATTTGCAGGAATCCTAATTGGTTATATGATTTGGAACTTCGGGGATGAAGGTATCTTAATTCATAAAGTATTTGCAGGCACAGTAATATTATTCTTTTTAGGTGTGAAAGATGATCTTTACGCACTTTCTCCAACCAAAAAGTTGATAGTTCAAGTTTTGGCATCTGCTATTGTTGTTATTGGTAGCGACCTTCGTATATCTGACTTATTCGGCATTTTTGGCATCAGTCATATTTCTTATATTTTTAGTATTCTGCTTACTATTTTCA
>Ga0247831_1002819_pt1 | contig 27010 bp, 27 predicted proteins | sample LaCruzMarch2015__9_FD_192406 | JGI IMG/M metagenome (GOLD analysis project Ga0247831, IMG submission 192406) | Freshwater microbial communities from meromictic Lake La Cruz, Castile-La Mancha, Spain - LaCruzMarch2015_1m | ecosystem: Environmental > Aquatic > Freshwater > Lake | place: Spain...
CACGGATTGCATGCGCGCAAAATTCGCAGTGCGTACAGCCTCGTTTTGCTGGTAAATCGCCTGGGGTTTGCCGTGGGGTTGTGGAATCCAGGCGGCGGCCCCGTTTTCGGCCACTACCGCATCCACGGGCCAGTTGCGGGCCAATTCGCGGCTCCAGCCCATGGGGCGACCGGTGATGGGAATGACCGTGAGGCCGGCTTCCTTCAGGTCGCGCAGGGCCTGCAATGCGTCGTCGGTGATGGTCCCGTCGGTGGTCAAGGTGTCATCGATGTCGGTGAACACCCCCAGCCAAGGCCGAGGGGGAAGAGGCCAATGTTTCAGGTCCAGCATGGCGCAGCGCTTCAGTGGGCCAGCGACTTCAGACGCTGAAGCACCGCCAACGTGGCCGCACTCTGGTTCATGGTGTAGAAGTGGATGGCAGGCACGCCACCGTTGATGAGTTGCTCACACAAGTCACTCACCACGTCCAGGCCAAACGCCTTGATGGAGGCGATGTCGTCGCCATAGGCTTGCAGGCGCAGCCGGATCCAGCGAGGGATTTCGGCACCACACGCGTCCGAAAAACGCAGCAGCTGTGAAGAACTGGTGATGGGCATGATGCCCGGCACCACCGGCACATCCACACCCAGTTTGTAGGCGTCGTCCACAAAGCGGAAATAGGCATCGCTGTTGTAAAAGTATTGCGTGATGGCCGAGTTGGCCCCGGCCTGGACCTTGGTGGCAAAGGCTTGCAAATCGGTTTCGGGCGATTTCGCTTGCGGGTGGATTTCGGGGTAAGCCGCCACCTCAATGTGAAAGTCGTCACCCGTCTCGGCGCGGATAAAACTGACCAGATCGCTGGCGTAATGGAACTCGCCACCTGCGCCGTAACCGCTTGGCAAGTCGCCGCGCAAAGCCACGAGGCGCTTGACGCCCATGGCTTTGAGTGTGGCCAGCTCGGCGCGCACAGAAGCCTTGGTCGCGCCAATGCAAGAAAAGTGCGAGGCCGCAGGCACGCCCTCGGCCAGGATCGCACTCACGGTGGCAAAGGTGCCCTCTTGTGTGGAGCCCCCAGCGCCGTAGGTCACCGAGCAAAACTCTGGCTTTAAGCCATAAAGCACTTGACGCACCTCGCTCAGCTTGTCTGCGCCTTCGGGCGTTTTGGGTGGGAAAAACTCCAGACTGATGGGCAGTTTCAAACCAGACATCACAACACCTTCAAAAATTCAATAGTCGTTGGCCTTGGCGTATGCCAAGGCGGCCAGTTCAGCCTCGTGGGCTTCGCGTGTTTTTTCGCGTGCTGGAGCCACTGCCGCTGGGTCAGGCCAGCAGGCCTGCACAAAAAATTCACGGTTGCCGTCGCCGCCTTCAATGGGGCTGTCCAACCAAGCCGTCACTTGCATGCCCAACTCGGTCAAAGCCGTGCGCACACGGTTTTCGATGAACGGGAAATGGGTTTCGTCTTTCACGATGCCGCCCTTGCCCACTTGGCCCGGTTGCAGCTCAAACTGGGGTTTGACCAGCATCAGCAGCTGTCCTGTGGGTTTGAGCAAATGCACCACGCCCGGCAACACCAAGGTCAGCGAGATGAAGGACACATCGCCCACCATCAGGTCAAAACCCTCCAGCGCATCCGGCACGCGCTCGTCGCCAGGCGCCAGCTCTCGAGCGTTCACGCCTTCGATGCAGACCACCCGCTCATCTTGGCTGATGCGCGGATGCACCTGGGCGTGGCCCACGTCAATGCCCACCACTTCGGCCGCGCCGTGCTGCAGCAAGCAATCGGTGAAACCGCCGGTGCTTTGCCCCACATCCAGGCAACGCAAGCCATTTACCAGAACACCCGTGGCTTTCAAGGCCCCTTCGAGCTTGAGGCCGCCACGCGACACATAGCGCGACTCGGCGTCGTCGAGCAGCTGCAAAGCAGCACTCTCGGGCACCTCGTCGCGGTTTTTCACCACCGCGCGCCAACCTCCGTCGGGCTGCTGCCACTTCACGCCCCCAGCAATCAGTCGTTGAGCTTGAGAGCGGGAGGCGGCCAAGCCGCGCTCCACGAGAAGTTGGTCAATGCGCATCAGGTGGATTTCAATAGCGGTAAGTGTCGGCTTTGTAAGGACCGGTCTTTGCCACGCCGATATAGGCGGCTTGCTCGTCGCTCAACACCGTCAGCATGGCGCCGACTTTTTCGAGGTGCAAACGCGCCACTTTTTCGTCCAGGTGCTTAGGCAACACATAGACCTTGCCAGATTCGTAATGGTCTTGCTTGGTGAACAACTCGATCTGAGCGATCGTTTGGTTCGCAAAGCTAGCGCTCATCACAAAGCTGGGGTGGCCTGTGGCGCAACCCAAGTTCACCAAACGGCCTTTGGCCAACAGGGTGATCTTTTTGCCATCAGGGAAGATGACGTGGTCGACTTGAGGCTTGATCTCGTCCCACTGGCAATTTTCCAACGAAACCACATCGATTTCGTTGTCGAAGTGACCGATGTTGCAAACGATGGCTTCGTCTTTCATGGCGGCCATGTGCTCGTAGCGGATCACGTTTTTGTTGCCAGTGGCCGACACAAAAATGTCGCACTTGTCAGCCGCGTATTCCATGGTGACCACTTTGTAGCCTTCCATCGCGGCTTGAAGGGCGTTGATCGGGTCGATCTCGGTCACCCAAACTTGGGCGCTCAGGGCGCGCAGGGCTTGTGCCGAGCCCTTGCCCACGTCACCGTATCCGGCCACGCAAGCCACTTTGCCAGCGATCATCACGTCGGTGGCGCGCTTGATGGCGTCCACCAAAGATTCGCGGCAGCCGTACAGGTTGTCAAACTTGCTCTTGGTCACCGAGTCGTTCACGTTGATGGCGCGGAACATCAAGCTGCCCTTGGCGGCCATTTCGTTCAGGCGCAACACGCCGGTGGTGGTCTCTTCGGTCACGCCGATGATCTGCGCACCCTTGCGGCTGTACCAGGTCGGGTCCACGGCCAGCTTGGCCTTGATGGCGTTGAACAGGCAGGTCTCTTCTTCGCTGGTGGGGTTGACGATCAAGGACGCATCTGTTTCAGCGCGCTTGCCCAGGTGCATGAGCAGCGTGGCGTCGCCGCCGTCGTCCAGAATCATGTTGGGGCCTTCGCCTTCGGTGCCTGCGGCGCCGAAGTCAAAGATGCGGTGGGTGTAGTCCCAGTAGTCGGCCAGGGTTTCGCCCTTGATGGCGAACACGGGCGTGCCCTTGGCGGCAATCGCCGCAGCGGCGTGGTCTTGCGTCGAGAAGATGTTGCAAGAAGCCCAGCGCACGTCAGCGCCCAAGGCTTGCAAGGTCTCGATCAGCACAGCCGTCTGAATGGTCATGTGCAGCGATCCGGTGATGCGCGCGCCCTTCAGGGGCTGTGCCTTGTTGAACTCTTCGCGGATGGCCATCAGGCCGGGCATTTCGGTCTCGGCGATTTTGATTTCTTTGCGGCCCCAATCGGCCAGGCCGATGTCGGCGATCACGCAGTCGGCGTTAATTGTGGAAGGCATACGTGCATTCATGAGAAAAGCTCCAAGTCATGTGAATGAACCACACGCATGGGAAAAGCACTGATAGGGAAAAACAGGCTCACCGCACGTCGTGTGGATGAGCGTCGTTGCTGTTGAAGTGTTCCGAGCCTCACGCCCCGCTGCCGGCTTTTTTCAAAGCCAGGGGGCGCTGCAACGCTCCTCGGAAGTGCGCATTCTAGCGCAGTTGGCCTGGCCCAGGTCGTTAAAAGGGCATCGCGCAGGCGAATATCAAGCGCACAAGGCCAAAACCGCCAAGGGGGCTGTTTCGGCGCGCAGCACGCGCGGCCCCAGCGACACCGGGGTGAAACCAGCGGCCAATGCGGTGCTTTCTTCGCCAGGGCTCAGGCCGCCTTCGGGGCCGCTCAACACGGTCACCGGCGCTTGGCTGACTTGGCAGGGTACAGGTTGTGTGTCCCCGGACAAGGACAAGACCCAGCGCTCGCCAGGCGAGGACTTTTTCAGCCATTCAGTCAGTGTCACGGCCGGGTGGATTGGGGGCACGCGGTTGCGCCCGCACTGCTCGGCCGCGGCCACCGCCACGCCTTGCCAATGCGCCAGTTTCTTCTCGGTCCGCTCGCCTTTGAGCTTGAGCACGCTGCGCTCGGCCACCAGCGGAGTGATGCTGGCCACACCCAGTTCGGTGGCTTTTTCCACCAGCCAGTCCATGCGCTCGTTGGCCGTGATGCCCGCCAGCAAGTGCACCGCTCGGTGGGCTTCGCGCTCGATGGCGTGGTGCGCACCCACATCGACCTCGACATCGCTGCGGCCCATGCGGGTCACGGTGGCGTCAAACTCGCCGCCTTCGCCGTTGAACAAGGTGATGGCATCGCCCGGCTGCAGGCGCAGCACTTGCACATGGCGTGCAGCGCCCGGTGGCAGACTCAAGGCCAAGCCGGTGGCCAAGGGGGAGGGGCAATAAAAGCGGGGCATGCTCACATGCGCCCGTAAGCAAAACCCACTTGAGGGGTGGTGCCCTCGATTTCGTCGATCAGCTTGAGCAGTGGGCCCAGTTCGCGGTAGCGGTCGCAGGTGGTTCGAATGTAATGCAGGAAACGCGGCGCATCGGCCAGGTATTTGGGCTTGCCGTCGCGCAGGGTCAGGCGGGCAAAGATGCCGGCCACTTTCAGGTGACGCTGAAGTCCCATCCACTCGACGGCGCGGTAAAAAGCGCCAAAGTCGCTGTGCCAGTCTTCATAGTCCATTAGCCCGGCTTTGCGGGCTTTTTCCCAGTAGCGGATGGTGATGTCCAGCACAAAGTCCTCGTCCCAGGTGAGGAACGCGTCCCGCATCAGGCTGGCGATGTCGTAGGTGATGGGGCCGTAGACCGCGTCCTGGAAATCCAGCACACCAAGCTGATCGTTTTGAAACGGCATCATCAGGTTGCGCGGCATGAAGTCGCGGTGGACATACACGTTGGGCGCGGCCAGGTTGCGCGGAACGATGAGGCCGAAGGCACTGTCCAACACGTCGCGGTTTTTGCCTTCAAGTTGAACCCCCCTGTGCTGGGCCAAATACCAGTCCGGAAACAGGCTCAGCTCCCTGTTCAGGAGCGCGGCGTCATACGGCGGCAGTACGCCAGGGCGCGAGGTCAGTTGCCACTGCACCAGCACGTCCACTGCATGCATGTACAGGCTGTGGTTGGCCTGTGGGCGCTCGGTATCGATGGCCGACATCATGGTGGCGTCACCCAGATCAGTCAGCAGCATGAAGCCGTGGGCCTGGTCCCAGTTCAGCACCTCGGGTGCATGCAGCCCAGCGGCTTTCATCAAGGCGGCGATGCGCACGAAGGGCTCGGAGTTTTCCTTGTCGGGCGGGGCGTCCATGACGATGCGGCTGCCGCCGTCTACGCTGTTCACCCGCAGGTAGCGGCGAAAGCTGGCATCGGCCGAGGCCACGCGCAAACTGTCGGGCAAAAGGTGGTGGGAGGCGGCCAAGCCAGACAACCAGCGGTCAAAAACCATTTGCCGGGCCGGATCGGTCCAGCTGACGCTGACGGCTTGGCTTGGGTTGGGGGCTGAATTGGGGGGTTGGGTGAGGTGGCTCATGGATAATCTCATTTTACAAAGCCCGCAACAAGCGCTTTGCCTGTATCTCTCGTGTGTCCAAACTCTGCCCCATCCTTGTGCCCCTTTCCCCTGTCCCTTGTTCGCAGCCCCCGTTGGCCCATGTCCTTTTGCGGGAGGTGGTGAGGGCGGTTCTGTTTGTGGTGCACGGTGTCACGCTGGGGGGCGCGATGGGTGTGGCGCAAGCCCAAACCCTCACGTACCCGCAGGCCGCACCCGCAGCCCCTTTGTCGGGTCTGGTCTTGCGCAGCAGTCCCCTGCTGGAAGAAGCTGTCTCGCAGCGCCAAGAGCAAGGGGGAGCGATTTACCTGCAAGGCCAGCGCCTGCGCGTGAGGCCTGATTTGGATATGGTGATCGAGGGTGAGGCCAGCATCCGCAAGCCGGGCGTGAGCATTCAGGCTGGGCAACTGTCCTATGACCAAAGCCAAGACGTGGTCGAGGCCACTGGCCAAGTGCGCTTGAGTCGACCGAGCAGTTTGTTGACCGGCCCCAAGCTCACACTGAAGGTCGACAGTTTCCAAGGCACGCTGACGCAGCCCACTTTTGAACTTTACAAAAGCGGCGCCTACGGTCAGGCGGCGCAGATCGAGTTTGTCGATGAGCAACGCGCCACCGTGCGCGAAGCCAACTACACCACCTGCAGGCGCACACCCGGGCCTGAGTGGTTGCCTGCATGGGTGCTCAAGGCCACCCGATTGAACCTGGACGAAGAAGAGTCCACCGTGCAGGCTGAGGGGGTGCAGTTGCGCTTTCAGGACTTTCCGGTGCTGGCCATACCCGCCGTCACCTTCCCGATGACCAGCGAGCGCAAGTCGGGCCTGTTGCCTCCTGTGATGGGCATCACCAGCACCAACGGGGTAGAGCTGGCCCAGCCCTACTACTTTGACATCGCGCCCAACCGCGACGCCAGCGTCACCACCCACCTGATGAGCAAGCGTGGCGTGGCGGTGGACACTGAATTTCGTTACCTGGAGCGCGACTACAGTGGCCAGGCCCGGTTGAACCTGATGCCCAAGGACAGCCTGCGCGATCAGGCCCGCTGGGGCTGGTCCAGCCAGCACAACGGCAGTCTGGATACAGTTCTGGACAGCGTGGGGCGCATCGGTTTGGGCTTGAACCTGAACCGGGTCAGTGACGACAACTATTGGCGAGATTTTCCTCGCTCCGGCCTGGTCTTGACCCAGCGCCTTCTGCCATCTACAGGGGTCTTGAACTGGGGTCGTGGCAACCTGAGCATGAGCGCGCAAGTTCAGCGCTGGCAAACCCTACAAGACTTCAACGCCCCCATCACCCCGCCTTATGACCGTGCGCCCCAAATCGGGCTGCGCTATGGACAGTGGCAGGCCGATGGCCTTGACTGGTCTGTGCAGGCCGACACCACCCGCTTTGAGGCCAGCTATGACCGCATCCCCTTGGCCAGCAGTGCGGTGCGACCCGTGTCCCGCAATGGCGAGCGCAGCTTTGTGCTGGCGCAAGTCAGCCGCCCCTGGTTCCGCCCTTGGGGCTTTGTCACGCCCAAACTGCAACTGCATGCCACCCGTTACCAACTTGACCAAGCACTCGATACGGGGGCGCGTTCTGCCAACCGGGTTTTGCCCACCCTCTCATTGGATTCGGGCTTGGTGTATGAGCGCGAGACTCAGTGGTTTGGTCGGGGCGTCACGCAAACGCTGGAGCCGCGCGCTTTTTATGTGCGCACGCCGTTTCGGGACCAAAGCCTTTTGCCGGTTTACGACACGGGCGCAACCGATTTCAATTTGTCCACCATTTACAGCGAAAACGCCTACGTGGGCCATGACCGCTTGGTGGACAACGACGCCTTGACCCTGGGCGTCACCAGCCGTTTTTTTGACGCCGACAACGGTGCTGAAATGTTGCGCGTGGGCATGGCCCAGCGCATCCGTTTTTCTGACCAGAAAGTGGTGCTGCCCGGCCAGTCCGCTGCAGCTGCGGGTCTGAGTGATTTATTGCTGGGCGCTGGCGTGCGCTGGGATGACCGCTGGGCGCTCGATGCCACGGTGCAGGTCAACAGCCAGACTGACCGCGTCAGCCGCAGTACCTTGCAAGCCCGCTACAGCCCCAGCCCTTACCGGGTGCTGAATGCGGCTTACCGTCTGAACCAGGGTGTCAGTGAGCAGATCGACATGGGTTGGCAATGGCCACTGAGCGACTTGCTGGGACGGCGCGATGCGGCTGTGGAAAGTGCCTGGAGCCGTTCACCCGGTCAGGGTCTGGGCCCGGACCGGTGGTACAGCGTCGGCCGCCTGAACTTCAGTCTGACTGAAGGCCGCATGGTCGACAGCCTTTTGGGTCTGGAATACGATGGCGGCTGTTGGATCGGGCGCATCGCTTTCGAGCGCATCCAGAGCACGGTGAGCACAGCGACCAGCCGTTTGCTGTTTCAGCTTGAATTCATTGGGCTGGCCCGTGTTGGGGCCAGCCCACTTAATGCCCTGCGCAACAACATCCCCCGTTACCAAAACTTGCGAGATTCCACCGTTGAACCAAGCCGTTTCCAGCACTATGAATAAACACCTGTTTCCTGTTCGCGCCTTGTGGCTCGCCAGCGCCTCGGTCTGTCTGGCCTCAACGTGGCTGACCCTGAATGTGTCTGCCCAAACCCCGGCCTCCGCTGCGTCGCGTCCTGCGGCTATACGCTCGGCCGACTTCATTGTCGCTGTGGTCAACTCCGAACCCATCACCAATCAGGAGGTGCAGACCCTGGGGCAGCGCCTTCAGCGCGAAGCGCAGGCCCAAGGCCGGTCTGTCGATGGCCCTGAGGCCAAGCAATTGGCGTTGGAGCAACTCATCAACGACAAAGCCCAGCTCCAGCAAGCTCGAGACGCGGGCATTGTGGTCGACGAAGACGCTTTGGACCAAGCCGAGGCTGGCGTGGCCAGCAACAACCAGCTCACGCGCGAAGCCCTGCGCCAGCGTTTGCAACAAGATGGCGTGACCCTGACCACTTTTCGCGAACAGCTGCGCAACCAGCTGCTGCTGAGCCGCGTGCGCGAGCGCGAAGTAGAAGCGCGTATCCGAATCAGCGACATCGAGGTTGAGAAGTTTTTGCAAGAACAGATCAAGGCCCAGGCCGCACGCGCCCCAACTGAGCTGAATTTGGCCATGATCCTGATCGTCGTGCCGGAAAACAGCGCAGAAGAACAAATCAAGCCGTTGGAGGCCCAAGCGCGTGATGTGGCCCGGCGCGCACGCAGTGGCGAGAACTTTGCCGAGTTGGCCCAGACCTTCTCGCAAACGGCCGACCGCGGGGCCAATGGCGGGGCATTGGGCTTGCGCCCGGCCGACCGTTATCCTGAGCTGTTTATGCAGGCCGTTGCGGCATTGCCTGTGGGCGGTGTGTCCGAGGTGTTGCGCTCGGGGGCAGGTTTCCATGTGCTCAAAGTGCTGGAGCGCCAGCAGTCCCCCGCCACCTTGATGGCGACGCAAACCCGTGCGCGGCACATTTTGTTGCGCTTGACGCCACAGCTGACCCAGGCCCAAGCGCTGGCGCAGCTGAGCGCCTTGCGCCAGGACATTGTCTCGGGCAAGGCCGATTTCGCGGAATCGGCCAAACGCCTGTCGCAAGACGGCAGCGCGGCCCAGGGGGGTGATTTGGGCTGGGCCAGCCCCGGTATGTTTGTGCCCGAGTTTGAGCAGACCATGAACCGCCTGCGCCCCGGCCAGGTGGCTGAGCCGCTGGCCTCGCGCTTTGGGGTGCACCTGATCGAGGTGACCGATCGGCGCGATGCGCCCATGAGCGAAGCCGAGCAAGGCGCGCTGGCGCGCAATGTCTTGCGTGACAAGAAACTCGACGAAGCCTATGTCGCTTGGGCCGAGGATGTGCGTGGCCGCGCCTACGTCGAATTGCGCGAGCCTGTCCAATGAGGCACATCGCCCGCAAACGCTTTGGCCAGCACTTTCTGACGGACGGCGGCATCATCGATGCCATTGTGGACGCGATTGCCCCGGTGGCCGGTCAGCCCATGGTCGAAATCGGCCCCGGTCTGGCTGCGCTGACGCAGCCTCTGGTCGAGCGCTTGGGCCATCTGACGGTGATTGAGCTCGACCGTGACTTGGCCGTGCGTCTGCGCGAACACCCGCAACTGTCGGTGGTGGAGTCTGATGTGCTGAAGGTCGACTTTCGGACCTTGGCGGCGCAAATGCTGGCCAAGGCCACGGCGGCCCCTTTGAGCAAAATACGGGTGGTTGGCAATTTGCCCTACAACATTTCCACGCCCATCTTGTTCCATTTGCTGGCGCAGGTCGACGTGATCGAAGACCAGCACTTCATGCTGCAAAAAGAAGTGATTGACCGCATGGTGGCCCAGCCTTCTACTTCGGACTACAGCCGCTTGTCGGTCATGCTGCAGTGGCGTTATGACATGGCCAATGTGCTGTTTGTGCCACCCGAGAGTTTTGATCCACCCCCGCGTGTGGACAGCGCCGTGGTGCGCATGGTGCCCCTGGCCCAGCCGCCCGATGTCCATGTCAAAACGCTGGAAACCCTGGTGCAGGTGGCCTTCAGCCAGCGCCGCAAGATTTTGCGCAACACCCTGGGCAAGTGGCTCGATGAAAAGGGTTTTGCCGGACAGTTTGATTTACAGCGCCGCGCCGAAGAAGTACCCGTGGCCGAGTTCGTGGCCTTGGCCCAGAAGGTCTGAACACTGAAAAAGATCTGTTACCCCGCACTGGATGCGGAGCCCATGTTTGTTTTGTCTGCCGAGCTGAAAATCTTGGATTCCAACTCGGGGGCCGGGGTGACAGAGGACGATGCATTGCCATGAAAAAGCCCCGCACTGCGGGGCTTTTGTCATTTTGGCCCCATCCAAGGGGGCATTCAGAACATCAGGCGGCTGCGAGCCAATATCCTGCGTTGAATGGGCTGCTCATGCGCAGCGCCAAGGGCGACACGTCCACCAATTTGTCGGTGGGCATTTTTTCGCCTTCTTCGATCGAGTCGACCATCACGGCGTCCTCGGTTTGTGCCTCAATCGCCCGTCCTGCTTGGCTGTTTTGCGCAGAACGGGCTACAGAAAAGAATAGAAGCATCGGAAGGGTATCTTCCGGTCTCCCCAATAATCGGCCGTGTCGCGGAAGATGTCCAACAATTGCTCGCGAGCTTCCTTGTCAAATTTGACGTGGGCAGGAATTTGCTCAAGCACCACAATAAAGCCAGGCTGTTGGCCCGACTTGTGCAGGGGGTCGGTCATGCAGTCGTACAAGGCATCGAAATTCTTGCCAAAGTGCGAGGGCAGTGTGAATTGCGCACCAATGAGGTCCAGCACATCCTGTTTGCTCTGGGCTTCGGCCAGGTTAGCGTACAAAAAGTGGTGGCCTAGGCCTTGGGCGGCTTCTTGCAAATCGCTCACGCGGTAGGCGCGAATCGACTGCACGATGTTCGACCGCACCCCCTTCAGGGGCGTCTCTTGGTCTTGAAGTGTCGGCATGTCCATCTCCGTGGTCTTTCTTGAGAACTAAAAAAATCAGGGTCTGTCAACGATCAGGCGAAAGCTCGCGTAATGGTCTTCGGTGTAGTAACAGGCATTCGGTTCTGTCGGCACAGGGCCGCCGCATACAATGCGGCGGGCTCCACGGTGACGCACGCCGGGTGTCCTGACGGTGTATTCGCGGTAGAAACCCCTCTCCTCGCGTGGCAAGAGTCGCTCGCGGTTGCCAAATACCGTACCGTCCTTTTCGAAGGGAAAAGGACTACCCTTGCGGATATTTTGGTAGGTTGTCTGGCCTTCACGGGGCAAATCAGTGACCAACAACGTGGTTTGAAGTTGCACCTCTTGGGGTGACCGTGCCTGCACCAAAAATGTGCATGCCAGCAAAATAAAGCCCATCAGTACAGCGAACCAGTACCGACGGGCCAAGGCTTGTTGTGCCACCCTCATGAATACACCTTTCAGAAGCATCCGGGTTTACCCGAAAACTCGAAGGGGCTAGTGTGTATCAAATGCGATAAAAATGCAAGCGATTGCCCGTTAAATAGGCAAAGACAATTTGCTCATTTAAAGAACATGTGAGTGCGCACACCTGTTGGACAGGTCAACGAGCCGCGTTGGCGTCGGCCACGGTGAGCGCAGTCATGTTGACAATTCGGCGTACCGTGGTGCTGGGCGTCAATATATGCACGGGTTTGGCCGCACCCAAAAGAACCGGTCCAACGGCGATGTTGCCACCCGCGGCCGTCTTCAGCAGGTTGTAGGCAATGTTGGCCGCGTCCAAGTTGGGCAAAACCAGCAAATTTGCGTCGCCCATCAAGCTGCTGTTGGGCATGATGGCTTGGCGTCCCGCCGAATCCAGGGCTACGTCGCCATGCATTTCGCCGTCTACTTCGAGCCAGGGTGCATTTTGGCGCAACAAGTCCAGCACGTTTCGCATCTTGATGGCGCTGGGCTCGTTGGACGAACCGAAGTTCGAGTGCGACAACAAAGCGGCTTTGGGCTGGATACCGAAACGGCGCATTTCTTCGGCGGCCATGACGGTGAACTCGGCCAGCTGCTCGGCGCTTGGGTCGTAGTTGACGTGGGTGTCCACCATGAACACCTGACGGCCCGGCAGCATCAAGCCGTTCATGCAGGCGAAGGTGTTGACACCGGCTCGCTTGCCGATGACTTGGTCGATGTAGTTCAGGTGCATGGGGTTGGCGCCCCAGGTCCCGCAGATCATGCCGTCCACATCGCCTTTTTGCAGCAACATGGCGCCAATGAGTGACAAGCGGCGGCGCATCTCGATCTTGGCGATCTGTTGGGTGACCCCCTTGCGCTCGGTCATGCGGTGGTAGGTCTGCCAGAAATCGCGGTAACGGTGGTCTTGTTCGACATTCACCACGTCGTAGTCCAGCTCTTCCTTCAGGCGAAGGCCAAATTTTTCGATGCGCTCGGCGATCACAGCCGGGCGGCCAATCAGCGTGGGGCGGGCAATGCCTTCGTCTACCACGATCTGGGCGGCGCGCAAAACCCGCTCTTCTTCGCCTTCGCTGTAGGCGATGCGCTTGTTCAGGGCGCGTTTTGCAGCCGTGAAAATCGGCTTCATCATGGTGCCCGAGGCGTACACAAAGCCTTGCAGACGTTCCCGGTAAGCGTCCATGTCGGTGATCGGGCGAGATGCCACGCCAGAGTCGAATGCAGCTTGGGCTACCGCAGGGGCGATCTTCATCATCAAGCGCGGGTCAAACGGCTTGGGGATCAGGTATTCGGGGCCAAATGCCAGGGGTTCGCCCACATAAGCGGCTGCCACGACTTCGCTTTGCTCGGCTTGCGCCAACTCGGCAATCGCATGCACGGCAGCGATTTCCATCTCCAAGGTGATGGTGGTGGCGCCGCAGTCCAAAGCACCCCGGAAGATGTAGGGGAAGCACAGGACGTTGTTGACCTGGTTGGGATAGTCGGTCCGGCCGGTGGCCATGATGGCGTCGTCGCGTACGGCTTTGACATCTTCAGGGTCGATTTCGGGGTTGGGGTTGGCCAGCGCAAAAATCAACGGCGTGGCGGCCATGGACTTGACCATGTCCTGCTTGAGCACGCCCCCGGCAGACAGACCCAGGAACACGTCGGCACCGGCCATCACTTCGCGCAAGGTGCGGTGATCGGTTTTTTGTACAAACTGTATCTTGTCCTCGTCCATCAACTCGGTGCGGCCTTCGTAAACCACGCCCGCCAAGTCGGTGACCCAAATGTTTTCACGCGGAATGCCCAGCTTGACCAATAAACCCAAGCAAGCCAAGGCCGCGGCGCCTGCGCCCGAGGTGACCAGTTTGATCTTTTTGGGGTCTTTGCCCACGATCTTCAAGCCGTTCAAAATGGCCGCACCCACGACGATGGCGGTGCCGTGCTGGTCGTCGTGAAAGACCGGGATCTTCATGCGCTCGCGCAGCTTGCGCTCGATGTAGAAGCAGTCGGGTGCCTTGATGTCTTCGAGGTTGATGCCGCCAAAAGTCGGCTCCAAAGAGGCGATGATCTCGACCAATTTTTCGGGGTCTTTCTCGTTGATCTCGATGTCAAACACGTCGATGCCCGAAAACTTCTTGAACAACACGCCCTTGCCTTCCATGACTGGCTTGCTGGCCAATGGGCCAATGTCGCCCAGGCCCAGCACGGCGGTGCCGTTGGTCACCACGCCCACCAAGTTGCCTCGGCTGGTGTACTTGAAGGCGTTGGCCGGGTCTTTGACGATTTCTTCGCAGGGTGCAGCCACGCCGGGAGAATAGGCCAGAGCCAGATCGTGCTGGTTGACCAACTGCTTGGTGGCCGCGATGGCGATTTTGCCGGGGGTGGGGAACTCGTGGTACTCGAGTGCGGCTTTGCGCAGTTGGGCACGTTTTTCTTCTGCTTGGACCTTGTTGGTCATGGGGTTGGGCTCCGTTGTAGGGATGTGCTGTCAGGGCTGCCTGGATTCAGCAGACCAGATGCTTAGAAAGGAATTTGTCAACGCGCAAGGCGACATTCGTTCAATATTTTCATTGTAGACCCGGGATTCAAGCCTTTGAGGCTGGCCCATGTCCTTCTGAAGTGAGTTGGCTTTTGACTTTTGCGCACAAATGGCAGCGATCAGCGCAAATGCTTCCAGGCTTTGTGCTGCAAGGCTTCGGTCACGCGGGTGGAACGTGAGCCCGCCAGCACTTGGCATGTGGCCCCGGCTTGCAAAACGCCGGGTTTTTCCACCGCAAAATAAAAGCCACAGCGCCCGCTTTGCACCATGTCTTTGGCGGCCTGGGCGTAGCCCATGACGGCGTTGAACTTGCCACAGGGCTCGCGTGGCTGGGTGATGCGAAAAACGACATCACCAAAATCGAGGCGGTCGCCCATGAAAAGTTCATGTTCGAGCAGGCCTTGCAAGCTCAGGTTTTCACCCAAATAGCCCGGTGCCAAAGCTTCTTCAAACATCGTTGCGCCCTGAGCCTGCCGCTGCGCCTGCCACCAAGGCAAATGTTCTGAAGGCAAGGCGTACACCGCCTTGCTCAGGCCCCCATGCACCGACAAGTCGGCTTGTTCGTCACCGGCCAGGCCCAGCACCTCCACCTCGATGGGACCAGAAACTGTGGTTTTGCCAATGGCCGACACCAGTTTGCGCCCGCCCACCATGAGGGGGCGCACCTGGCCGATTTGGATGGCGAGCAGGGTGCCCGACATGCCGGGCGGGGAACTCGGCTGCATGGGCCTTTCAGCCCCGCATCAAGGCTTCGATCTCGTCGGCCTTGACCGGCACGCCACGCGTGATCAGCTCACACCCGGTGGCGGTCACGATGGCGTCGTCTTCGATGCGGATGCCAATATTGTGGAATTTTTCGGGCACGCCGGGTGCAGGGCGCACATACATGCCCGGCTCAATGGTCAACACCATGCCCGGCTGCAGGATGCGGCTGGGGCGGTCTTTGATCAACTCGCCGCTCAGCGGATCTTTGCGCTCACTGACCTGGCCCACCTGCGAGGGCTCCACATAGCTGCCGCAGTCGTGCACGTCCATGCCCAGCCAGTGACCGGTGCGGTGCATGTAGAACTGGAAATAGCTGCGGTTGGCGATCACATCCTGGGCGTTGCCGACCTTGTTTGTGTCGAGCAATCCCACGTCGAGCAGGCCCTGCGCCAGCACGGCCACAGTGGCTTCATGCGGGTCGACAAAACGGGCACCGGCCTTGGTGGCGGCCACTGCCGCGTCTTGTGAGGCCAGCACCAGGTCGTACAAAGCACGTTGCGGTCCAGAGAATTTGCCGTTGGCCGGGAAAGTGCGGGTGATGTCGCTGGCGTAGCCGTCCAGCTCGCAACCCGCATCGATCAGGACCAGATCGCCGTCTTTGATCAGCGCCGCATCGGCGCGGTAGTGCAACACGCAGGCATTGGCCCCGCCGGCCACGATGGAGCCATAAGCCGGGTATTGCGAGCCGTGCTGGCGGAACTCGTGCAGCAGCTCGGCGTCCAAGTGGTATTCGCGCACTTCTTGCCCGGCGCGCAGCATGGCGGCGCTGCGCTGCATGGCGCGGATGTGGGCGCCAGCGCTGATGGCCGCGGCACGGCGCATGGTGTCTAGTTCGTGCGCGTCTTTGACCAAGCGCATCTCGTCCAGCAAGCTGCACAGGTCGCGCTGCTGCTCGGGGCACATAGCACCGTAACGCACCCGCGCCCGCACCGACTGCAGCCAACCGTTCACCTGGCTTTCCAGCCCGGTGTGGATGGCAAAGGGGTACCAAACGGTGCTGCGGTTTTCCAGCAGCTTGGGCATGTGCGCTGCCATCTCGCCAATCGGCAAAGCCCGGTTCACGCCCAAAGCGGCAGGCGCAGCCTCAGGACCCAGGCGAATGCCGTCCCAGATTTCGCGTTCCAAGTCTTTGGCTTGGCAAAACAAAGTGCAGTCGCCCTCGGCCGTGATCACCAAACTGGCATGCGGCTCGGTGAAACCCGTTAAGTAATAAAAGTAACTGTCGTGCCGGTACAGGTAGTCGCTGTCGCGGTTGCGCTGGCGCTCGGGCGCGGTGGGAATGATGGCGATCCCGCCTGCGCCCAATTGGGCAGCGAGGCGGGCACGGCGTTGGGCGTAGAGGGCGTGATGGCTCATGTCGGCGTTTTAGAAAGGGAGGAAGGGGATGGGTTTTGGGTTTGGGGTGACGGATTGGACAGCAGAAACTTTACCCAATCACTTTTCACAACAAGGCGGTCAATTTTGGCTTGCTTGTGCATGCAATTTCAGGCCCAGAGCACCCATGACTTTCAAAATGGTATCAAAGCTCGGAGCGCGATCACCCGACAATGCCTTGTACAAGCTTTCGCGGGAAAGTCCGGCGTCGCGAGCTACTTGCGTCATGCCCTTGGCGCGAGCGATGTCCCCCAAGGCCTTGGCAATGAAAGCAGCATCACCATCTGCATCCTCCATACAGGCCTCTAGGTAGGCCGCCATTTCTTCTGGGGTGCGCAAGTGTTCCGCAACGTCATAGCGTGTGGTTGGGGTGGTTGCCATTTTTATTCCTTCAGGTTTTTCGCCAACTTCAATGCGGTTTTGATGTCTACGCTTTGGCTGGATTTGTCACCCCCGGCCAAAAGAATCACGATTTCGCGACCATTCTGAATGAAGTACACCCGGTAACCTGGACCGAAATGCATCCGCAATTCGCATACCCCATCGCCGACAGGTTTCATATCACCGGGATGACCAGCCGCCAAACGTTCTATCCTGACCAGGATGCGTGCGCGACCCGTCAGATCGTTCAGTCCATCGAGCCAGCGTGCATAAACATCGGTTTTGCGGATCTGGAACATGCTTGAAGTGTAGCCCAGTGGCTACTTATGTCAATGTGTGAATCCAATTCATGCGTTGAGTTGCGCGAGCCGCTCAGGGGTGCCCACATCGGTCCAGTCGCCCTCATACACCTCGCCCGACACTTGGCCCCGGTCCATGGTCGCGCGCAACAAGGGCGCTAAGGCCAGCGCCAAGCCATCGGGGTTGCCGGGGGGCAGGCCGCAGTTGGAAAAAAAAGCTTTTTTGTACAGCGCAACGGTGCTGAAGGTGTAAGCGCAGCCGGGGCTGCCTTTGGGCAGGTTGAGCACCTGACCCTCAGCTGACAGGCCAAAGTCGCCGCCCGGGTTGTGCGCTGGGTTGGGCACCAGCCACAGGTGGGCCAGCGCAGTGCTCGCGCTAAAACCTGAGACGGCCTGTTGCGTGAACACCAAATCGGGGGCAAACACGTCGCCCGCCACCACCCAGAACACCTCATCGAGCTGCGGCAATGCCCGCACAATGCCGCCTGCGGTCTCCAGCGCGCGGCCAAAGTCCTGCCCTTCATGCGAATAACGGATCTGAACTTCTGGCACGCCGGGCCATTGGATGTGCTCACCCATTTGCACTGGAAACTGCTCGCCCAGCCAAGCGGTGTTGATCAGCTGTTGCACAAAGCCGCCCCGGGCCAGGGCCTGCATGGGCCAGTGCATGAGCGGCTGGCCGCGCACGCGCAGCAAGGGTTTGGGAGTCTGGTCGGTCAAGGGGCGCATGCGTTCGCCGCGACCGGCGGCCAGCACCATGGCATGGGCAGCTGGCTTGGCGATGAGCGAGGGCGCTTGCGATGGGGGGGCAAATGAGGTCGGCATTCCCGGATGTTGCCACGGACGCAGGCGCTCTCGGGACAGCCCTGGCCAAATGCCGCGCCCTAAACTTCGGCGTGAAGGCCGTTCGCAGCGGATGAGCCAGGCCGCCACCAGGAGACAGACCCCCATGACACGCCCCCCCATCAGCGTCATCACCGCCGCACAAAACGCCTCACAGCGCCTGGCCGATCGCCACACCCCTTTTGTCATGAACGACTGGTACGTGGCCGCCTTTGGCGAGGAGATCAAGGACCAACTGCTGTCCCGCACGCTGCTGGGCCGCCGTTTGGTGTTTTACCGCGCCAGCGACGGCAGCGTGGTGGCGCTGGAAGACCGCTGCCCGCACCGCTCCATGCCGCTGTCTGCTGGCACGCTGGATCAAGACACCATCGTCTGCGGCTACCACGGCCTGCGTTTCAACACCGAGGGGGACTGCATCGAGGTGCCCTCACAAGCCCATTGCCCCCAAAACGTGGGCATCAAGGCGTATCGAACCCACGAACGCGGTGCGGTGGTCTGGATATGGATGGGGGATGCGGATCAGGCTGACTTGTCCAAATTGCCGCAGCAAGAATGGATGTCCGATGCGCACTGGGAGCGCTCACAGGGCTATTTGAGTTTGCAGGCCAACTATGTGCGCTTGCACGAAAACCTGCTGGATTTGACGCATTTGAGTTTTTTGCATGCCAAAAGCTTTGGCACGCCAGACTATGCCAAGGCCGCTTTTGAGTTGGAAATCGGTGATGGCCAATTTGCCTTGCTGCGCAACGTGGTGCCGACGACGCTGCCGCCGGTGTGGGGCGTTCCCACCGGCCTGACGGGTCAGGGCCAGGCGGCCCGCATCGTGCGCTCCGAGTTCCGCAGTCTGGGCCTGCACGAGGTGTCGGTGCTGTTTTACGACTGCCATCTGAGCGAGACGCAGCGGCCGCAGTTTCGCATCCGAACGGCTCACATGCCCACGCCCGAGACCGCCACCAGCACGCATTACTTCATCGTGCACGGGCGAGACTTTGCGCTGGACGATCCAGGCACCACCCGCTTCATGCACGATCAGCTGTTTGTGGCTTTTCAGGAAGATGTGGACGGCCTGGCGCTGCAGGAGCTTGCCCTGGCCAGCACGCCCGCCGAAGATTTGTACGAATTCTCAGTCGCTGCCGACGCACCGGCGGTGGCCATGCGCCGCTATGTGTTGGCGCGCCAGCAAAAAGAAGTCAAGGCCTGAGCCGACCAGGGCTTGATGCGCCAGCGTTTTAGACGCTTGTGCCCATGGCCTCGCCCATCACGATGGGGCGGGTCGGTCTCCAGTCAGGGTTGAACTGCATCACCCCGCTCGGGAACAGCATCACCACCGTGGAGCCAAGCAAAAAGCGCCCCATTTCTTCGCCCTGCGCCAAGGTGATGCTGCCCATCTCGTAGGTCCATTCGCGCACCGTGCCCGGGCGTGGCGGGTTGACCACGCCGTGCCACACGGTGGCCATACTGCCCACAATGGTGGCCCCCACCAACACCATCACAAAGGGGCCTTGCTCGCCCTCAAAAACGCACACCACCCGCTCGTTGCGGGCAAACAATCCCGGCACGCCGCGTGCCGTGGTCGGGTTGACCGAAAACAAGTCACCCGGCACGTAAACCATGTGCGTCAGGCGTGCCGCGCAAGGCATGTGGATGCGATGGTAGTCGCGGGGGCTGAGGTAGAGCGTGGCAAATTCGCCGTCTTGAAACTGCGCCGCCAGCGCTGCATCGCCACCTACCAAAGCGCGTGTGCTGTAGCTGTGGCCCTTGGCCTGAAACACCTGATCACCCGCAATCGCGCCGCACTGGCTAATGGCCCCGTCGACGGGAGAAACGAAAGCCACTGACGCCAAGGGCCGGGCATCGCCCCGCAGCGGGCGCGTGAAAAATTCGTTGAAGCTCGTGTAGCTGGCCGTGTCGGGGTTGGCGGCCTCCATCATGTTCACGTTGTAGCGCTTGACAAACCAGTTGATGATGCCCGTGGTCGCGCCGCCCCATTGGCTCCCCGCGACCCAGCCGGCAAAGGCGGTCAGGGCTTGTTTGGGCATCAGGTACTGCAGCAGGACGGCCAGGCGATCCGAAAAAGAGGGGGAACTTGACATGAAGGGGCCGCAAGCGCGGTGCAGAAGAAGGCCCTGATTTTATCGGTCACCTGCAAACCTGCTCGGGCATGCGGTCACGGGCACAATCCGGGCATGAACACCCCCTTGCTATCGGTAGAACATCTGGTCAAGCGCTACGGCGACGCCACGGTGGTCAACGACCTGTCTTTCCACATCGAACCCGGCGAATGCCTGGGCGTGATCGGCCCCAACGGCGCGGGCAAAACCACCACGTTGCGCATGTGCCTGGGCTTGTCTCAGCCGAGCAGCGGTGAGATCCGCTACTTCGATGGTCTGCAAATGCCGGGTGATGCCCTTGCCATCAAAGCCCGCCTGGGCGTTGTGGCGCAATCCGACACGCTGGATCCGGACTTCACGGCAGAAGAAAACCTGCTGGTGTTTGGCCGGTACTTCGGCATACCCGACGCCGTGATCCGCGAGCGCATTCCGCAACTCCTGGAGTTTGGCGCGCTCAGCCATAAAGCCAAAGCCAAGCCGGGCGAGTTGTCGGGCGGCATGAAGCGGCGCTTGAGTTTGTCGCGCGCCCTCATCAACCACCCGCAGCTCTTGATGCTGGATGAACCCACCACGGGCCTCGATCCGCAGGCACGCCACCTGATGTGGGAGCGGCTGCAGGTGCTGCTGCAAGAAGGCAAGTCCATTTTGCTGACCACCCATTTCATGGACGAGGCCGAGCGCCTGTGCGGACGCCTGTTGGTGCTGGACCAGGGCCGCAAGATTGCCGAAGGTGCACCCCGCGATTTGATTGCTGAGCACTTGGAGCCCGATGTGGTTGAGGTTTTCGGCCAAGGCGCTGTGCCGCTGGCGCAAGAGGCCAATTTGAAGTCGCTGTCCGGTCGGGTTGAGGTCAGCGGTGAGACGGTTTTCTTTTACACCCAAGACAGCCGTGCCTTGATGCATGCACTGGAGGCCTGGCCCACGCTGCGCACGCTGCACCGCCCTTCCAATCTGGAAGACCTGTTTTTGAAGTTGACCGGACGCCAGATCCGAGAGGAAGGCTGATCATGAGTCAAATCCAAAACAACATCTGGGCCGCGCCCCGCTTGTCCATGCGCTGGTGGCCTGTGTTCTTGCGCAACTGGCTGGTCTGGAAAAAACTCGCCATCCCCAGCTTGGTGGGCAACATCGCCGAGCCACTGATGTGGCTGGTGGCCTTTGGCTATGGCATGGGCGCGCTCATCGGGCAGGTCGAGATGGGCGGCGAAAAGGTGCCCTACATTTTGTTTTTGGCCAGCGGCAGCATCTGCATGAGCGCCATGAATGCGGCCACCTTTGAGGCGCTGTACTCGGCGTTTTCGCGCATGCATGTGCAAAAAACCTGGGACGGCATCATGAACGCCCCGGTGCGGCTCGATGACGTGGTGCTGGCCGAAATGCTGTGGGCCGCGTTCAAGGCGCTGTTCAGCGTCACCGCTATTTTGTTGGTGATGCTCGCTTTAGGCATCAGCCACAGCTGGAAGCTGCTGGTCGCCTGGCCAGTGCTGCTGGGTGTGGGCATCACCTTCAGCTGCATGGCCTTGATCTTCAATGCGCTGGCCAAAGGCTACGACTTCTTCACCTATTACTTCACCCTGTTCCTCACGCCCATGATGTTCCTCTCGGGCATCTTTTTCCCGCGTGAACAACTACCCGCGTTTGTGCGTGTCATCGCCGATTGGCTCCCGCTGTCGGTGGCGGTCGATTTGGTGCGCCCCATGTTCTTGGACCGTTGGCCAGAAGAACCCGTGCGTCTGATGGGGGTGCTGGCGGCGTTTGCGGGGGTGTCGTTTTGGGTGGCGCTGGCGCTGACGAGGAAGCGGTTCAGGAGTTGAAGGTGGGTGAAGGCACAAAGTGGGTGGATTGTTCACAAAAATGATTGGACGTGTTGGTCAAGTGAACTTTCCATGGCGATCCACGTCATCTAAAAAACGAGAAGATGCTGATAAGGGCTCTCCACTTTGGATCGTCGCCAGACCATGCTGGCGGTCAGCTGTCGTCTAAGTGTTCACCTGTGCGGAGGGCTTGGATAAAAATCATGCAGAGTGCCTTGGCCCTCTTGCCGTAGCTTTTTTTGACGCCCTATTCAGAAAGCCCTGTCCGTGAACGATGCCATCCGTTTTGCCCACCCACAGTTGGCGTTGGCTGTTGCCTTGTGTTGCGCATGGGGCGCCCATGCGCAGGATCATTTGGCGCAAGCCAAGTCAGACCCGGGTGCACTGTCACCTGTGGTGGTGACGGGCGAACGGTCTGGGGGTGGGTTGTGGCGCGGCGCAGCGTCCATCGATGTGGTCGATGGAGATGCTTTGCGCGATGGGCAGGCCCAGATCAATTTATCAGAGGGCTTGGCCGGTGTGCCGGGCTTGGTGATTCGGAACCGGCAAAACTACGCCCAGGACTTGCAAATCTCGGTACGCGGCTACGGCGCACGCGCCACCTTTGGCGTGCGCGGCGTACGCTTGTTTGTCGATGGCATCCCGGCCAGTGCGCCCGATGGTTCTGGCCAGGCGGCCAACTTCCCGCTGGGCAGTGCCGATCGGGTGGAGGTGGTGCGCGGTCCCATGACAGCGCTCTATGGCGCATCGTCCGGCGGAGCCTTGCTGCTGTACACCGAAGACGGCCAACGGCCTGCGCAGTGGCGCTCCGGGCTTGTGGCAGGCTCGGACGGTCTGTGGCGCTTGTCCACCCAGGCCACGGGCCAAACCGGCACGGCGCAAGCACCCGGCTGGTCCTACGCCGTGGACCTGAGCCATTTTGAAACCGACGGCACGCGGCCCCAATCGGCTGCTGACCGCAGCACGGCCAATTTGAAACTCTCGCGCCAGCACGAAGGCGGGCGCACCGTGCTGGTGTTCAACCGACACAGCAGCTCGGCACTCGACCCACAAGGCCTCAGCCGAGCCGAGTTCGATGCCAATCCAGACCAAACCAACGCAGGGGCGCTCAGCTTCAACACCCGCAAAACCGTTGCGCAGACCCAGTTGGGTCTGGCCTTTGAGCAAGCTTTGGGCGGTGGTCACAAACTGGAGCTGATGGGCTACGGCGGCCAGCGCCAGGTCGTGCAGTACCAGTCCATCACCACGGGCGCACAAGTGCCCGCAGGCAGCTCTGGCGGCGTGATCGATCTGGACCGCGATTACTGGGGCTGGAACGCCCGCTGGCGGCACGAGAGCGACTGGCAAGGCGGCCGTTTGTCGCTCAGCGCTGGCGTGGCCTCTGACCGCCAAAGCGACAGCCGCAAAGGCTATGAAAACTTCATTGGCACCACCGTGGGCGTGCAAGGCAAGCTGCGCCGCGACGAGGTCAACCGCGCCCAAACACTGGACCCGTATGTGCAAGCCGAGTGGCGCACACAGGGCCTCACGCTCATGGGCGGCGTGCGCCAGACCCGCACCGAGTACGAATCCACCGACCTTTACATCGTGGGCACCAACCGGGACGACAGCGGCCGCAAGGACTACCAATCCACCTTGCCCGTGCTGGGTGCGCGCTGGCAGATCAACCCGACGTTGCAGGCTTTTGCCAGCATTGGCAAAGGTTATGAAATCCCCACCCTCAACGAAGTGGCCTACCGCAGCGGCGGGGTGTCGGGCTTCAACACCGAACTCAACGCCGCCCGCAGCACCAGCGCCGAGCTGGGCCTGCGTGGCCGCGCTGACAAGCTGCGCTGGAGCGCTACCGCCTTTGACATACGCACCGACGACGAGATCGTGGTGCAAAACAACACGGGCGGGCGCACCACGTTCCAAAACGCGGGGCGCACTCTGCGCCAAGGCCTGGAGTTGGCGGGCGAATGGCGCAGCGGCCCTGTCACGCTCACCACGGCCTACACCTGTATGCGGGCCAACTACCAAGATGCCTTCATGACCTGTATCACAGCGGGCTGCCCCAACGCCACCCCACAGGTGCAAGTGCCGCAAGGCCACCAGATTCCGGGACTGCCCCCACATCAGCTGTTTGCCCAAGCGGCCTGGGACACAGGTTGGGCGGGCAGCCGGGTGACGCTGGAGGCGCGGCATACAGGCCGGGTGATGGTCAACGACCTGAACACCGACGCGGCGGCGGCGCACACCTTGTTCAACCTGGGTGTGCAGTTCAAGCAAGAGCGGGGCGACTGGACGCTGCGCGAGTTCATTCGAGTCGACAACCTGACCGATCAAAAGCATGCGGGCTCGGTGATCGTGAACGATGGCAATGGCCGCTTCTTTGAGCCGGGTGCGGGCCGCAAGCTCATGCTCGGGCTGGAGGCGCAGCGCCGGTTCTGATGGGGATGCTCGTCAGGCCGGTCTTGCTGGCGACGTGCTGCCCCGGCTTGATTGGGCTGTCAGCCAAGCCCCTGTCCAGCCCCGGTAAGATCATTCCTTTTAAGTCTCCCACTTTGAAGGAATGAAGAACATGAGCATCCAGACCGTAGGCATCATTGGCGCAGGCACCATGGGCAATGGCATTGCACAGGCGTGTGCCGTCTCTGGCATCCAAGTGGTGATGGTCGACATTTCTGATGCGGCCGTGGCCAAAGGCGTGGCCACTGTGGCCAGCAGTTTGGACCGTCTGGTCAAGAAAGAAAAGATCAGCGAAGCCGACAAGGCCGCAGCACTGGCCCGCATTCAGGGCTCCAGCAGCTACGACGACCTCAAGACTGCCCAACTGGTGATCGAAGCCGCCACAGAAAACCACGAACTCAAGGTCAAGATCTTGAAGCAGCTCGACGGCATGCTGGCCTCCAATGTGATCATCGCGTCCAACACTTCGTCGATCTCGATCACCCAGTTGGCCGCCGCCACGCAGCGCGCTGACCGCTTCATCGGCATGCACTTCTTCAACCCTGTGCCCATCATGGCGCTGGTCGAAATCATCCGTGGCCTGCAGACCAGCGACGCGACGCACGACGCGGTGCACGACATGGCGCTGGCACTGGGCAAGACCCCCATCACCGTCAAGAACGCTCCCGGCTTTGTGGTCAACCGCATCTTGGTGCCCATGATCAACGAGGCCTTTTTCGTGTTGGGCGAGGGCCTGGCCGAAGCCGAAGCCATTGACGCAGGCATGAAGCTCGGGTGCAACCAGCCGATTGGACCTCTGGCCCTGGCCGACATGATTGGTCTGGACGTCTGCTTGGCCGTGATGGAGGTCTACCTCAAGGAGTTCGGCGACAGCAAATACCGCCCCAGCCCGTTGCTGAAAGAAATGGTGGCTGCGGGTCGTTTGGGCCGCAAGACCGGGCAGGGCGTTTACAAGTACTGAGCTTGCCGTATTGCGGGTATGACGGGGTCAAATCCCACGGTTCTGTAGGGCACGAGCCAAAGGCATTACGTCCGTTGCGGGCGAAGAATGCAGTTTGGCCTTTTTTACGAGGCCCTTGAGCCCACCATCGGACCACGGCGCCGCAAGGACTCAGTGACTTTTGTTGTCCTGAATATCCGCCACGCGAAGAAACAGAGCGCTGGAAAGAGGGGCAGTGGGCGCGCCTTCATGCGCTGCCGAGCCCATGTCGAATGCACCGGAGCGGTATGCCTGAGGGTTGTTCAAGCGCTCGCCAGCCCTTTTGGTTTTCAGCAGGTGCAGTTGTGCGGTAGGCGTGGGGACAGCTCGCACGATTACACGACCTAGCAGTATTTCTGACCAGTCCGTGCCCAAAAATTCGGCCACACGTTGTGACGCCTTGAGGCGCAAGCCAGGGGTGTAAAACAGCGTGTCTTCTCCAGTTTCAAGTTCGTACAGTTGCCAAACCGTGATGCAAGCTTTGGATGCCACAACAGAAGCTTCCAGCCCTTTGTGGATGCGCAAGCGCCGCAACACACGGCCAAAGGGGTCATTCGTGTCTGAATTTTGATCGCCGATGAAAGTCTCAAGGTTCTTGTTGGCTTGTAGCAAATGGCGCTTAATATGCAGGGACTTCACCTGTTTAAGCACTGTTGAGCGGCTACCCTCGTTCGGAATTTCGACGTTCGGGTGCTCTTCTTCATGGGCTATTTTGGCGAGCTGAAAATGAGATTTAATGTGGGGCTTCATGGCGCAAAATGTAAAATTTCTAAATTCAGATTTGCAAATTTAATTTCGATGATTTAAATCTTATTGTTATTTTTGATTTTGTAAATCCCCCAAATGGGTAATTGTAATAAAAATGATTCCTCATCAGCGACAGCCCGTGTTGAAACCTGGACCGCCTTCAGCGGCGATCAGTGAAAACCCCTAGTTGGGGTGCCTGCGATGGCGGTGATTCAGGCCTGTCACCCGTGTGAAGCGCTGGCGGTGTTTCCCGCCCTAGCATGCTGATCATGAACACCACCCCTCACCCCGAAGGCCAGATTGATTGCACCGTGCACGGTGCAGTCCTTCAAATTTCCATCAACCGCCCCGCCAAGCGCAATGGCTTTACGCCCAAGATGTTCCGCGAGTTGGGCGAGGCGTACACCCGGCTCGACGATGACCCTGCCCTGCGCGTGGGTGTGCTGTGCGCGGCAGGTGACCATTTCACCGCAGGGCTGGACTTGCCCACCATCGCCCCACTGATGCAGCGTGGCGAAAAGTCGGTGCCGCTGGGCCTGGTGGATCCCCTGAACCTGGGCATGGAAGGGTATCGCCGCCGCGTCAAACCCATGGTGGTGGCGGTGCAGGGCATCACCTACACGCTGGGGATTGAACTGATGCTGGCGGCCGATATCGTGGTGGCGGCCGATGACTGCCGGTTTTCGCAACTGGAGGTGCAGCGCGGCATCATGGCCACGGGCGGTGCCACGCTGCGCATGGCCGAGCGGGGGGGCATGGGCAATGCGCTTTTGCACCTGCTCACGGCCGACGTGTTTGACAGTGCCGAAGCCCTGCGCCTGAACTTTGTGCAAAAGGTGGTGCCTGCGGCGGGCCTGCTGCCCGAGGCCATGCGCATCGCCGGGCAGATCGCCGCGCAAGCGCCGCTGGCGGTGGTGGCTACGCGGCAAAACGTGCTCAAGGCGGTGGAGCACGGCTCGTTGGTGGCCATGCACGACTTCATTCCGGTGCAAAAAATGCTGTCCAACAGCGACGATGCGGCCGAGGGCGTGCGTTCTTTTGTGGAAAAACGCAACGCACGTTTCACCGGGGGTTGAAGTCGCCCGGCAGACATGTCGGGCCAAGCCGAGCTGCCACTGGCCGTGCCCCACAATCAGCGCATGACCGAACCGAACGCCTTGCACCCTTATGCTGAACTCACCCCGGACCGGGTGATGGACGCTTTGACCGATCTGGGCCTGTGGCCCGACGGCCGTTTGCTGGC
>Ga0247831_1002827_pt1 | contig 26946 bp, 20 predicted proteins | sample LaCruzMarch2015__9_FD_192406 | JGI IMG/M metagenome (GOLD analysis project Ga0247831, IMG submission 192406) | Freshwater microbial communities from meromictic Lake La Cruz, Castile-La Mancha, Spain - LaCruzMarch2015_1m | ecosystem: Environmental > Aquatic > Freshwater > Lake | place: Spain...
GTTTGATCCCTTTTCCAGCAATGGAGTTAAGTTGCGCAATCTCTCTTGCTTTCTCCCTCGCTTGGGTGGGATCCCCTGTGATGGCAAAAATTCGGCCGGCCGCTCGAGTGGCCGCATCCGCCGCGATGATCGATCGTGTCCGGCACAAATCGATCCAGCTCAAATTGATGGCAAAGGCCATCAAGATGAATAATACTGGCAGTAGGATTGCAACAAATACAAGGATGGCGCCTTGTCGTTTCATTCTGTGTTTTGACGGCATAGCTATTGGTATTCTTTCATCATGCTGCAGGAACTTGTGATAGTGCGATTCTGAAAAAAGAACGGAGAGAGTGGCAGGTTGTTTTGCGAGGGTGCAGAAACAGTGATCGTGATGACGGTCCCAATCGGCAACGTTTCAAAATTGGGTGGGGAGACAACCACGTTTGCCCCCTTTGTCTTTCGGCTAAGCAAGAATTTGTCAGCTGCCGCGTTAACGGTATGGATGGTAGCCTTCGGTAGCAGGCTAGTTCGGGCGGACTCATACGCCGTTATATCTAAGGACTGCTGAAGGTGGATGGCGGCGCACACTTCAATCGTCCCCAGCAACAACAGTAGCAATACAGGAAGAACAACCGCAAGTTCCACGATTGCGGCACCGGATCGCTTTTGCGAATCCGAGGTTCTCTGAAGAAAAAAACATTTTAATTGGAACACTGGATTAACCCGTCGCAAATCTGATTCTACACATCACTCATGAGAACGTAGGTCAGTATTCAGCGTTAGGCTTTGCCCATTTGCTTGTTAAACCTCTACATTTAAGAAAGAACTGATGCATATTGCAATTGCTCCGTCTATGCAGGTTGCAACGATCTTGACTCGCTTGTTTCGACCTCAAATCGACCTCACTAGCGAGATGGAAACCGGCCGGATTGCTTATCCAGCGATCGAAGAGGTAGCGGCTCGAAATGCCTTGATGGTTTGGGCTGCTGCGGCGTTTGCATCCGGCCTCGAGAACACCTCGGCACTTAGATAGCCGGTGTACCCGATTTGCTGAAGTGCGTGAATCGCCGGTGCGATATCCAAGTGCCCGAATCCGACAGCCATACGGTTGGAGTCGGCGAAGTGAACATGTCCAATAGTATCCCCCGCGTTGCGAATCGCATTCCCGATGTCGGACTCTTCGATGTTCATGTGAAAGAAATCAGCGAGCAATTGGACGTTTTCGATTTGGTGAATGGTCGCCAAGCCTTCGGAAAGAGTGTTCGCTTGGTCTGTTTCGTAGCGATTCAGTGGTTCATAGAACAGGGGTAAGCTGAATTGCTTGGCGTGTGTTGCTAAAATGGATAACGCGTCTCGCAAATAAGACTTCGCCGTCTCGCGGTTGACCTCTTTGGTGGACCTCCCCTGCATCGACCCTATAATGGCGGGTGCTCCTAATTCGGCGGCGCTGGAAATGATGGAGCGAACAAAATCGATGGCGCGCTCTCGTAGGACTGGGTCTTCGTCTGCCAATTGAAGTCGATGCTTTACCCAGCCTGCTCCCGTGCCTACGGCCGCGACCGCTAGACCGGCGTCCGACAGATTTTTCGACAAATGAAGCCGCCGCAACGATTCGGCATCCGGTGGAAAGATTTCGATTGCATCGAATCCAAGCTGCTTCGCTTGGTGGATCGCAGCAACCGGATCAGACCAAAAAACAAAAGGGCCGCCTCGAGCTTCCTCTACCAATGAGACCGTTACAGCAGATTTCATGCGTTTGCTTTCTAAGATTACATCATTACGCGAAGCCGGGTTCGCCAACGTGCGGGCAGTCGATCAAGGCGAGTCGCAACCTGATCTATCATAACGAAATCTATCGATTACCGTCGCCGGATGCCACTGGTTGGAAAAATCGAAAGGGATAAACTGTGCATGCCTGCGATCGTTTCATGGTGGCAATTGGAAGAAAGTCACCCACGGAAAAAGCATTCGGACAGTTGTGAAGCTGTTTGTGGATGCATCGCACTTCCCTTTGTTTCCCCGCACCTGAGAATTACATGGGTCCCGTAAAAACCGCCATTTCCCCGACACGAGCTGAGAATTATCCAGAGTGGTACCAGCAGGTGATCAAAGGGGCCGATCTTGCTGAGAATTCGGCAGTTCGTGGATGTATGGTCATCAAACCGTGGGGGTACGCCATTTGGGAGAACATGCAAAAAGTTCTGGACCAAATGTTCAAAGATACTGGCCATCAAAACGCCTATTTTCCACTGTTTATCCCGATGAGCTTCCTCGAAAAGGAAGCGCAACACGTCGAGGGATTCGCAAAAGAATGTGCCGTAGTCACTCATCATAGGCTCGAGCCAGACGGCAAAGGGGGCCTAAGGCCAGCGGGAGAACTGGAAGAACCTTTGATCGTTCGACCAACTAGCGAAACCATCATTGGTGCAACCTATGCCAAATGGGTGCAGTCGTATCGTGACTTGCCCATCTTGATCAACCAATGGGCAAACGTCGTGCGTTGGGAGATGCGGACGCGGCTCTTCTTGCGGACTGCCGAGTTTCTTTGGCAAGAAGGCCATACGGTTCACGCAACCGCCGAAGAGGCGTTGGAGGAGACTCGCAAGATGCTGGATGTCTACGCAGACTTTGTCGAGAACTACATGGCAGTGCCTGTCATCAAAGGGGAAAAGACGGCCGGCGAGCGATTCCCTGGTGCTGACATGACCCTATCCATCGAGGCTATGATGCAAGACCGAAAGGCTCTCCAGGCGGGCACGTCTCATTTCCTTGGCCAGAATTTCTCGAAGGCTCAGGAGATCAAGTTTCAAGATAAAAACGGAGACATCGTTCATGCTTGGACCACATCCTGGGGCGTTTCAACTCGCTTGGTCGGCGCATTGATCATGACCCATTCCGACGATGATGGTTTGGTTTTACCCCCTAAGCTTGCACCTTCGCAAGTCGTCATCATTCCGATCTACCGCGATGATGCTCAACGGGATGAAGTGATCTCCTACTGCAAGTCGCTGAAGCAAGAACTCGCTTCGCAGATTTACGCAGATCAAAAAGTGCGAGTCGACATCGATGACCGTGACATGCAAGGTGGCAATAAAAAATGGTATCATGTCAAACGTGGCGTGCCCATTCGAATTGAAGTTGGGCCTAAGGATATTGCTGGCAATGGCGCTTTTGTGACTCGTCGCGACTTAAGCCAAAGCAAATCGATGCTCCGAACCGATCTCGTTTCCGGTATCGTCGGTATGCTAACCGAGATGCAAGACAATCTTTTCAACCGAGCCCTCGCGATGCAGAAGGCAAACACAGTTGAACTCCAGTCCGAAGCGGAGTTTCGAGCGTTCTTTGTGCCCGATGATGATCGCGAATGTTCCACCGGTGGAGGGTTTGCAAAATGTTGGTTTAGCAGTGAGGAATCGGTTCAGCCCTTGCTGGATGAACTCAAGGTGACCATACGATGCATTCCATTGGATTCACCCAAGGGTGAAGGCATATGCTTTATGACTGGCCAACCAACGACCACCATGGGTATTTTCGCAAAGTCGTATTGATTTCTGATGGCTGAATTGTGACGGCGCAAGGATCACCGATCCATGTGCATTCATTCTTCTGGCTTTTGGATTCGAAGTGGCTTAATCAAGTTCGCTTTTGCGAACGAAGTGCAGTTCCGGATGAGTTCGAATCAAGAATCCGTCTTGGTAGATTGCAAAGGATGCTAGCGTTTCGCCGAACAGTTCGTTGGTAGCGATCGTTTCCATCTTATTTCCGCTTCGAATAACGCTGGTGATTCCAGATTGATTGGTCAAATAGACCAAGTCGCCTGTTGCGGTTGGACTGGCAGAAAAGGATCCGCTTAGACGGTCTTGCCATTGTAACGTTCCATCACGCTGGGACAGGCAGGTCACCACGCCAAGGCTGGAAACAAACAGGATTGAGTTCTGGATTAAGACCGGTGACGCGATTTCAGGGACTTGGCGTTTCCAGTTCCAAAGAACATGAGACGATGAGACATCCCCTTGCCCGTCGACTCGGATCGCAAACAATTCCGGTCGCATGTATCCCGAGCATACAAAAGCAACGCCCTCTTGATAGACAACTCGAGGAACAATGGCGTGTCCAGAACCAATACGGCATCTCCAATTTTCAGAGCCAGTTAAGGGATCGTAGGACACCAACCACTGGGCAGCTGGTGCTAAAAGCTGGTGCACCCCACGGTACTCGATTAACAACGGGGTCGAGAAAGCGCGACGTTCCGCACCGCGTGTTGTTTCAATTTCAGGCCGCTCAGTTCGCCATGCTTCCTTGCCCGTTTCCAGTTCGACTGCGGAAACGTATTGAGCATCCGTTCCATCAAACGCAAAAAAGACAAGGTCTTGATGAAGAATGGGTGATGTTGCCGGACCAGTAATGTCGTCCAAGGGTACCGTTCGATTCCAAAGGACCTCGCCGGTTGTGCTTAAACAATAGGTTCCTAGAGATCCGAAATGGAAGACGATTCGCTGTCCATCGGAGCATGGGGTTGGAGATGCATAGCTATTCATCGCATGGATTGGTTTGGGATGTTCGACGCGTCCCAATTCGATCACCTGCTCAACCTTGCCCTGTTTTGCATTGACTCGAATGGCAAACAATGAAACCGAACCATGCGTTTGGAAATCCGTGGCGCCATACTCGCTTGCTTCAAGCTTTTCATTGGCGAGCCGATCGGGAATTGCAACAAACTCTGCAGAGGAAAGCCAAATGGAGTCGCCGAGCACGATCGGACTAGACCAGCCTTGCCCAGGGATGGTGACGCTCCAGGTTGGTGGTCGAAATGGACCTCCCCAAAAAATCGGCAGATCGTTGCGAAAAGACAAGCCTTGTCCCGAAGGACCGCGAAACTCTCGCCATTCTGTCTCATCGCCGCGCACTTGGATGCAGAAGCTCGCAAACAAGAGGAATCCCAGAAATGCACCATAACGTTGCCAGTCCTTTGTCAGGGAAAGATAGCGGGATTGCAAGGAAGGCGATTCTTGGACGAGCGGCACAGGTATGATCCATTTCGATTTTTTCAACGAAGTTTAGGGGTTTTACTACCCAGGCAAGAGTGGCTCACGAAGTTTAGCCTCGATCGAAACCGAATCGCATTCACAAGGTGACTCGCGGTGCGGGGCTCATACGATCCGAAGAATGCTCAAAATCGGAACATTCTAGTCCAAGGATTCCAGCCCTTTTGGAAGGACAATGCCCACGGTGAAATGGGACGATACTCTGTAAATGCTAGAAATGCTCGATAACAGAAAAGGGAACGACGATGACAATTCCGTTGTTTTCTGTTAGACTGGAACGCAGATTTGGAATGTGCAGGGCACTTGCGAATCTCCCACCCACCTTGCCTACCCACCCACCTTGCCTACCCACCCACCTAAAGCACCGATGTCATCGTCGCATCCGCAAATACGCTTGCATTCTTCCAAGAGCTGCAAAGAGTTTCACGCATGCAATCAGATTAGCCGTCGGGCCTTATTGCAAGCTGGATCCTTAGGCGGGTTGGGGCTGGGGTTGTCCGATTTCTTTGCGGGCACTCAGTATGCGAATGCAAACTCCCGCGGCGGTGCGTCGGAAGGGAACGTTTCAGTTCGAGCGAAACCAGCCAAAGCTTGCATCTTTCTATTCATGTGGGGTGGTCCCAGCCAATTGGACACATTTGACTTGAAGCCCAATGCACCCGATGAAGTTCGGGGCCCGTTCAAGCCGATCGCCTCCAAGGTGCCAGGGTTACAGCTATGCGAGCACTTCACTCAGTTGGCTTCCCACACAGATAAGGTCGCGATTATTCGTTCGATGACACACGACGACCCGGCTCATTTGTCAAGCGGGCATGCGGCTGTTACGGGGCAACTAGCGCCTGTCCTGAAAAGCGATGCGACGCCCCCCAGCGAAAAGGACTCGCCTCACATTGGCGCTCTTGTTTCCAAGGTACGACCTAGCACAGCGGGTTTGCCCTCGTTCGTGACTCTTCCTTGGAAGGCGTTTCATCCGGCAGCACCAGGCGGCGAAGCACCGGGACAGCATGGGGGTTGGCTAGGTTCAGGCCATGATGGACTTCTGCTTACAGGGGATCCCAATCACCCTGACTGGAAGCCATCCTCGTTGGCACTGCCCGACGATATGCCCTTAGCTCGACTGCAATCCAGATATGAACTGCTTCGTTCTTTGGACCGGCAAAGACGGCAAATGGAACAGGCAAAGGATTCCAAGGCCTTGCACTCGCATCAATCCCGAGCGATGGATTTGCTGTCGTCTACCAATGTTCGCGACGCCTTTGATTTGGCGCGTGAATCCAATGCAACTCGAGATCGATATGGACGCAATATTCATGGACAGTCCGTTTTGATGGCGCGGCGGCTTGTTGAACATGGCGTTCCCTTGGTTACCGTCAATTGGCACAACGATGGTCGCAATTTTTGGGATACACACGGCGACAATTTTAATCGACTGAAGAATGACCTTATTCCGACGGCAGATACAGCGTTGTCAGCATTGCTTGAAGATTTGCAACAACGGGGGATGCTTGAAGACACATTGGTAGTTTGGGTGGGCGAGTTTGGACGTAAGCCTCAAATCACCGCAACCAATGCCGGCAGAGAACATTGGCCTTTTTGTTACAGCGCTCTGATGGCAGGTGGAGGCGTTCGCGGGGGGGCCATCTATGGCGAAAGCGATTCGAAAGCTGCCTATCCAGTCTCCAATCCCGTCAGCCCGCTCGATTTTGGAACAACCATCGTTCATGCACTTGGGATTCCGACGGGGATGACGCTAGCTGACCGCGAAGGACGACCTCACCGAGTGACCTCGGGCAAAGTGATTGAATCCCTTTTTTAACCCCGCATCTCAAGGAAGCTACACCGATGCCAAGACCATCTTATGATTTAGATCGCAGGGGATTCTTGCGCATTGGAACGACAGGAGTCGTGGGGTGCACGCTTCCGTTTCAAGCATCCCGGGCTAACAACGCCAGCGTCGACAATGCTTCAGGTCATGGAAAAGCCAAGTCGGTATTGATTGTGCTCTTGAGCGGCGGCCCCAGTCAATTGGATACTCTGGATCCTAAGCCCGACGCGCCCGCCGAAGTGCGAGGTGAATTTTCGACGATAGGAACAACGATATCGGGCGTCAAGGTTTGCGAACATTTGCCCCGCTTGGCACAGCAAACCGACCGATGGGCAATTGTCCGAACCCTAGCGCATCGTGAACACAATCATTTGTTGGCGACGCACGTGGCTCTGACGGGAAGGCCAGGGCCTGTTCCCAAAGGTGGCAGCGATTTGGATCGAGTGGAGTCGCGCGGCGATTTCCCGAACTATGCTTCGGCTCTGGATTTTGTGCGACCTCGGCAAGACGGCGTGCCAAGCGGCGTGTCCTTGCCGAACTACTTGATCGAAGGGCCACTCACCTGGCCAGGCCAACACTCGGGATTCTTGGGTCCCAAATACGATCCATGGCAAATTCAAGGCGACCCCAACGAACCTAACTTTCGTATGGAGGCGCTTAGTCTTCGCGAAGGGATGACGATCGATCGAGTTCATGCGCGTCGTACCATTTTGGAACAGCTTAGTGGGCAAGCCGCTAAAATTTCGAATGCAAGCTCAATCGCATTCAAAGATCAGCAGCAAGCCGCATACAATTTACTCACTAGCGGAACAATGACCACCGCCTTTGAGATCGGACGAGAGACCGATGCTACTCGCGATCGTTACGGCCGAAACAAGTTTGGGCAATCGCTACTTTTGGCAAGGAGAATGGTTGAAGCTGGCGTGCCGATTGTTCAAGCAACCATGGGAATTGTTCAGACTTGGGATACTCATGTGGACAATTGGGGACGATTGAAAAACACGTTGCTTCCTCAGCTAGATCAAGGGCTTGCGGCTCTGACGGACGATTTAATCGCCTCGGGCCTAATGGACCAAACCATGTTGGTGGTGATGGGTGAATTTGGTCGTACGCCAAATGTGTCCAAGTTGCCTGGCGAATCAATACCAGGACGCGATCATTGGGCTCACGCGTATTCAGGGTTGTTTGCAGGAGCTGGAATACAGGGCGGGCAAGTGATTGGCCAAACCGACGACAAAGCTGCCTACCCAATCTCCAACCCTTGGTCACCTGCCGACATTTGTTCGACGATCTTTAACGGCTTGGGGGTGCATCAAGAAACGACCATCGTCGATCCGCTCCAACGGCCTCACCCTCTTATTAACGGCTCCGTTATTTCTCCGCTCTATACGGGACGAGACGCATGACCAGTTCACTGCATTGCTTCATTACCAAAAATGGCGTGTGTCACCCGTTTTTCATCGCGATTTTCATCCTCCTAAATTCCCAACTGTATTTTGGGGGGCAGGTGCGAGGTCAAATGTCGATCTCCGCGATACAGCCATCGACTGTCCAGCCAGGTGTCACGAGCAAAGTTACGCTCCGTGGTGCTAACTTGTCGAACGGAATGAGTGTTCGAACGGTTCGTCAGGACGTAAACCTGGAACTGGAAAACATCACGCCAGAATCAGTCATCCTTTCTGTCTCGCACCCTGGAATCACTTCCTTCGAGCCCATTCCGATTTGGGTTGGGGCTGCGGGGGCGTTGATTGTTCCTCGCTACATTCTGCTGGATGATTTGCCGGTGGTTATGGACAACGGCGCAAATCATTCGTTGGTAACAGCTCAAAGCATTGCAAATCTGCAGGCCGTAGATGGAATCAGCGATGGACCGGCGTTGGATTACTATCGGATCACGGTTTCGGCTGGCCAACGTCTTTCGTTCCAAGTATTGACCCAATCGATCCACTCCAAAATGGATCCCGTCCTTCGGATTTTGAAAGCGGACGGCTCTTTGATGAAACTAAAAGACGATTCTTCGGTCGGCCCGGACCCTCATTTCTCGCATGTGTTTCCAGAAGCGGGCGAGTATTTCGTGGAAGTGAGCGATAGCCATTACGGTCCGGGGACGGAGTATCATTTGCGTGTCGGCGACTTTCCCATTTTCGATCACTTGTTTCCAATGGCTGTGCAACGCGGGCAACCCACTAGTGTCGAGTTTGTTGGTTCTGAATTGGCAAGTGAGATTCGTTCCGATGTGCTTGTGCCCGACAGTTGGGCAGCCACTTCCTTCACAACTTCCATTCGAGCCAGCGCTGGCTCGTCCTCTGCCTGGGGCGAATTGCTCGTAACTTCTTTTCCTCAATACTTGGAATCACCGACTGAGAAGAAGGTTTTGGAACTTCCAATGGGTCTGAGCGGAAAGCTCACTGCCGCAAACGAGGTTGATACCCACTGGATACGGTGCATCAAGGGGCAGCCAATTCGACTTTCATCGCAAACGCGGAGCTTGGGAAGCGGAGCCTTGCTTCAAATGCAATTGTTGAACGCAGCCGGTGGGAAGCTTAGCGAAACAGCGGTTTCCGCCATGGATGAATGGTCGTTTGATTTCACCCCACCCGAAGATGGAGAATACCAACTGGTTGTCAACGATCTGTTGCAGCGCGGTGGACCTGGATATGGTTACTACATTCAGGCCGAGCGGGCGGGATCGTTCACCTTGCAGCTCAAGCCAGATCCAAACACACGGCAACGCTTCGCATTCGAAGAAACGCATGGGGGTGGGGCGATCGAATTGCAGGTGAATCGATTTGGATATGAAGGTGAAATTCAGTTGAATCTCATTCCGAACGACCTTCCGATCCGGCTGATCAACCCCCGAATTCCAGCGGGTGCAAAAGATCACCGTTGTATCATGGTTTGCCAACCGGGCTGGACGGCTCAAGCAATGAACCTTGTTCGTCTGAGTGCAGAAGCCGTTTCTGATCCCGCAATTCGCGCTGAACTTGCAAGCGACGCACTTTCACGGGTTCTAGAACCGCATGTCTTGGTGCCAAGCAGGAATAGCAGCGGAGTTCTTGCGATGGCCGGAAATGCCGCAAGCCCTCCGATCTTTGGGTTCGAAGTACCTGCAGGAGTACAATGGAATCGAGCTTCAGATTCGCACGTTGTGTCATTTCCGCTGAAACGTCTTAAGGAAGACTTCAAGGCGGCTGTCGTTGTCGACGGAAGCTTGCTGCCAAACGGTTGGACGCTGAGCTCTACAGCTGACAAGGATATCTTCACTGTTTCAGTCAAACGTGTGGCTGGTCAAGAACCGGCTGCAATCACTTTTTTTGCTTATACGGATCTTCCTGATCGAGTGAGATGCGAAACAGTCTCTATCCCAATATCTTGGATCGATGTTCCGCAACGCCTAGAAGTTTACCCACCCACGATTGATTTGGAGGGAGCCAATTCCAAACAGCAATTGGTAGTAACCGGTTATGATTCGCAGGGTAACTTGAAGGATTGGTCGAACGCCGTAAACATCTCTTCCGCGAATCCCGGTGTTGTTAAAGTGGAAAAGAATCTTGCTTCTCCAACAGGGAACGGTGAAACGGAACTCATTTTTCAGATCGCCGATCTGAAGATTTCTGTCCCTGTGAAGGTAAAACAGTTCGAATACCTGCGTCCGATTACTTTTGAGAATGACGTGTTGGTCGCTCTTTCGAAACAAGGCTGTAATTCCGGTGCTTGCCATGGTTCGCCAAGTGGCAAAGGAGGCTTTCGATTATCGCTTCGAGCATTTGATAAAGAGCTCGACGAGCTGACACTGATTCATGAGGACTTCGGCCGTCGAGTCAATGTGTTGGATCCAGACCACAGCTTGCTGATTGAAAAGCCACTGATGAAAGTCTCGCATGCTGGCGGAAAACAATTGAATCAACAAGATGTTGCATACAAAGTACTTCGCGATTGGATTGCCCAAGGGGCGAAGGGGAATTCGTCCGACGAGTCTCGATGTAGCAAGCTGGAAGTCTTCCCGGCTCAGAAGAGAATGCTTCAACGCCGTGACGGGCCTCAGCAATTGGCCGCTACAGCGCATTTTGCAGATGGCAAGAAACGGGACGTTTCAGAGGTGGTCGCCTACGAGAGCTCCAATACGGAAGTGGCAACTGTGAATAAACAAGGTCTTGTCACGCCTATGAAACGCGGTGAGACGGTGATCTTGGTACGGTATCTTGAACATATTGAGTCGGTTCCGTTAATGTTCATCGACGATGTGCCAGGATTCCAATGGGTGGAGCCAGCGTCGGCCAATTACGTTGATGTTTTAGTCAATCAGAAGCTAAAGCAGCTGCAATACTTGCCGGGCTCGGTTTGCGACGATGCCACCTTCCTCCGTCGGGTAACCCTGGATGTCATCGGATTGCTACCGACTTCGCAAGAAACCAGTGACTTTCTGGCAGACACCTCCAGTGACAAACGGGCTCGCTTAATCGATCGACTTTTAGAACGAGACGAGTATGCAAAGTTTTGGGCCTTGAAGTGGGGGGACCTACTGAAATTGACCAGTAAGTCGATCGGAAACGAAGGAGTTTTTAAATTCTATCGTTGGATTGAAAACGCAATGCGGTCCAATATGCCCTACGATCGGTTTGCGAGCGAATTGATTGCGGGCTCAGGTAGCACACTTGAAAATCCACCTGCCAACTTTTATCGATCCGCCACCGACATGAACGAATGTGTGGAAACCGTTTCCCAGGTGTTCTTAGGCGCGCGGCTTCAATGTGCTAAGTGCCACAACCATCCTTTTGAGCGTTGGACTCAGGATAACTACTATGGTCTGGGAGCGTTCTTCAATCGCTTGCAACGCAAAACGACGCAGCGTCCAGGTGAGATGTTTATTTGGGCCGCCAGCTCCGGCGAGGTGACTCAGCCGCGAACGCTTAAGCAGATGAAGCCCTGGCTACCTGTAGTAGGAAGCCTTGAATCGGAGACTCAAGGCGATCGAAGGCAATCGCTGGTCCAGTGGCTTGTAGCGCCGACCAATCCCTACTTTGCAAAGATCGAAGTCAATCGTATCTGGAGTCATCTCTTCGCACGTGGAATTGTCGATCCTGTGGATGATTTCCGAGATTCCAACCCTCCGTCCAATGAGCCTCTGTTGGTGGCATTGGCAGAAGACTTTGCCAATCATCAATTCGATCGAAAGCATCTTCTGCGAGTGATCCTCAATAGCAATACTTACCAGTGTTCCAGTGAAGCGTTGTCTTCGAACGCGGAAGACCAGATCTACTTTTCGCATCAGGCTCCTCGGATGCTCAGCGCTGAACAGCTGATGGATGCGATCAACCAAACGTTGGATGTAGAACAGTCGTTTGCTGGCTTACCAGCCTCGACCAAAGCAACGCATTTACCCGCGCCCGATGTCGTAAAGGTAGGATTTCTCAAGGTATTCGGGCAGCCAGAGCGATCGACAGTATGTGCATGTGAGCGCTCCGAAGACACTAATCTTGGGATGGCAATCGAACTGTTCAACGGTCCGTTTGTGGCGGAAAGACTTAAGAATCCCAACAACCGCTTTCGCAAGTTGATGGCGGAAGGAAAAACAGCGGAAGAAGTCATCAAGGCCATGTACACCGCCGCGTACAGTCGATCACCAAGCGACAATGAACTTAAGATAGCACTGGAATTTTGCCAATCGAAGCCCGATCTTGCTGCATGCCTAGAAGACATCTGCTGGGCGATGCTGAACAGCGATGAATTTCTGTTTCAGCATTGATTGGCTGTGGTGGGATAAAGGTCGGCTTATTTTATTGCTTCGGCAAGCGAATAAACAACTTGCCAGCTTTGATTTGGAGCGTATCGACATCCGCTAAATAGATGCCACGTCCCTGGACGACAACTGTTTGGCCTTTCGTGAGCCCGAGCAGTTTGTCGGCACTGACTGCAATTGGTTTTCCATTGCCGTCGTGAAGTTCAACGGTCGCGATCGGTGCTTCTGCTGCGCGACGTTTGCAAAAAGGGCAATCGCTTGCATCATGCCCATCATCTTCACCGTGATCATCCGCCAACGCTTCGGACAAGACAAAGGACGCGCTCCCTTTTTCAAAGGGGTCCAATTGTCCCGAACCGACACGCCCAAGCAAGACTATGTCGGATTCTTCCGTCAGCATCGACTTCGCCTGGCTCAAGGAAACCGCCTGATCGGGTTCGCTCGCTAGTATTATCTTTTGGCGGTGCTGCGCGATCATCGGATCTTCGGTTGGGGAGCAGCCCAAGCCAACGCTTGCGAGCGACATTAACAGCATTGACCGGTAAACGCGACTCATCGTAGATCCATGGTTCGGAAGAGATTTACTTTTTGATAAAGGAATTAAGCGTCGCAAGCGCTCCGTCAACCTGATCGGAGACTTCGCTGTAGCTTTTCCCTTTGCCGCCGTGGAGCGTTTCGTCGATGGCACCAAATGCGTCTAGAAGCGACTCGGTGGCTTTCTTTGCAGAGGCTAGGTCAGCTTCAGCGAAGCCTTCTTTCGCAGCTAATTTTCCAATCGACTCGATTGCATGCCCGATATCGTGCAATGCGTCATGAGCATCGTCGATCTTGTTATCCTCGAAAGCTTTTTTCACGATCCCTTGATATTTTTCGATATCGGTTACTGCAGCCGAGTAACTGTCAGGACCCTCGTGGGTATGAGCGTGGTCATGGCCGCCGGCTGCCGGTTTCTTTGGCATCGGCTCACATCCAACAAACGCGAGACTCATAGCGACAACAGAAAGAGCGCTAAAAAAAATTCTCATAACTTTAGATATCCATTCAGTATTTGATTTCATAAATCAACAACTTGCCCAAAAACTACGATCCTAATCATCTCCTCGATGGCATTCTGCGCCAATTGCAAACGATTGTTTCGTACGCCCTTAGCGAGTGATTGGTTCACCAATGTAGAACAGTTGTCCCCGACTGTTCATGAATCTTGCTGCGATCCCCCATTTTCATTCGCAAATGGCGGCACAATTCGCTAGATTTCTGGCCGAAGTGCTTAATCACTTCTTTTGTCAATCGTCATCCTTCTCAAGAACACTTTTTGCCGCGTCGCTATCGAGCCACAAGCGGGCCTCGCCATCATTGCGAAGATATTGTGCGAACTTCGACTTTGCAAGAGCAACTCAGGGATCGCCCGGAAGACCTTCTTGAGTTAACACGTTTCATCGCAAGAGGGATCTCGATCCAATTGCCCGAGGAAGTAGATTCTCTTGCCTCCGAAGTAGTGCAATGGGTCAAGCAACATCTCGGAAACAGTTACGATTGGCCGGGCAATATTCGTGAACTGGAGCAATGCGTTCGCAATGTATTGATTCCGAAATCCTACACTCCCACAGGCCGCGCTCTCTCTGCAGTCTTGAATAACATTCCCGATCGACCGGCACAGGTTGTTGACACATTCTTGCATTCCTTGTTGGATGGCGAAATGACTTTGGACGAGGTTTCCGAGCTTTACGTTACCATGGTTTACGCACAATCGGGACAATACTCCCATGCGGTCTTTGGTGAGTTTGGGCTTCGATCCTGTTCGCGGAAAGGTCGTTGGTTCCTTTGTCGCTTCATGCACGACTCATCACTGGCTCTACGAAGGAACGCTGGATGCTGATCGTCGAGTACTAACCTTGGACGCCGAAGGCCCAAGCTTCCTAGGCGACGGCAGCATGGATAAGTACCAAGACATTATCGAAGTCGTTGATCAGGACACTTACCTTTTCTCGTCGCAGATTCTTGATGGCAATGGCCAATGGTTCGAGTTCATGAACGGTAAACATACTAGAAGGAAGTAGGTCGTTCGGCGAATGCCGCAACATGGCGATTCTTATTGCTTCCAAATAGGCTTCAGGTCGAGCAAGAAATCCGGCAGTATCTGGGCATTCGAAACCGTTTCGGGGGCCTCCAGAATTTCAATCGCCCTACCGGGCTGGTAAATGTGGACTCGGAATGTTTGTGGATCGATCAACCACCCCAGCCGAACTCCGTTATCCAAGTAGGATTGCATCTTCGCCTGGAGTTGCTTCAATCGGTCGCTGTGCGATCTCAGTTCAATCACAAAATCTGGGACCATAGGCGGGAATTTTCTTCGATCTTTCTGAGACAGCGACATCCACCGCTCCGAAGAGATCCACGAGGCGTCCGGTGAGCGTTTCGAGCCATCTGGAAGACAAAAAATGACCGACGAGTCAAACGTTGGCCCTCCAAATTGCTTTGCCCACCCACGCAATTGGAAATTGATCTCGGAATTTAGATCCGAAGATTCGCCGCCAGTTGGTGACATAATGACGATCTCCCCATTGGAATTCTGCTCAACGACCAAATCGGGGTTCAGCCGGACGAATTCTTCGAACGAATCGTTCACGCGTAAAGTCAATGGAAAATCGAACGCCGAATGATAGGGTGCTTGATCTTCATGGACGGTAGATTGGGACATGGTTGGCTTCTCCAGCGTACAACTTTTGCTACTTCCGTGAATTATAGCAGAAGTGCTCTCTTGAGATTTTTGAAATTTCGCGGAAACGAGGTAGGTTCGTTTTCGCAATCCGAATGCTATCTCGACGGTGAGATGATTACAATTGTGCCACTTGCAGAAAGCGAAACGATTCCACGAAGAGATCCCGCATGTCCAATATCGCGAAACTAGTACTGCTGCTACTCACTAGTCTTTTTGGTACTCACGCACTGAAGGCTTCTGATGCGTCGCGTCCGAACATTCTGTTTGCCATCGCGGACGATTGGGGCCTGCATGCCGGAGCCTATGGCACTCCCTGGGTAAAGACAGCTTCTTTTGATCGCGTAGCCCGGGAAGGACTGCTGTTTCGAAACGCTTATACGCCGATGGCAAAATGTGCTCCGTCGCGAGCAATTCTACTCACGGGACGCCATCTTTGGCAGAACGAAGAAGCGGGCAATCACTTGGCAGTTTTTCCACCCAAGTTGAAGAGTTGGCCCGAAGTGCTGATGGAAAAGGGCTGGCACGTGGGGTTCACCGGCAAGGGATGGGGGCCCGGCATCGCCAACGATTTTAGCGGTAAGCCGCGCATCATTACAGGCAATCGTTTTGATAAGTTCAGGTCCGAAGCGCCTGCAAAGGCGATGGATAACAATGACTACGCGGCTAACTTCCAAGACTTTCTGGACGTCGCGTCTCAAGACGCTCCGTGGTGCTTTTGGTACGGCTGCATCGAACCCCATCGGGCGTATGAGTTTCAAGCGGGCGTCAACAAAGGGGGCAAGAGACTCGAGGATATTGATCGTGTTCCTAACTATTGGCCCGACAACGAGACAGTACGGCACGACATGCTTGACTACGCCTTCGAAGTCGAGCATATGGACAATCATCTCGGACGGATGCTGGACGAACTTGAGCGTCGTGGGCTGCTCGACAATACGCTTGTTATCGTCACCAGTGATCACGGTATGCCATTCCCTCGCGTTAAGGGATATGCCTACCATGATTCCAACCATATTCCTCTCGCGATTCGCTGGCCGAGAGGTATGAAACGTTCGGGACGTGTGATAGATGACTTCGTGGATTTCACGGACCTTGCAGCGACGATACTTGACTATGCAGATATCCCCTGGGAAGGCAGTGGCATGATGCCTATTACGGGCAAAACCTGGAGGCCCATTCTAGAGAGCAATTTGTCCGGGCGTATTGTTCCGGAACGTGACCATGTCCTTATTGGCAAGGAGCGTACCGACGTGGGCCGACCGAACGACGTTGGCTATCCGATCCGTGGCATCGTCACTTCCGAATTCCTTTATCTTCGTAACTACGAACCTTTGCGTTGGCCCGCTGGTAATCCCGAGACAGGTTACCTAGACACCGACGGCAGCCCAACGAAATCAAACATCCTTCAACTCGGGCGGGCCGACCGAGCGAACCCATTTTGGCGGCTCAATTTTGGCTTGCGCCCTGCCGACGAACTGTACGATCTTCAGGTCGACCGAGACTGTGTCCGCAACATCGCTTCAGGGCCAGCACGGGAGCAATATGCAACAGCTTTACGTCAACGTATGGAAATGATGCTCCAGGAACAAGGCGACCCTCGTATGGTTGGACATGGCGAAGTATTCGACAATTATACGCCAACGAATTGCGATGGATTCTACGAGAAATTCATGCGCGGCGAAACAGTGAACGCAGGCTGGGTGGAACCGACGGACTTTGAGAATCAAGCACTTCCTACCATCCAGCCCTAGACGGAAAGTGGCTCGGTACTTTCAATCAGGTTTTCTGCCTGACCGTTTTCAAATTGAAGGCAAGCCAGAACCCAGTAAGCTGCATCAATGGAGACTGCATCGGTAGTCGCTTTCGTGTTTTGCAAAATCGTCCCCATTCACTTTGTCTTGGCCAACGTTTCCACGCAGTCTTCACGAAATCCAGAAGCGTACTGAACGCAAAATTAACATGCGATCACGATTTCTTTGCTTTCGATGAAGAGCCCTTTAAGCTTTGGTGAACCTTGGTGCGCAAGGCTATTCAAGCATCTCATTCTAGATACCATCCCACAGTCGTTATCGACGGAATTTCTTTATTACGCTCATTTTGGGAGTCTTTCATGGTTAAGCGAAGTTGGATGGGAAGACCAATGCATTCTCGGCATAGGCATGCCGCGTTTACCTTGGTCGAGTTGCTTGTTGTTATTGCGATTATCGGAATTCTAGTTGGGTTGCTTTTGCCAGCCGTGCAAGCCGCCCGCGAGGCAGCACGCCGCATGCAGTGCTCCAACAACCTGAAGCAAATTGGTTTAGCATTTCTAAATCATGAGTCCGCGTACGCTCATTTGCCAAAGGGTCCTTATGATGGTGACCCTAGCTTGCCAGGTATGGTTTACAACGAGCCAGTAGGCGCTTACGAAAGCGGCACAACTTGCTGCAATGCCGCGCATCCAAACGGTTGGAGCCATTGGTTCAAGATCCTTCCTTACATTGAGGCATCGAACGTTTACAACTTGGCAAACTTTGGCTTGCCACCGATTCATTCGGGCCGCCCCGTGAACTACAACGGTGAAGACGATGTTGCTCGTTCGCTGCTGCCGTTTTACTACTGCCCTTCGCGACGGCCAGCGGGCTTTTACGCTTCTTCAGCAACAGGTTTTGCTTCCGGTCGCTGCGACTATGCGGGTTGCGCCGGATTCTACCAAGGTGAAATACACGAAAACCTCGGCGAAATTCCTCCTCCACCCTTGGGAATGGAGCCAAGACGCAATGAACGTACTCCCGAAAACTTCGGAAACACATCCGGTCGACGTGGAGCGATATGCTGGTCGGGCAATGGAGCCAAGCGCAAGCTTGCTGACTTCATGGATGGAACTTCCAATAGCATCGTAGCCGCTGAAAAGCATCTTCCGCCAACTCGCTGGGGGGCCGATGGTGGGGACAACGAGCGTTGGAATAACGCCGGTTGGGACGAGTGCGTACTTCGTTACCACTTCCCACCGAAGTCCGACCTCGATAAGTCTGTTCCTGCTGTGAACTCCACTGGTGGTACGGTATGGCGTCGCTATTTTGGTTCTTCACATCCCGGTGGATTGAATGCTGTTTACGGCGATGGATCCGTTCGATTCGCTCCATTCAACGTTGATCCAACCGTATGGATGTACTTGTGCGTTATCGATGATGGCAATCCAGTAAACACAGACCTGTAAAAATCATTGTGCCTTCCCAGGCCAATTCGATCGGAAGTGGACAAGGTCATTCTGACCTTGTCCACTTGTTTTGGGCCAATACCGTTCCATAAAGCACTCAACCGCAGCGATTTCGTTGAACCGACAGCCGCAGGCGTACGTGAATGTCAGTAAGTACGCCTTCGGCTGACTGTTAAACGATTGATTGAACGGTATTGTGTTTTGGGCAATTGAACACCTTTGAGAATCGGAGCTAAGAATCTTGGACAGACTTGTATTGGTTCTTTTAGTGCTCATGTCCTTGGTTGGATGTGACAATGGCACTCACGGAATTGTATTGCCATCAAAACCGTTAACCGAAGAAGAAAAGCTCTCGATTGCAAAAGCCGACGCGGAGACTTGCAACTGCGGAGCAGATGTCGAATCGCGAGTGCTGCGAAGCGACGATTCGATTTGAAATAACCCCTTCCCATCACCTTACTTAGTACGCGAAAATTTCTGGAGAACGTTATGCGATTGTTTGTTAGCCTTTCTTTCATTCTGCTTGCCTTTGTTGTCAATGGATGTGGTGGAAGCGGAGAGATCCAGCTGCCTACGACCGAACTTACGGAAGAGCAAAAGAAGCAGATTCGTGAAGAAGATGCTAAGATTGCCGACGAAGAGAGTCAGGGCGCGAAAAAGCGTTAGTATGTTGGGTCTCAGGGCATGGTAATCACAACCTCAGGTTTCATTCCCTCGACATCCAATTTCAGTAATCCCGATTTTAGGTCCCCTATTTCAAACAGATCGATGCTCTATGTGTTCCAAAGGGTTTTGGGTTGTTCCTGCTTTGGTTTTTTGTCTTGGGTGTGATGCAGGATCGGGCAAAGTGGTGCCAGGTTCTGTTCCTAAAACACAAGCTGCTGTCAACCCGCTTCCGAAAGTTGCTCACCCAGAGTACGCCAATTGGAGCCAGTTCAACCAGAAGGCATCCATCGTTCGAAAAAGAATCGTGACAAATGCCAATGGTTCTATTGTCGTTACCACAAAGATGTGGTTGGAGAGCAAGGATGCTAACGAAGTGTCTGTTGGAAGTCAGGTAACCGTCGAGCGGCCAGGTGAGCCTGTGGAGAAGAACGACGTTAATATTGTCAGCTACCCTGCGACTTATTCTTTGCCAGAGGGCATGGACGAGGCTCGCTTCCTGCTGCCATCGGCCAAAGCGAAAGAAACGGGTACCGAAACCGTACAGGTTCAGGGAACTCGGATCGAAACCAAGGTGTACGAATGGATAGAAAACAACGAAGCTGGTGCGATGACCGTAAAGCTCTGGCAAAGCAACTCGATCCCTGGCAAGATCGTTCGTCAAGAGATGTTGACGAAGAGTAGCGAAACGAAAACAACTGAAGAGATCATCGAACTCGTTCTCGAACCTTCAACGGGTTCATAGTACCCGAGAAAGTTGCTGAGGGGTTGGCCGTTTCTAGTCGATCCAATGCTGGAAGTCTAAAAACAAGTTATTAGGCTTCGGCTGCCCGTGAATCAAGCTTTGTTGGTTTGCATTACGAGAACTACAATCAGGGTTACCAATAGGGCAAGCGAAACAAGCCCAAGCAAAATGACAATGGTCAGTTGTTGCTTTCTTTTATGTGCACGCTTCTTTGCGAGCATTTGCCCAGAAGCAGATGAGGTCTTGGAGCCATCGATGTTCGTAGAGCTTGCTCCGATAAAAAGGGTTGTTGGTATTTCCGCCCCTGCGATACTCGGCGGAACTTTGGACACAGTTTCAGGATATAGCTCAGGCAGGAGCTGACTTGCCAATTCCCAATCGCTCGTCCCTTCCTTCCACAGTAACGAGTCCGAAGTGACCCGTCGCTCCTTGATCCAGTCCATCAACAACTGCGAAGTTGCGGGCCCAAACTGTCCCCCCGTCGGAGGTCGAACGAACCACTTCACGCCAAGCGAATCGGCAAGAATTTGTGGCATGTGTTGCATTTCACTGTGGGGAACAATGACAGGGGTGCCAGATGGGATCGAATTGCTACTCGAAACAGCGATTTTTACCGCAGCTGCCTTTTCTAATGACGAACCTTGTAATGCGTCCTCTTGGTAAGAAATCGTTCCGCCTTCGGAAAGATTTAGGCTCTGGTTACCGCTTTCTTCCAATTCAGCAGAATAAGCAGCGTCTTGATTGGGAATACGGAATTGCCCTTTGCATTCAGGACAACGCCCTCGCTTTCCGCCTTGGAAATCTTTGACGTTCAATGAAAAATTGCAATGATGACAAGCGAAACGAATTCCCATGGTTTTAACTGTTGGATACTCTGGTGTTATCGATAGGATTCATGACACTTGTTGCATGATTGATCGATTCGGCTGACTGCTGTCCGTGCAAGTTCTGAATCGTTGGTTCGCACAGCTTTGGTCACTTCTTGGGAGGCGATGGACATGGCTGCTGCGAGCTGAGCGTATTGAGGGTCGTCCGCGTCGGTCATGCCCGGCTGGCGTATGACCTGTCCTAATACGGCAAGCAATTCTGCATACTTGATGACCTCGTCCTGGCTGCTTCGGAATTTGCTGTCACTATTGGTGATGGGGGTCAGGTTTTCGCGTAACGCCCACTCCATGATCTGCATGGTTGGACCACGATCCGCCGTCCTGTCCCAAGACACTTCCTCTGCGTTGCCCGATATCTTAGTCCCCTTGAGCATGGTTTGAAGATCTTGATGACGCAGTTTCGCTTGATTGAAAACGATTTGAGTGCCAACCTTGCAGTTGTCAGCCATGTTCGCGAAAATGCGACGTCCGTAATCGGCGGAAGCTTTCCAACGAATTTCCTCTGGGTACTGTGCAACAACAGCCATGATGGTCGCTAAAAGTGTAAACTCGCGACGGGCAATGGGAGCACTTCCTGCAAAGCCAGCAGGAGTTGTAATAACCGCATCGAGCCGCGTTTTGGACTCTTTGACCAAGTCCTCAATCGTGCTATCGGTTATCAATGACTTCCATATCGCGTTTCCCACAACGCCCCCTTCAGCGTTAGGCCCTCCAGATTCGGACTCACCGGTATCAGCAGCCCCCGTTTTGGAAGTATTGTCTTTGGGATCTCCCGCTAGCATCGAAGAGGTGCTGGGAAATTCTCCTTGCAGTTGTGCTACCGCATCGGGAAAGAACACGCCCGAAAACTCGTCAGGCTTGAACGTTGGCGGGGCCGCCCTAGAAGGTCTCTTAACCGCCTTTTGACTGAAGCCTGTGGAACCAAACACGAACATTCCAAGCAGTATCGCGGTTGTAAGCTTCATGGTCTTCCCAAGTTGCATATCAACGATCATGGCCGTTTTGAAGTAAAGGTTGGTCCAAACGCTGTCGATAGTATTTCAAGCCAGGAAAAAAGAAGCAAGCGCCAGCAACGATTCCGAATATCAAGTGCGCTGCTTTCGGATAGGCAATCATCAAGCCGCTGGCCGCAAACAAGCAGAACGATTGTACGTAAAACACTCCACTCAAAATACCTGCCTTAATCAAAAATACCATTCCGGTCATTACGGCAAGCAAAGGTGTTAAGGTTAAGGGTGGTAGATTTAACCCCCATTCGATTGGGAACAAGGCTCCGATGCCGATCATGCATGCGCCCCATACGTGAGCGATCTGCCTTTCCACAAAGGTTACTGGTCCCATCCTTCTGCGTAGAGCCCAAAAAACGGCTGCCCAAGCACCAAGACCGACCGTCCAAAGAAGGGCATAGGACCATCGACTGGAATCGCTCCACTGGAGCACCTCGGTGAAGATACAGGCGATCAACAGCACCAGGGAATGCCACATCCACAGCAAGCCCCAGTTTTCAAGGATTGGCGCATGGTGTGTCTCGCGAAACCAACGAGCGATCACCTGAGCGAACTGGCCCGACCTCGCTGCGATCGGTTCGTCTAGTAAAAACGCTTTCAGGTCGTTCGCCAACCCGCCAGCACTTTCGTAACGCAAGTCAGGCGGCTTCTGCAAGCATCGGACGACGATCATCTCCAAGTCTCGGTCGATGTCTGGGTCGATAAACCGAGGTAATGGTGGATCCTGTTCTAGAATTTTCAGCATCAAGTCCACTGGCGACTGAGCGATCAACGGAGGCCTACCGGTCAGAGCATGATACAAAACGGTACCTAGGCTATAGATATCAGAAGCCGGCCCAATCGGCCCCATGCGACCACTGGCCTGCTCCGGACTCATGTAGTTCGGTGTCCCCAAAACGGCACCCGTTCGAGTCAATGAATCGGCGCTGTCGGTTTGCTTCGCCAAACCAAAATCCGTTAACTTGGCGTTCCCCATCTCGTCAATCAAGATGTTGGAAGGTTTGATGTCACGATGCACGATGCCAGAATCATGTGCGAACTGCACGGCACAACTGACTTGTTCCAAGTAACTAGCGATAAGGCGTTGGGAAAGTCCGCCCAAGAGCATCAGCTCGGACAGCGTTTTTCCTCGGATGTACTTCATGGCAAAGTACGGTCGACCGTCGATTTCACCCACGTCGTACACAGGTACAATTCCGGGGTGATCGAGCTTTGCGGTTGCTTTTGCCTCAGCATAGAATCGTTGCCGATCCAATTGTGAGGCTAATCGGTCACGTAAGATCATCTTGATGGCAACCTCCCGATTCAGACTCAGCTGAATGGCTCGATAGACAATCCCCATCCCACCGCGCCCGACTTCTTCAATCAGCTGGTAGTCCCCCATGGTACTGGGCAAAGCCATTTGCCAAACTTTGGAATCGGATTTGGATTCCCCCGCTGCATCAATCGCTTTGGCTTCGGCGGTTCCGACCGCATCGGTGACCAGCACCGTTCCCCACAAGTACATCAAGTCCGACGCATGCTCCGGGTTCTGTTTGCATACTTCGTGGATCTCGATCGGAAGCCCTTTTTGCATACGATCGGTCAGCTCGCTAACCAGTTCCGCTAATTTCGCTTCCGAGACCGAACTTGGTTCGTCGGATTCCACGAAGGGCTCGCGAACAGAAAATGGAACAGATAGATTGTTGATAGATTCCTGTTTCGCTGGATCTGCGTCGTCCTGAGACCTTTTAGGTTCACTGGCCTTTTGGCTCATTCAAGCAAATCCTTGTGAAGCGTTGGTTGCCCTTCGATTACTTCTCGCAACCGCTTTAAGGCACGCAAGTATCGCATGCTCGCTGCTGGCTCGGTCAATCCTAGCGATTGAGCTATCTCTTGGTTGTTGAGCTGTTCATAGTGACGCATCAATATGATCTCACGATCATTTTCTCGAAGCAGCTGAACCGCAGATTCTATTTGCACGGCGAGCTCGCGTTGCGTCGCGGCAGCCGCAGGCGTCAACGCTGCGTCTCGGAATTGGTTCGCCAGATCCATCGTGGACTGATCCGGCGGACCTTGGCCCGGTCCCGGTTGCTCCCGGTCGATGCTGCGTTTCGCTGATACCCTGTGTCTTCGGTGAGCATCGATGATGCGGTCTTTCGCGATCTGACGAATCCAAAGATGAAAAGGAATGACCGGGTTCGCCATGTAATCCTTAAGGCGACGATTGGCTTCCATAAGAACGTCTTGTATCACATCGCTAACATCCATGCGTTGCATAATTCGCTGGTCCAATCGAAGCTGGATCATACGACGCAACGAATTTCGATGCCGATCCATCAGTTGATTGATGGCTAGGGCTTGACCATCCTTCACATTGATCAGCAGTTCGGCAGTGACCTCACCATCGGGCCAGATTGAATTAGACATTTCATTTCCTAGTGGGATCGTTTTTGTATCACACTATTCTAGCTGATTGTCCAGGGATTGCCGCATTTCTGGTGAGTTGCATGTTCTGGCTACTCCGAAACTAGCTTTTCCGGCTGTAATAAATTCAGGTAATGTCCGTGGTCGGCCGTCACAATGACCAGAGAATCTTTCCAGGCGTTTTTGCGTTCGATCCACTCAAAAATCGACTTTACCGCCGCTTCGCCACTAAAAACTGCCCCAACCGAACTGTCGATGTTGTTGGCATGATTGGCCCAGTCGACATCACCCGCCTCCACCATCAACCAAAACCCCTCACGGTTCGTCTCGAGGACCTGAATGGCGGCTTCGGTCATCTGAGCCAAAGTGGGATTTTCCTCGATGTCCGCTTGGCTGTAAATCTCCACCGGCTCTTTCATGTCGGCAACAGGTTGGAAATCACCGTTGGCGGTTTGATAAGGGAGGTGCCCATTCTTGACGCCAAAGAAGCCAAACAATCGGCTTTTCCTTTCTGCAGCATTTGCGGCTGCAAGCGACAAAACTTCGGCACCGATTTTGCCAGGGGTTCGCTGCGCAACGACATACTTGGATGATGGATTGCCCGACGCGATGTCGATGGCCTTTAAATCTTCGTCGGCAAGGTAACGATTTCCAGGAACAAAATTCTGGCCGTGTCCGTCAGGTTTCTGAGTTTCCTCTCCAAAGCCGCAACCGATCACCACTTCTAAACCTGGGGATGGATTGCTTCGGCGGGAAACACTTGGCAGCCCCAGCATGTCGCGTGTCAGATCTTGATAATCGTCTCGACTTACATTGGTCGCGTAAGCGGCTGCTGGCGTTGCGTGGCTAATGGGAACACTCGTAACCGCTCCCGCAGAGAATTTCTTCGATCGCTGGACGTACTGCGCGATGGTTTCCACCGACTTCAAACTTCCATCCAAGTTCAAAGCTCCATTGATTGCCTTAACTCCGGCAGTCATCGAAGTCGCGGAGGAAGACGAATCGGTGTACGCATGATCCGAGATCTTGGAACGGCCAATCAAATAGTCGACATCTGCTGGTTTCGACCAGGGAAACGCCCCGCCCAAACGAGCATCATAACCGCCAAGCTTCGTGACTGGCTTCACGTTCTGCTGAGCGTCCACGTCCGTTTCAACTTGATCGCCATACGGGCTGGTCACGACAAACCCGTAATCGCTCTCGCATCGATCGTAGTCTTGAAAGAGCAGCCCGGTTCCCTTTCCCTCGGTGTAAGCCACTTTTCCGGTCTTGACCATTGAGGCTGCCTGAGTCGTTTGCCAATCCATGCCATCGAACACAACCAAGAAAACAAACTTCTTCCCAAGCTCATCAATCGCCCGGCGTTGCAACCGATAAATGTCCGTTTGATCGCCGTAAGTAGCCTGTTCATTCAACGTGTTGGCTGGTAATTGACCGTACAGTTTTTCGATGGCTATAGCATCGCGATAGACACTTCCTTCGTTCATGTAAGGTGCAAATGAGCCGCCAAAAACGTAAACGGGGATCAGCCTATTAGAATGATTGGTCCAAGCGTTGTAGCCCCCAGGACGACTCCCCCAATGGCCCCAACTGGCCCACTTTTCTGCCATGGCACTCGATTGCAAAGCCGCAATCCGATCGTTTCCCGGCAGGCTGCTATTGAATACCTGCGCTGCCACCGCCACGGTTTCTTGCGCTTCGGATGGCGAAACAAAGTAGGTTGCCGGAATGGACATTCCAATCAGAAATTTGATGGCGTTTTTCATGAAAAACTCGACTCAAAGCAAAACGGGAGTTCGGCAGCACGGATTTACGAATCGGATAGTATCTTCACCCATGCCCGCAATTGCTAGTGCTTCGCGAAACCTTAATGGACGAAACGGCTTAGGACCTTTTTTTGGTTGCTCGGCTCAACTTGCAAACGCACGCGCACTCGGGACACGATGGCCGGGGCCAGGTACCGCCAATGCTGAATGGGAGAACGAAAAAGCACGCTTCCCATGCGTGACCGTTGTTGGGATTTCGATTCATGCAAAAATAAACCGCGTGCATGCTACTTTTGTCCGGCTGTGTCCATCCAACATCGTAGGACTTGGGTGCTTGCCGCACACATTGTTCGCAAAATGTGTACAATGAAACGATGAAGTTTGAAAAATATGAAACGGCAGCTCCCTCGGTGAGCTTCTTGGGGGCCGCTCAATCGGTGTCCGGCTCCATGCATCTCATCCAGTCTGGACCCTACCGATACCTGCTGGATTGCGGCGTCAATCGTGACGATCGCGGAAAAACTGGCTCTCAAGGTATTTCATTTCCGTTCGATCCAGCATCTTTGGATGCGGTTTTTCTGAGTCATGCACACCTGGACCATTGCGGCAATTTGCCCTATTTGATTCGACAGGGGTTTCGTGGGCCGATTTATTGTACGCATGCAACCCGTGACCTGATCGCTGTTATGCTCAATGACGGCGCTCGTATCAACGAAGGCCGCAGTCGGTTTAGTCATTCGAGCCGCAATTCAAAACAGAATTTGTTCGACTACGACGATGTTGACGACACCTTGGACGCATGCGTCGGCGTGGATTATTCGACAAGTGTCTCTGTCAATCAAGACGCTCAAATATGCTTCCGCGACGCTGGGCATATCTTGGGAAGTGCCTCGATCGCAATGGATCTGCTCCATCAGAATCGCGAAATTCAAATTTATTTCACAGGTGACCTTGGTCGGCGC
>Ga0247831_1002829_pt1 | contig 26937 bp, 26 predicted proteins | sample LaCruzMarch2015__9_FD_192406 | JGI IMG/M metagenome (GOLD analysis project Ga0247831, IMG submission 192406) | Freshwater microbial communities from meromictic Lake La Cruz, Castile-La Mancha, Spain - LaCruzMarch2015_1m | ecosystem: Environmental > Aquatic > Freshwater > Lake | place: Spain...
GAGTTGCTGGCGTCGCTGCGGCCGGAGGTGATCATCACGCAAGATCTTTGCCGCGTCTGTGCGGTGTCCGGCGGAGACCTTGGCGAGGTCGGCGCGCGGGTGATTTCGCTCGGGCCGCGGACGTTGTCCGAGGTGGCGGAGTCGGTGCGGTATCTCGGGCGGGAGTTGGGCGCGGCTGAAAAAGGCGAGGCTTTGGCCGGGGAAATGACGGAGCGGATCGCGCGGGTGCGGCAAGCGGTCGAAGGCAAGAGACGCCTGAGGGTTTTCGTGGCGGAGTGGATTGATCCGCCGTTTGCCAGTGGTCATTGGATTCCGGAGATGGTCGAGGCGGCCGGGGGTGTTGAGGTGTTGGGTCGGGCTGGTGAGCGTTCGGTCTGCACGACGTGGGAGACGGTGCGTGCGGCGCGGCCGGAGTTGGTCATTGCCGCACCATGCGGCTTCGACAAAGAGCGTGCGGCGCGGGAGGCGGCGCTGATTGATGTCGGGTGCCGGGTGGTTGCGGTGGATGCCGACCGGTTCTTCGTGCGGCCGGCGCCATCCTTGGTTCATGGAGTGGAAATCCTCGCGCGGATTTTCCACGGGATTGATCTGGCGGCGGGTTGAGGATTCAATTGCCGTAGTGAAGTTGCATCAGACCATTTCGTTGGACCGTCCTTTGCTCGTCGTGGCGCTGGAGGAAGAGGCGCAGCATTTGCATGTCTCCGATTTGCCGGTTTTGGTTACGGGGGTGGGTAAGGTTTGTGCGGCTGCGGCTTTGGCCTCGGTTTTGGCGCGGCAGCGTCCTTCGCGGGTGATTAACTTGGGCACCGCGGGGAGCTTGCGCGAGGGGCTGAAAGGCACGCAGGTGGTCGGGCGTGTCGAGCAGCATGATTTCGATGACGAGGCGATTTTCGGGCTGACCGGCGAGCACTTCGGCGCAGCTATCGACTTGGGGGTGAGCGGGCCGGTGCTCGGGTCGGGTGATCTTTTTGTCGATAGCGTAGCGAAGCGAGCGGGGTTGGTTGGGCGCGGGATCGATCTGGTCGATATGGAAGGCTATGCGGTCGCGTTCACGGCGCGTCAGTTCGGGCTGCCGGTCACGCTGGTCAAGGAGATCAGTGATTCGGCGGACGAGGGAGCGGCCCTGACATGGCGGGAGTCGGTCGACGAATGCGCCGAGCGCCTGGGCGAATGGCTCCGCCACGAATTGCGCGGGTCTTGACGGTCTGCGGCTGGTTGTGAAGGGTTGAGGTTCTATGAATATCGACGCTTACACCAAAATTGTTCTTACGGTCATTGCCGGTTGCCTTCTCTTCATGGTCGGCAGGGATATCACCCTCGTCCCTGCTGCTCATGCCCAGATGGGGCCGCAGGTCACGGACGTTAACATTGTGCAGATTGCCGGTTCTGCCGTGACCGCACCGGGAAATAGCCGGTTCGAGGCCTCCTTGCCGGTGACGGTGCTGGAGCGGTAGCGGCGGGGCAGCGGTTCCTGCCGGGGGGAGGGAGGACCGTTTCAAAACACAGAACTGCGGCGGCGCGTCTCTCTGCCTCGGACAAAAACGGTCAGTGGAACGCGGGATAGAGTGCCGCGACTACACAGGTTACAGGGCGCAAAAGAAACACGCCGCCGGGCCTGGCGGGCCACGGCGGCGTGGGTGAGAGGCGGCAGGGCCGCCCAGTTTATTCGGCGTCTTTTTTTGGAGCGGCCTTCTTCTTGGTTGCCTTCGGCTTTTCGGCCGCGGGCTCGGATACGGTTTCCACCGTGGTGGTGTCCACCCACTCAAGGACAGCCATGGGGGCGCTGTCACTTTTGCGGGGACCGAGTTTGGTAATGCGGGTGTATCCGCCGGCCCGGGAGGCCGAGCGGGGGGCGATTTCCTCGAACAATTTTTTCACCGCGGCAGGCTGGTGCAGGTACGCGGTTGCGGTGCGACGGGCATGCAAAGTGCCTTTTTTGCCGAGGGTTACCATTTTCTCCGCGAGCGGACGTGTCGCCTTGGCTTTGGCCAGGGTGGTACGGATCCGCTGATGGATGATCAGGCTGCAGACCTGGTTGGCCAGCAGGGAGTCGCGGTGGGCCTGCGAACGGCCGAGTTTGACGGTCTTGTTTTGGTGCCTCATGGCTTACTTCTTTTTGGCTTTTGTCTCGTCCTCTTCCTCGGCGGGCTTGTCCGCTTCGGGTTGGACCTCGATGAGGCCGGGCTCGAATTTCAGACCGAGGCCGAGTTGGAGTTCTTCGAGTTTGTCCTTGATCTCGTTGAGCGACTTCTTGCCGAAGTTGCGGTATTTGAGCATTTCGGCTTCGGACTTCAAAGCCAGCTGGCCGACGGTGGTGATGTTGGCGTTGTTCAGGCAGTTGGCCGCGCGGACACTCAGCTCGATCTCGTTGACCGACATGTTGAGCAGCTTCTTGAGCTTGGCATTTTCCTGGCTGACTGCTTCCGGAGTCTGGTCGAACTCGACCTGTGCGTCGTCGTTGCTGACGAAGACATCCAGATGGTGACGGAGGATGGCCGAGGACTGGAGCAGGGACTCGTCGGGCGTGATGCGTCCATCGGTCCAGACTTCAAGCACGAGCTTGTCGTAGTCGGTACGCTGTCCGACACGGGTGGCCTCGACAGCGTACTTCACGCGGGTCACGGGTGAGAAGATGGAGTCGATGGCAATGACGCCGATGGCTTGATCGGTTGTCTTGTTTTCATCGCCGGTGGAGAAGCCGCGCCCTTTGCGCACGTTCATCTCGATGGAAAACTTCATTTTCTTGTCGAGCGTGGCGATGTGCTGCTTGGGGTTGAGGACTTCGCACTGGTTGGTCGAAGCGATATCGGCAGCGGTGACCGCACCTTCTTTGTTCACGCTGAGCACGACGCGATGCGTGTCGTGGTCGTGGGTATTGAACTTGACCTGTTTGAGATTGAGGATGATTTCCACCACGTCCTCGACGACGCCGGGAATGGTCTGGAACTCGTGGTTGACTCCCTCGATCTGGATCGAGGTGACGGCGGCACCTTCGAGCGAGGAGAGGAGCACGCGGCGGAGCGAGTTGCCGACGGTGTGGCCGTAGCCGGCCTCAAAGGGCTCCGCGGTGAATTTCGCGTAGGTATCGGTGGAAGTCTTCTCGTCCTTGACGAGAGACTTGGGCATTTCGAAACGTCCAAGACGAACTGGCATAATGTTGGTTGGTATGATGTGTCGCCGGGTTTCCCTTGGCGCGTTTGACCCACGAGACGAGGCTCTGGGGCCCAAGGACCTACGGCGCGATTAATGACGCGCAACCCGCCACAGTAGCGGCTCGCCCCCGGCGGACAAGGAAAATCTACTCCTCGCTCAGGATTCCGTCGGCCTCAAGGCCCCCGGGGGTTGCGCGGAAGACCTCCCGGCTGACTGGGTGCGAGGCGATCAGATGGCTCCGAAGAAGAGTGCCGGCTTCAAGCGGCGGGATGCGTCCGGCCAGGCGCGGGTAAAGGGCGATGGTGTTGCGCTGCGGCACGATGACATGGAACCCCTCGCCGAGCAGTGGTTCGAAGCGGCGGTAGAATGCGGGGCTGACAACCAGGGAGGAGAGCAGGGGGTTTTCGCCGGTGATGAGAATGCGGTCGATGACCCGTCCTTTGCCGCGGCGAATCTCCACGTCCGAGGCGGCCAGCCAGGTATCGCCGTCTTTCTCGGCAAGATCCCGGGCCCAGCGCATGGCTCCGCGGGTTGTGGCGTATTCCAGAAGGCCGAGTTCACCGGGGCGGGCCACGGCGAGGATGGCGGTATCCGACCCGGGGATGTTCTCGTGAAGGGAGGGGCGTTCGAAGGCTGGCACGAGAACCACGCGCCAACCGGGGTCGGGGGAGTCGTTTCCTAGGGCCGACGAGGCGGCAAGGAGGAACACAAGAAAAGCGCGCTTGCCGCGGCGGCGTGGTCTGGTAGCGGTCATGGGCAATGATTACCTATCTCGATGGCACTCTGCGCGAGGTCTGGCCGACGCAGGTCGTGGTGGAGGTTCACGGGGTAGGTTACGAGGTTTTGATCCCACTCTCCAGCTACGATCGCTTGCCGCAACCTGGACAACCGGTCCGGCTGCTCACCCACCTGCAGGTGCGGGAGGACGCCCACATCTTATTCGGCTTCGCCTCGCCGGAGGAGCGGGACCTGTTCCGCTTGCTGGTCACACGGGTCAGCGGGGTGGGGCCGAAGTTGGCGCTGGCCGTGCTCAGCGGGATGGACGTCATGCGTTTCAAAGCGGCGGTGGTCGATTCGGATACCGCGTCGATCGCCAAGATTAGCGGTCTGGGCAAAAAGACGGCCGAGCGGATCGTGCTCGAGTTGAAGGACAAGCTCGGGGTGGCGGCGGCGTGGGAAGCAGCCAGTGCGGACAAGGCGCCGAGCGCGGAGGCGCGGGCGGCCAATGATGCGGTGCTGGCTTTGATCGCCTTGGGCTACAGGCAGGTCGATGCGGCGAAATCTGTGCGGGAAGTGTCTTTAAAGAACAAAGAAGCGGGGACGGAGGAATTGGTCCGTTTGGCTTTGAAGGGACTGGTGTGAGCGCAGCGGCGGCAGAAGATGAGCGCGGTGTGCGGGCTGCGCGTATCCGGGCGGCTCTGCCGCCGGGCGGTTTGTTTGCCGGAAAGGAATGGCGGGTGGCGGCGGAGCCGTTCGCGCTCCCGGCTGGGATGAATGTAGAGTTGGAGAAACTCGGCTTCCGGTTGCGCAAATTTGTCGAGGCGGGCAATCTGCTTTACCGGCTGAGCGTAGCGGGGAAGCGGCCGGCCTGGATCGCGGAGTTGCTTGATCGCGGGAAACCGCTGGAGTTGGTCGAGTTGGCGCGGGCGAAGCCGTTGACCGATGTGGTGCCTCGGGTCATTCGTCCGGATGTGATTTTGACGGAGGACGGTTTTATCATTGCCGAGTTGGACAATGTGCCGGGCGGGATCGGGCTGACCGCGTGGCTCAATGAAGTTTACGGGAAGGAAGGGTTTGCAGTCCTCGGCGGGGAGGGGGTGGATGAGGGTTTTCGTGCGGTGGTCGACGGCGGCGACATCCTGGTTGCCCAGGAGGCCTCCGATTACCGCCCGGAGATGGATTGGATGGCGGCACGCATTGGTGCGCGCGTGGTCGAGGCTGAAAATACGCCGGCTGATTTGCGGAACAACGTCTACCGGTTCTTCGAACTCTTCGACCTCCCGAACATTCCGGGTTCGATAGAACTTCTGCGCGAAGTGGCGGACGGTAAGCGTGCCATGACCCCGCCACCCAAGCCGTGGGTCGAGGAAAAATTGTGGTTCGCGTTGTTTTGGTTGCGGCCGCTGGCCGACTTTTGGATTCGGGAACTGGGCGAAAAGCATTTCCTGGCGCTGCAAAAGGTGATCCCGCGCACCTGGTTGATGGATCCGCAGCCCCTGCCGCCCACCGGAGTTTATCCGGGCTTGGAGATCCAGAGTTGGGAGGAGCTGAAAAAGTTCAGCCAGCGCGAGCGTGAACTGGTGCTGAAGATCAGCGGGTTCTCCGAGTTGGCGTGGGGATCGCGCAGCGTGAAGGTCGGTCAGGATTTGTCGCACGAGGATTGGGCGCGGGCGGTGGACGAGGCGCTGGGCGATTGGGACGCGCGGCCGTGGATTTTGCAGAGGTTCCATCACTCGCGGGTGGTCGAGATGGATTATGTGGAGGAAGGGACCGGAGGTCATAGACCGCCGCTACAAAGGATGAAGGGCAGGGTGCGGTTGTGTCCGTATTATTTTTGCGGCGAGCGGGAGACGAAGCTCGGTGGGGTGCTGGCCACGGTTTGTCCGCCGGACAAGAAGCTGCTGCACGGAATGCGGGATGCAATTTTGGCCCCCGTGATGGCGGCATGATCATGTCGAGGCGACTGGCCATTTTACGAATCGGGGCGACGGTTTGTCTTGGCCTTGTCTTTGCTTTGTCCGGCTGCGCGGCGAGGCAGGGATTGATCGTCGAATCGGGTAAGCCGGAGACGGTGTACGATGTGAAACCGGCGGCCGTGCTGCACGGGAAAGCCTCGTATTATTTCGGGCGTTGGATCGGACGGAAGACGGCGAACGGGGAAATCTACCGGGCGGCGGATGTCACGGCAGCGCACAAGACGCTTCCGTTCCATACCATGGTGCGCGTGACCAACCTGAAAAACGGCAAGTCGGTCATCGTGCGCATCAACAACCGCGGGCCTTACATCAAAGGGCGCATTCTCGATCTCAGCCTTGTCGCCGCGCAAACCATCGACATGACCAAAGCCGGCGTGATTCCGGTCAAAGCGGAAATTCTGCGCAAGATCCCGGTCGTCGCGAAGCCCAACCGCAAGCTGACCGAAGCGGAAAAGCGGGCGGCGGAAAAACGCGCACGCGCCGCCCTGTGACATGCAGCTTGAAACGGTAGTCGGAGATGCTCTCGCCGGATATATCCCGGATCTCGCACGGCTCCGCATGACCGTTTTTCGCGAGTATCCCTACCTTTACGACGGCAGCGAGGCCTACGAGGCGGAGTATCTGCGCACTTACACCGCATCGGGTAAGGCCATCGCCGTGCTCGCTCGGGACGGGGATGACATCGTGGGAGCCTCGACGGGAATCCCGCTCGCCACCGAGACCGAAGCCTTTGTGCGTCCGTTCGAGAAGCTGGGCCTGAACCCCGCCACGGTGTTCTACTGCGGCGAATCGGTCTTGCTGCCGGCCTGGCGCGGACGCGGAATTTATCGCGCCTTCTTCGAGGCGCGTGAGGCCTACGCCAGAGGGTTGGGCGGCATTTTATGGATGAGCTTCTGCGGCGTGGTCAGGCCGGAGAATCATCCGCTGCGCCCCCCGGATTGGAAACCGCTCGACGCGGTGTGGCGGCACTTCGGCTTCGCACCGGAGCCGAGGCTTCGCACCAGTTACGCGTGGAAAGACATCGATCAGCCCGCCAGCACCGAGCACCCGATGCAGTTCTGGCTGAAGCCGCTGGGCTGATCCGCACGCTGTTCCCAACGAACGGCGCAAACTGGAATCATCTCATCTTGTCAGCGGACTGGAACCCTCTTGCCAGCTGCTGCTCCTGGGCAACCAGCAGGATGCGATCCAGTCTCAAGAACGGCAGAAAATTTTATTCCGGAGATTGCTCACGCGGATTTTGCTTTTTGCCGATCCCCGGACGACAAACTCTCGTAGAGCCGCACGATGTCATCTTCGGTCACGTCGATGAACGAGTCGATGCTGCGCACCGCCGCGACCACCGCCTCGTGGGTCACGCCGGACCCGGCGGCGGGTGACTTCGTATGACCGAAGCGGGCCGGGTATCTCCGCCAGGGGAACCAGAAGTTGAAGGCCACGGCAAAAAGCACGAGGGCGAGTGCGTTCAGGCCGACCGGCCAGATGGCGAGAGAATAGCCCAAGTCGCTCACCTTCGATCCTGCCAGCACGGCAAGGAGGGCGGTCGATCCTCCCGGCGGATGAAGGCAACCCAGCAGTTGCATGCCAAGAACGGCAAACCCCACCGCGCATCCAGCCGCCAACGTGGTGTCGGGTATTAGTTTGTGACAGGCGACGCCGACAAACGCGGAGAGCACGTGTCCCCCTACGACAGGCCAAGGTTGGGAGAGTTTGCCGAGAGGGACGACGAAGAGCAAAAACGTCGTGGCTCCCATGGAGAGTACGAGAAAATCTTCGTGGGCCGGGCCGAAAAAATAGCGGCCGAATCCGACCAAACCGGCGATGGCCAAAAAAGCCCCCGCGCACGCGACGGTCTTTTCTTTCCATCCGGTCTCGTCCCGTTCCATACCCAGCCATGCTTTGATTCCGCTCATAGATCGGCAAGGGATCGAATGAATCGCGGCAAAAGGCAAACCTTACGTTCCAATCCGGGAAAGATGGGCGTTGCGGCGGTTCTTCGCCGGCGTTTAAAGTCGCTTCATGAGCATAACCTTCCCGGGAGCCTCGCTTGAAGAAGAGGCAAAACGCCTCGAGGAATTGTCCGTGGCGCTCATCCGGGAGAAAAACTGGCAAGCTCTCGAGCAACTGCTTTCACCCGCTTGCCAATTTGTCACAGGTCATGGTTCTTGCGATCGCGCCGAAGCGATAAAGTTGATGAAAGAAATGAATCTTGGCGAAGTCCGTTTCAAAGATTTCAAGGTCACCCAAGCAGGGGACAATCTCGTCGTCAGCTTCTGGCTGAGCGCGTCCGAGATGATTGGAGGCAAGGTGCTCTCGACCGAATTCTCGCCGCGTTTGAGCGTCTGGCAGCGGGTCGGGCCGGACTGGCAATGCGTTGCCTACGCCGACTTTAATCCGGTTTGAGGCAAGGTTGCCATGGAGCCTGTTCAAGGGCCAACTTCGACCAAACCAGCCAGAACATCTATCTGTCTATGGTTGCGAAGTTCTGGGCGGATCGGACATCGCTTTCACCAACGCATGAAAGGAGGCGGGCTGAGAGGATGTTTGGAGAACCAATCCTTCGCTCCGCCCAGCAGAAATTTATGAAACCCGGCGTTGGGAAATTCCGATTTCAGCCGAGCGATGAGAGTGGAGGGAAGTCCGAACTTGAAGAACCCGAGGGAGAAGTCCACGAGGTCGCCTTTTCTGAAAATCTCCACGAGCGGATAAGCGGGGTCGCGGTAGGGTCGGACCTTGTGATGCATCTCGATCATCAGGGCGATTTCGTCAGCCCAGTGGGGAAGGCTGTTTGCTGACAGCCATTTCCGCGCCTGTGCCACCGAGGGTGAGAGATAAGCCACGGTGTGGTCGGACCAGAGACCGATGTCGTGGAATGCGGCGGCAATCGCCAGTTTGTCCTTTTCCTCATCGGAGCATGGTTTGAGCGCCAGGCAGCAGTTGAACATGCGGTAGACGTGTCCGCGGTAACCTTCGTAGGTATCGCCGATCTGTTCTTTCCAGCTGGAGAGAATCTGTTCGATGAGATGGTGATTGGTAACGGTTTCCATTCGGGTTGTTCTCTACTCCAGTCTCATTGTCATCGCGGAGTGAGGATACGCACAAGCAGTTGCTGCAGAATGAGCGCGGGGTCGGAGCCGGTGGACATGATGGAGGTGGTGGCTTCGGCGCAGGCGATGGTGGCTTCGGCCAGTTCACGGGCCTTGAAACGTTTGGCTTCCTGCGCGGACATGTAGAAGCCGTAGGCGTTGAGGGTGCCGTCCTTTTTTCTCGGCAGGATTTCCTGGGCGTCGGCAGGGAGTTGTTCGAGGGCGGATTGGAAGGCGGGGTAGCTTGGGGGCACGCGGAGGCCGTATTCCTCGATCAGGACGGCGGCGGCGGTCATGCGCTGGATGGTAGGCATGATGGCGGCGTAGAGGAGACCGACGGCGTCTTCGCCTTGGGCGAGGAGTTTTTGCAGGCAATTGCTGGCGTCGCGAAGATTGCGGCGGGCAAGGCAGTTGCCGAGTTCGAAGATGATGCCGCGACGGGTTTCGGGGACGAGGAGGCGGATGTCGTTCTCGAGGATCTCGCGGCGTTCGTCGCCGAGGTAGGTGTCGATTTTGTCGAGTTCGTTGAGGACTTGGCGGGTGTCCGAACCGACGTAGGCAGCGAATCGCTCGAGGGCGTCGGGGTGGAATTTCAGCTTGCGCTCGCGCGCGGCTGAGGAAGCCGCTTGGCGGGCGGCTTCGTCTTCGTCGAAGCGCGGGCCGCCCGATGGTTTGTCCAGGATGTCGGTCGTGGCGAGTTTGGTCAGCGATTTGTAAGCGGTGCGGCGCTTGTCGGGGCTGATCGCGCTGAAGAGAAAGCGGGTGCCGTGGGGAAGTTCGCCTTCGAGGACTTTTTGCAATTCCTCGAGGGCTTCAAGGACGGCCTTGCTGCCGCCGAGTTGGGTGTCGGAAAGGAAATTGGCGCTCTTCAGCCAGACGAGTTTTTCCGAGGCGAGGAAGCCGGCCATGCTGAGCGAGAGGATGGTTTCACGGATGATCGAGGCGGCGTGTTCGGCGTTATCGGCGTGAGCGTCGATCGTCTCGACCGCGAATTCGCCGCCTTCGGCCGGGGAGAGTTCCGCGGCGAGTTCTTTGGCCCGGGATTTGACGGCCATTTCGTCGTTGCCGGCGACGAGGTGGATGGCGGTGGCGGGGGTGGCTTTTTTGGATTTGGCGGCGGACATCTGAAAGTTTTCAGTTTTCAGTGTTCAGTAGGGAGAGTGAAGCAGGATCGGTCGATCGGGGGTGGAATCTTTCTCGGTTTTCTTGGTGGGACTGTATTGGCGGCCTCGTCGCCGCCGGTTGTCGGGGGAGAAGGGCCGTCGACGGGGACGGCGGCGCTACATAGGGCAGATTAACGGCGGCGTTTTTTGGCACCGTAGGTGACGGGGCGGCGGGACGGGGAGATTTTTTCGAGGCCGGTGCCGGCTTTGAGTTCCATGATCTGGTCGCGGAGAAGGGCGGCGCGTTCGAATTCAAGGGCAGCGGAGGCTTCTTCCATTTCCTGGGAGAGTTCGGCGAGGAGATCCGAGAGGGAAAGGCCTTGGCCGTCTTCGCGGACGACGGAGGTTCCGTCGGATTTGCCTTTGAGGATGACGTGGAGGCTTTCTTGCACCGCGCGGACCACGCTGCGGGGGGTGATCCCGTGCTGCTCGTTGTATTCCATCTGGCGCCGCCGGCGGTAGTCGCTGATTTCGATCAGGGCACGGATGCTGCCGGTCATGTTGTCGGCGAAGAGCACGACTTCGCCGTCGACGTGGCGGGCGGCGCGTCCGGCGGTCTGGATGAGCGAGGTCTGGCTGCGCAGGTAGCCTTCCTTGTCGGCGTCGAGGATGCAGACCAGTCCGACTTCGGGGAGGTCGAGGCCCTCACGGAGAAGGTTGATGCCGACGAGTATATCGAACTCGCCGGTGCGGAGCGCGCGGAGGATTTCCACGCGTTCGATGGTGTCGATGTCGCTGTGCAGGTAGCGGACTTTGAGTCCGACATCGCGCAGGTAGTCGGAGAGGTCTTCGGCGGTGCGTTTGGTCAGGGTGGTGACGAGGATGCGTTGTTTCTTTTCGATCCGCTGGCGGCAGAGCTCGATCGTTTCGTCGATTTGGTCTTTGAGCGGGCGTACGGTGATTTGCGGGTCGAGGAGACCGGTGGGGCGGATGATTTGTTCGGCGACGAGCGGGGCGCCGGGGGTGGAGACATCGAACTCGTCGCGGGCGCGCTGGAGGAGGGCGGCGCTTTCCTCGATGGTCAGGCGGTTGTCGGGGCGGACGGCAGGGAGGAATTCCGTGTTTCCGACGTGGCTGTTGCGGATCTCGAAATCGCCGGGTGTGGCGCTCATGTAGAGGAGTTGGTTGGTCATGCCCATGAACTCGGGGAAGTTGAGCGGGCGGTTGTCCATCGCGCTGGGCAGGCGGAAGCCGTAGTCGACGAGGACCTGTTTGCGCGAGCGGTCGCCGGCATACATACCGCCGATCTGCGGGATGGAGGCGTGCGATTCGTCGATCACGCAGAGGTAGTCCTTGGGGAAAAAGTCGAGGAGGGTGAAGGGGCGCGAACCGGGGGGGCGTCCGCTGAGGTGGCGGGAATAATTTTCGATCCCGGTGCAGAAGCCCATTTCTTCCATCATCTCGAGGTCGAATTCGGTGCGCATTTTGAGGCGCTGGGATTCGAGCAGTTTGCCTTGCGACTCGAGTTCGGCGAGGCGTCCGTCGAGTTCGGTGCGGATGGTGCCCAGCGCGCGGCGCAGCTTGTCCTGCGGGGTGACGAATTGTTTGGCCGGAAAAATGGTCAGGCCCGGCAGGGTTTCCGAGACGTTGCCGGTCAGCGGGTCGAACATGCTGATGCGGTCGATGTTGTCGCCGAAAAATTCCACGCGCACGGCGGTCTCGTCCAAGTTGGCAGGATGCACTTCGACCACATCGCCGCGCACCCGGAATTTGCCGCGTCCGAAGGCGATATCATTGCGTTCGTAAAGCAGGTCGACGAGACGTCCGAGGAAGGCTTCGCGCGACATATCCTCGCCGGTTTTGAGCGGCAGGAGCATTTTTTGGTAGTCCTCCGGCGAGCCCAAACCGTAGATGCAAGACACGCTGGCGACCACGAGAACGTCTCGGCGGGTGAGGAGGGAGCTGGTCGCGGAGAGACGGAGCCGCTCGATCTCTTCGTTGATGGCGGAATCCTTTTCGATGTAGGTGTCCGTGCGCGGGATGTAAGCCTCGGGTTGGTAGTAGTCGAAGTAACTGACGAAATACTCGACGGCGTTGTCCGGGAAGAATTGTTTGAATTCGGAATAAAGCTGCGCGGCCAGGGTTTTGTTATGTGAAATGACCAGGGTGGGGCGGTCGAGATTGCGGACGATGTTGGCCGCGGTGAAGGTCTTGCCCGAGCCGGTCACGCCGAGGAGTGTCTGGTGGCGGTTCCCCGCCTCGAGCGAGCGGGTGAGCTTGTCGATGGCAGGACCTTGGTCGCCGCAGGGTGCGTGGGGAGAGGCGAGGCGGAATGACATGGCGGTAAACGGCCAGCCTAAACGTGCGGCGAGGCAGATGCCAGCTGGCCATTTTCACACGGAGGATGACGAAGAAACGAACGGGGGAAGCGCGATGAGCAAGGACCAAAGTGCCAGCGGCAAGGCGAGCGCGGCGCGCAGGATGTCGAGGTCAGGGCGGGGTTATTCCGAGGTCTCCGTGCACGGCAGCGGCGTATTCGCGCACCGCGCCGCTGATGGCAGAGGCGGTGTCGGCCCGTTGTTTGGCGAATTTCGGTTTGAACCACGGGTAGAGTCCGACGAGGTCGTGCAGGACGAGGATTTGGCCGTCGCAGCCTTCGCCGCTGCCGATGCCGATGGTCGGGATTTGCAGGGTCGGGCCAATTTCCGCGGCGAGCCCGGGAGTGATGATTTCGAGGACCACGGCGAAGGCACCGGCCGCTTGCACCGCGGCGGCGTCGTCCTGGAGGGCGCCGGCTTCCTCGGTGGTGCGGCCCTTCACTTTGTATCCGCCTTCCTCCCGGATATGCTGGGGGAGCATGCCGATATGAGCGAGGACAGGTATGTCTGCCTCGGCGAGCGCCCGGATCTGCGGAGCCAGAGCCGCTCCGCCCTCGAGTTTGACCCCGCTCGCCCCGGCGGCAAGGAGTTGTCGTGCGCTGATCACGGCTTGCACCGGAGACGCATAGGTTCCGATGGGCAGGTCGGCGATGACCGGTGCGTGCTTTGTTCCGCGGGCCACCGCTCCGGTATGGCGGATCATGTCCGCGATAGTCACGGAGGTGGTGTCGGGGTAACCGAGAACAACCATGCCGAGCGAGTCGCCGACGAGGATGAGATCAATGCCCGCTTCATCGACGAGGCGGGCGGTTGGATAATCGTAAGCGGTGAGCGCCGCAATCTTCCGCCCGCTCTGTTTGTGCTGCCGGAACCGGCGGTCGAGGTCGTTCATAAGCGGCGGGGGAAATCTCGCGCCGATCGTTGCGGCGGGCAAGCCCGCTTCTGCTACCACGAGGCGCGGAACACCTCCGCGCGCGGCGCAGCAGGAAGTGCGGCGAGAAGTTGTGTGACTGGACGACTGTCTCCGGGGAGGATAAAATCCGGACGCACATCGGCCAGTGGTTGCAGGACGAAGCGGCGTGCAGCCATGCGCGGATGCGGCAGGACGAGAGTGGGCGTGTCGGTGACGAGTTCGCCGGAGTAAAGGATGTCGAGATCGAGCGGTCGCGGGGTGTTCCGGCCGCGGGTGGCGGAGCGTCCGAGTTCCGACTCGAGACGGATGAGTTGCCGGAGCAAACGATCGGGATTGAGTGAGGTGCGTATTTCCACCACGGCATTGAGAAAGGGTGCCGAGCCGGGTGGACAGTCGACGGGCTCGGTTTGGTAGACGCGGGAGAATGCGGCAGGCGCTGCGCCCTCATGAAGCGAGAAGAGCAGATCCCGGCCTTGAACCAGGTGGGCCAGTCGATCGCCGAGGTTGGATCCGAGGGCGATGCCGGTGGGGCGTTGGAGGTCGTCGGTTGGCACGTGAAACTTCCTGGTCAACTTAGATCAGGCAAGGTCACTCGCACAGGCTGAAGGCGGCACCGTGGTTTGCCGGCGCCCTGCGGGCATGTTAAGCATTGTTGATGCATCGTTACGTTGCCGCGCCCCTCGTGATGTTCGGCCTTGTTTGCGCGGTGGCCGCGCAGGAAGAGGAGGATATCTCGCCCTATCGAGAGATGAAGACCTTGGCCCGGGCGGTCGAGTTGATCCGGCAGGACTATGTCGACGAGGACAAGACGGATTACGAGGGACTGGTCTACAGCGCGCTGCGCGGCATGCTGGCCGACCTGGATCCGCATAGCGATTTCATGGACCCGAAGGATTTCGTGGGCATGCAGGAGGATACGAGGAGCGAGTTTGGCGGTTTGGGCGTGGTGGTGGGGCTGAAAAACGAGCGGCTGACCATCGTGGCGCCGATGGAGGGCACGCCGGGCTTCCGTGCCGGTCTGCTCCCGGGCGATGTGTTATTGGAAATCGACGGGCAGTCGGCCGACAAAATGTCGCTGCGTGATGCGGTGGATAAATTGCGCGGCGCAGCGGGCACGCCGGTGAAGTTGGCGGTCGGACGCGAGGGAGCACCGGATCCTTTGAAGTTCGAGATCGAGCGCGAGGTGATCAAGGTTCCGAGCGTGCGCGGGGCGCGTGTTTTGCCCGGGGAGGGTCCGCGGGTCGGCTACGTCCGGGTCACGCAATTCAGCGAACCGACGGGAAGGGAATTCGCCCGTGCGCTCAACGAATTGGAGAAGGAGGGGATTGACGCTTTGGTCATCGATCTGCGTTTCAATCCGGGCGGCCTGCTATCCGGCGCGGTGGAGGTGGCGGGCGAGTTCCTGCCCGGCGGGTCGCTTGTCGCTTACACGGAGGGGCGTTCGGCTTCGGCCCAGCGCCGTTACCTCGCGCCGGGCAAGGGGCGTAAGGCGCGGGCTTATCCGGTTGCGGTGCTGGTCAATGGCTCCAGTGCGAGCGGAGCGGAAATTGTGGCGGGGGCACTGAAAGATTCCGGACGCGCGTTGTTGGTCGGCGAAACGACTTTCGGCAAAGGATCGGTGCAAAGTGTGGTCTCACTTCCCGATGGGTCCGCCCTACGCATGACCACGGCGAAATATTTCACCCCCGGCAAGCAACCGATCCACGAAGTGGGCGTTGCTCCGCACGTGGTTGCCACCATGACGGCGGAGGAAGAGGCGCGGTTGCTGGCGGTCCGGCGGCAGGAGGATTTGCCGGCGGGCACGAAGCCCGAGGAGATCGAACCGGTGGACGATGTGCCGCTGCAGCGGGCGGTGGATGCCTTGCGTGGGACGCTTTTGCAGGCGAGGGAGGGGGCGGCAGAGCCGTCCGGAGGCGGTTGAGCGCGCCACTCGTTCTGGCTTTGGAGACCTCGTGCGACGAGACGGCCGCCGCGGTGATGGAGGGCGTTGCTTGCTTGCGGGGGAGTGCGGTGGCGACCCAGGCGGCGGTGCACGCGGTCTACGGCGGGGTGGTGCCCGAAGTGGCTTCGCGGCAGCACTTGACGCATGTCCGTGGCGTGGTGACCGAGGCACTGACCGAGGCGGGCGTGGGGTTGTCTGAGATCGACGTCTTCGGCGCGACAACGGGCCCGGGGTTGGCCAGCGCGCTGTTGGTCGGCGCATCGGCGGCCAAAGGGTTTGCCTTGGCGCTGGGGAAACCTTTTTTAGCCCTCAATCACATCGAAGGTCATTTGCTCTCGCCGTTTTTCGGGGCGGAGGACATTCCGGAATGTGTCGGTTTGGTGGTCAGTGGCGGACACACGTTGCTGATCGATGTGGCCGGCGCGGGGCGCTACCGTCTGCTCGGGCGCACCCTTGACGATGCGGCGGGGGAGGCCTTCGACAAGGTGGCGAAGCTGCTGGAACTGGGTTATCCGGGTGGCCCGCGCATCGAGGAAGAGGCGCGCTCGGGCGATCCGGCGCGTTTCGATTTGCCGCGGGGCATGAAATGTTCCGGTGACCATGACTTCAGCTTCAGCGGGTTGAAGACGGCGGTGCGCTACCTTCTGCCGAAGACCGGGTTGGGGGACCGGCAGGACCTTTGCGCGAGTTTTCAAGAGGCGGTAGTCGATGTGTTGGTTCACAAAGCGGTGCGGGCGGCGCGGCTCAACGGCCGAAGGCTCATCGCGGTGAGTGGCGGGGTGGGGCTCAATCTCCGGTTGCGTGAACAGTTGCAGTGCGCGGCGGCAGAGGAAGGCCTCGAGGTCCGTTTTGCCGCGTCCGCGCTGTGCACGGACAATGCCGCGATGATGGCTTATGTCGCGGCGCAGCAGTGGACATCGGGGCGACGCTCGGGACTGGATGAGGATATCTTTCCCACGCTGGGTGCGGATTTATTCAGGGCAGTCTAAATATTGGCTCGGAAATTGCTTGCAGTGAACTGGAAAGACGGGCGTCCTTGTCGTCATGTCCGGTCTGCAACAAAGCGTCCAAATGGGGCAGCAGCAAATGCTGTCGCCCCAGATGCGTCAGAGCCTGGAAATCCTGCAGGCGACCGCCTTGGAGCTCCACCAGATGGCACGGCAGGAGATTGAGACCAATCCGGTGCTGGAGGAGGAAGGGCCTGAGGAGGAGACGCCCGCGGAGGAATTGGAGGAGGATGGGGCCGACGATGAGTCGGACGAGTTGAGCCGTCTGGAGGAGGATTGGGGGGCGTTTTCCGGGGAGGGTGCGCAGAATGGTGATCCGGAGGCCGAAGCGCGGAGGCGTCATTTTTTGGAGGGGGTCAGCCCGGCGGAAACCTTGGCTCATCATCTGGAGAAACAGTTGGGACGGCTGGCTCTTGATGCCGTGCAGCGGCGCATTGCCACGTTGCTGGTGGGGAATTTGAATGAGGATGGTTACCTCGCGGCCACGCCCGAGGAAGTAGCCGACGAAGCGGGTGCGGAAACGGCCGAGGTGATCGAGATACTGCATGTGTTGCAGACGCTTGATCCTCCGGGTGTCGGGGCGCGGGATTTGTCCGAGTGCCTTCGTTTGCAAATCTCGCGGCGCGGTGGGGAACACGGGACGGCGGCGCGGGTGGTGTCGGGCCATCTCGATTTGCTCGGCCGGAAGAATTTTCCCGAGATCGCTGCGGCGCTGGGCGTTTCACTGGAGGCGGTGCGCGAGGCCGGGATGCTCATTGCCAGCCTGAATCCCAAGCCGGGTCGCGCTTTCAGCGGGGAAGAGGCGCAGGTGCTTTCGCCCGATGTGGTGATCGAAAAGATCGGCGAAGATTTTGTGGTCTCGCTGGTGCGTGAGAGTGTGCCCCGGCTCCGCATCAGCAGGACATACCGTGATTTGCTGGGCGAAGCGGCAGGGGTCGCCGAGGTGCGGAGCTACCTGCGCGAGAAAATCCGGGGAGGCAAATTCCTCATCAGAAGCATTCAGCAGCGTCAGCAGACGATCCTGGCCATCGCCCGCGAGATCGCCGTGCGGCAGCGGAGGTTTCTCGAGGAGGGGGTGGTCGCGCTTGCCCCGATGACCATGGCGCAGGTCGCCGGGGTGGTCGGGGTGCACGAGACCACGGTGAGCCGCGCCATAGCCGGGAAGTCCGTGGCCACGCCACAGGGCATTTTTGAGCTGAAGTTTTTCTTCACCTCGGGATACCGCGCAGCGGATGGGGCGGAGGTGAGCAGCACAAGTGTGAAGGACGCCATTGCCGCGCTGATCCGCGGCGAAGATTTGCACAAGCCGTGGAGCGACCAGCACCTCGCGGACCAGCTGAAGGCGGACGGCCTCGCCGTGGCCCGCCGCACGGTGGCGAAATACCGCGAAGTGCTCGGCATCCTGCCCAGCCACTTGAGAAAATCCTTTTGAGCAGGGGGCTCGGCCAACAAGATGAGGTTCTCATGACGGATGTTAATGCGGAAATGGTGCGCGAGGCCTTGCGCGCGGTGAAGTATCCCGGTTTCAGCCGGGATATTGTCTCCTTCGGGCTGGTGGAGTCCGCCGAGGTGCGGGGCGATGAAGTCTTCGTCAAGCTGTCGCTTGCCGTGGAGGATCCGAAGATCGCCCAGCAGATCCACCGCGAGTGTATGGGCGCGCTGGCCGTCTTGCCCGGTGTGCGCACCCCGCACGTCCTCATCGATTTGAAAAAGCCCCCCGCCGCGTCTTCCCCAGGGGCGACAAAGATCGAAGGGGTGAAGCATGTCGTGGCGGTGGCCAGCGGCAAAGGCGGGGTGGGCAAAAGCACGGTGGCCTCGAATTTGGCCCAGGCTCTGAGCTTGAGCGGGGCGCGCACGGGCCTGTGCGATTGTGACCTTTACGGGCCGAGTATTGCCCTGATGTTTGGCACCACGGAGCAACCAGAGGCGACGGAAGACAACCGTATTGTGCCGGTCGCGCGCTACGGGTTGAAGTTGATGTCGATGGGATTCCTCACTGATGCGGACACGCCTGCGGTGCTGCGCGGGCCGATGGTGACCCGTTACACCCAGCAATTTTTGCGTCAGGTGGAATGGGGCGACCTCGACTATCTGATTCTCGACCTCCCGCCGGGCACGGGCGACATCCAGCTTACGGTCGTGCAAACCGTGGCCTTGGCCGGTGCGATTGTCGTGACCACGCCGCAGGAAGTGGCGTTGATCGACGCGCGCAAAGCGGTGGCCATGTTCCACAAGACCAATGTGCGTGTGCTGGGCATCGTGGAGAATATGAGCCACTTTGTCTGTCCGGGCGACGGCCTGCGCTATGACATTTTTGGTTCGGGCGGCGGTCAGCGGGAAGCCGACCGTTTGGGTGTGCCGCTGCTCGGCGAGGTGCCCATCGACATGGCCACGCGCGAAGCGGGCGACACGGGTATGCCGATCGTGGCGCGGGCGCAGGAGAGTGCGGTCGGCCGGGAATTCATGAAGATCGCCCGTGCCTTGCGCGCGGAACTCGATGGCCCGTCCGGGGACCATGTCAGGGTATGAACTGCGACGAGAACACTTTCAGGTTTGGTTTCGAGGAGCTACACCACCTTGACTCTTAGCGGTGTTGTGCTTAATTTCCGCATCATGACCGCGCCCCCTGACGAGGGTACCAGCCTCGTCCGTAACTCCATGCTGTATCGTGAGTTTCTTGCCGAGCGGGAAGAGATTTTGCGGCACAAGTGGATCGAGAGCGAAAAAGTCGGGCATGACATTGGTTTCGAGAGGGCGCTGCTCGATTGGGTGATGCGGCACCGGGGCGGGTGGCGCGACAACCGGACGCGCCGTCCGCGGATGGCGACGGGAGTCCATTGAGTTTCCCCCACCGTGCCGGCAGAAAAGGCATGGGCATCTTTCACGGCGCAAAGTGAGGACACATTTCGAAGTCACGGCGCGTGACGCCTCCTCGTTGGCCCGGAGAGGTATTTTGCGCACGCGTCGCGGCCCGATCGAGACACCGATTTTCATGCCGGTCGGAACGCAGGGGACGGTCAAAGCGGTGAGCCCGCGCGAACTGCATGAGTTGCGGGCTCAAGTTATTCTCGGCAACACGTATCATCTTTTCGTCAGGCCGGGACTGGAAGTCATCCGTAAGATTGGTGGTTTGCACAAGTTCATGGGATGGGACGGTCCGATCCTGACCGACAGCGGGGGATTCCAAGTCTTCTCGCTGGCCAAGTTGCGCAAGATCACGCCGGAGGGCGTGCATTTCCAGAATCACCTCGACGGTGCGCCATGTTTTATCGGCCCGGAAACATCGATGGAGATCCAGCAGGTGTTGGGTTCGGACATTGTCATGGCCTTCGACGAGTGTCCGCCCCATCCCTGCACGCACGAGGCGGCGGCGAAAAGTCTCGAGCTGACGCTTGGCTGGGAGCGACGGTGCCTGGATTGGTGGGCGCGGCAGAATGGGGAGGGCGAGCGTCCGTTGCTCTTCGGTATCGTGCAGGGCTCGTCCTACGCCGACCTCCGTGCAAGGTCGGCGCGTGAGTTGGTCGCGATGGGGTGGGATGGCTACGCGGTGGGCGGGGTCAGTGTGGGTGAACCGGAGCGTGAAATGATGCAGGCGGTGGAATTCGCCGTGCCGCATTTGCCGGAGGACCGGCCGCGCTATGCGATGGGCCTGGGCACGCCGCCGCAATTGGTGGAAATGGTGGCCCGGGGCATCGACATGTTTGACTGTGTCTTGCCGACACGGGTGGCGCGTAATGGAACGGCGTTCACCGCGGCAGGGACGCTCAACTTGAAAAATGCCTGCTTTACGCTCGACGAGGGTCCGATCGAAGACGGTTGTGATTGTTACGCCTGCGCGCATTTTTCCCGGGCTTACGTGCGGCACTTGGTCAAAGCGGAGGAAATCCTCGGCCTGCGACTTATCTCGCTGCACAACCTGCATTTTTATCTCAGCCTGATGGCGCGGGTGCGGAGTGTGCTGGAAGCGGGGACGTTTGCGGAGTTCCGGCGTGAGTTTGTCGGCGGTTACCGGCCGCACAAGGAAGTGATGTAAAGGCCCCGTCCCGGGCCCGTCGGTTGTTGTGCAAGCAGAGCAGTCGAGGTGAACAATGGCGCGAGTGAGGAGCTTGCGGCGAGCACTCAACTCAAGCCATGCAGAGGGGAAGATCCTGCGTGCTGATGACCGGGGAGTTTGATTGGTGGGAGGCACTCACCATCCGATAAAGGCGCCGGCGGAACGAACAGGAAAAGTAAGAGCGGCATTTGCGCCGCTTCGACAACTCGCCGCTGATAGCAGGGCCCCCGGCTCAGGGATCCTGCTGGTCTTCGCGTACGTAAGGATAGCGCGTCTCGAAAAGCAGTTCGGGCGGGAATTCGGAGTAACCGCTCCAGATCCATTGCACATTGCTCTTATAAGGCGGCGCGTAGGTGCCTTTGTAACCCGGGACGGGAAAAAGAAAGGTGTCGTAGAGACCGTAACCAAGGCGGGCGAAGACCCGCCCCACACCACGCACGATGCCGTAACTGAATGCGGCCGAATTACCTTCGAAATAGTTGACCGACATCATTGAGGTGGGCAGTTCGGTCAGACCGAAAGCGATATTACCCAAACCGCGGCCGAGCTTGCGGGTGGGGCCCCATTCCGAGGAGGGAGGTTGTTGGATATCGGCGCTAACCAAGGAGACGGCCAGAAGGAGCCCGAGGACTGGAAGGAGGACTTTCATTTAGGCGTTTTTAGCACCGGAGCAAGACCCTTGGCAAGCCCCTCCGCTCAATCCCCCAATTCCACACTCCAGCAACCGACATCGACGAAATGGCGCCAGCTGTCGTGGACCGCAGAGGAGTAGGTGAGATGAATAAATGGGCGCCAGCGGGGACGCTTTGGCTCCTTGAGCAACTGCATGTCGGCTTCGTGGGGCAGACGGTTCCCTTTCCGTGTGTTGCAGGGGATGCAGGAGCAGACCACGTTTTCCCACGAAGTCTGGCCGCCGCGCTGCCGGGGCATCACATGGTCGAGGTTAAGTTCCTGTCGGTCGAGGCTGCGAGCGCAATATTGGCAGGTGTGGTTGTCGCGCTCGTAGATGTTTTGCCGCGTGAATTTTACCTCTTTGCTCGGCAGGCGGTCGAAGGCACGAAGGACAACGACCGTGGGAACTCGGATCTTGAAGCGAACCGCGTGGACCAGGTCTGATCCCGGGTCATGCTGGGAGAAATCGTGCCAACTGGGAAAGTCGTGGGTCAGATAATTGTTCTCCACGTCGCGCCAGACAACATGTGCGTGGTCTTGATAGAGCAGGGTGAAGGCACGCCGGACGCTGCAGACATTGACGGCCTGCCACAACCGGTTGAGGACCAGCACGTGCCTGTCGAGCAGCGACTCCATGGGATGGGTGGTTCGTGCGCTTCACGAACTCGGGCAAATTAGCCAAGTGTCCCGGCCCTGTCAAATCGCAGGTCGGAGGCTGGTGTGGGGCGCCATTGCTTTTTGCCGCAGGGAAACCTATATTTCCCGCTCCGATGAATTTCGCCCGGTTAATCCTTTTTGTCAGCGTTTTGGCGGCGGGTGGGACATGCCGGGTCTTGGGGCAGGACGATCCGGCTCGCGAGTATTTTTCGGCCTACCAAGAATTTCAACGCGCCGAGCGATTGGAGCGCGAGGGTCGCAACGACGACGCCATTGCCAAGTTTCGCTTTGTGGCAACGCAGCTCAGTCAAATCAAGTCACAGTCGCCGGACTGGCAGCCGATGGTCATCGACTTCCGGCTGAGCAAAACCAAAGAGGCCATCGTCCGACTCGAAGGCTCACTCGAGTCGCCAACTTTGGGCCCGCCGCCCGATCTTCCCATGGTCGACGGCCCGGAAGATATCCTTCCACCACTGCAGTCACCGCGCCGCGAAGGCGGGGCGGCTCCACCGACCATTTCCATTTCGCCCGGGCAGCAGGAGAATTCGGCAATGTTTCGTGCCGTGCCACCGGAACCGCCAGTCGCCTCATCCGCCGCGCCTGTGCCGGGCGAGGAGGCTGAGCGCTTGCGCGAACAGCTTCGCGCAGAGCAAAGCCGCACGGCGCAGTTCGAGCGAAGTCTGCAGCAGGGTGAAGCAGAGCTTTCCGCAGCAAGCATGGAACTGGAGAAGACCAAGGTACTGGTTGTGGACCTCACCACGAAGCTGCGTCAAATCGAGGAGTCGGAAGGTGCCTCGGCTGATGTTTCCGCATCAGGGAAGGAGGAAATCGACAAACTCACCGCGGCGGCCCAAGAGTTGGAGGCTGCGGTTGCCGCGGCCAACCTCGAGAAGGAGGCATTGAGCGGACGCCTCGCCGAGAGCGCCAAGCAACTTGAAGAACTCGGCGTGCGCGCCGAGGCGGCGGAGGCGCGGAGCAAGGAACTGGAAGCCGAGCGCGGGGCTCTGACTGCTTCCCGCGACCAAGCGGTCAAGGAGGCAGAGGAGGCAAAAGCCGAAACGCAGGCTCTTACCATTCGCGTGACCGAACTCGAAGCGGAGCGCACTCAGCTCGTTGCCGCTCGCGATGAGGCCCAGAAAGAGGCGGCGGAAGCGAAGACGGCATTGGAAAAATCGGCCGATCTCATTGACGCCAACCGCGAGCTCGAGTTGAAGCTGACCGAAGCCGCCACGCAGATGGACGGGATGGCGAGCGACGCCAAGGAAAAAGAGCAAGTCATTGCCGGCCTTCAATCCAGTCTGGACAGCGTGCGTGCGGAATTGACCGAGGCGCAAAACAAGCTCCGCGATGACCGGCAGCGCTTCGACCAATTGCAACTGGTCAACGACCAATTGCTCAAAGAGTACGACGAGGTCACCGGAGCGCTGGCCGCGGTGAAGCTCGGCGACTTTACGGCTGCCGAGGCGAAGCTGATCCAGCAGGAGAACGAAGTTTTGCGCGGGATCATCATGCGGCAGATCAAGGAGCAAGCGCGCCGGGAGCAGGCCTTCCGTCTCGCGCAGGAGGAAATGGACCGGTTGGAAATCAAGTCCGACACTCTGAGTGACAAAATCATCCAGCTGGCCAAGCCAACGCTTGAATTATCGGAGGACGAGCGGGAGATGCTCAAGTTCCCCGTGGTCACGGTTCTGGATGCCAGCGGAGACACGATCAAAGCCCAAGTTGAGCTGCTCAAACCGAAGGTCGACGACATTGCGGCCACATCAGTCGAAGATTCGGCTGCCAATCCGCCTCAGGAAGAGGAAGTGGTCATCACGGCAACGGATTCGACGGTGGAGACGGTGGCTGGTGGTGCGGAGGCGGCGCCGGCAACCGATGCAACAGAGTCAGCCGCGGCCGCTCCCCCGGCCACCGAAATGCCGCCCGAGGTTCTTGCCCTGATTGCCGAGGCACGCGAGCAATTCGTGCGCGGCAATTTTGCCGCCGCGGAGAAGCTCTATCAGCAATTTGCGGAACTCCAGCCGAACAGCGTGGTTGCGCTGGCTAACCTAGGCGTGGCCCAGTTCCGTCAGGGCAAACTCACCGCAGCCCAGTTGGCCCTTGAAAAGGCGATCGCGGCCGCCCCGAATGATGCTTTCAGCCTGACAACCCTCGGCGCGGTGATGATCGAACAAAACCGCATCCAAGATTCCATTGGATATCTCGAGCGGGCCAGCGAGGTTGCTCCCGATGACCCGATCACGCTCAATTATCTCGGGGTTGCCTCCAGCCAACTTGGGCAATTCGGCAAAGCGGAGCAGTCCCTGCGCCGTGCGATCACGGTGAATCCCGATTACGCCGAGGCGCACTTCAATTTGGCAGTTATTTATGCCACGGCCAAACCGCCTTCGATTGCGCTGGCCAAGCGGCATTACGAGAAGGCCCTTGAGCTGGGTGCCGGGCCGGACACGCGGCTTGCTTCAATGCTGCAGGGCGAACCGGGTAGTTGATTGGTCTCGGGCGGGGTGGCTTGCTCTTCAGCCGCGTGCTTGCGGTAAGGGTCGTCGTTGAGGCCCTGGCTTCCGGCCCCACGTGCCCCCAATCTTTGAGGAAAAGAGTGAACGGCCAAACACCGCACATTTGTTTGCTCCAAGTCCGCCATATACCGATGGTTCTGCCGCCACCCAACGCCCCATCCCTCAATTGGTCGCCTTGGCGACCTGTCTCCGTCCGCCGCGGCGGACTCCGGATTTCACCTACGGATTTAGGCTCAACCGGAATCTGAACAACCAGCGAGCCGAGCTCAACAGAGAGTGGAAACTCCAGCACTCCCCTCGGCGCTTGATCAAGACCACCAAGGGGCGGACACGTTCAGAGACCGGCCGATAAGAAACCGTTGTTGTAGGGCCACCCAGCGGTGGTCAGGGTTTCGTAATCGTCGGGGCTGAGGAGTTCGACAAGATCGAGGGTGGTGAAATCGGCAGCAGCCGCCGAGGGGGAATACTCCGGTCGTGGCATCACGGCGAACAGAACCAAAACTGCCACCGCGGCGGGAGCGAGCCAGCGGAGGAGGGGCCAGGCTGTGGAGCGGTGACCGCCATTTTGGGTCTCGATTTGCCGCGCGACTTTGGCGGCGAAGAAGGGCGGTGCTGTCGGACGAGGGCTGCGGCCGAGGAGGTTCCAGAGATTTTGGTCGTCCATGAAAACTTTAACCCCGGGTTGGTTCGAGGGTTGCGGGAATTCCTTTTGGTCCGGTGCGCAGATCAGTGCCCCCGGTGCCTGACCGCTGCGACGATTCGTTGAATGATCAGACGTCGCGGGGCTCAAGGTAGCCTTCCAACTGGCGCAGGCGGGTCGGGTGGCGCATTTTGCGGAGGGCTTTGGCTTCGATCTGACGGATGCGTTCGCGGGTGACTTTGAACTGGCGACCGACTTCTTCCAAAGTGCGCGGGTAGCCGTCGACCAGCCCAAAGCGTTGTTCGAGGACGCTGCGTTCGCGGTCGGTGAGACTCTCGAGCACGTCTTTGATTTTGTCCTTGAGCAGGATGATCGCAGCGCTGTCGGCGGGGTTTTCGGCCGATTTGTCCTCGATGAAGTCTCCGAAGCTGGTGTCGTCACTGTCGCCGACCGGCATCTGCAGGGAGATGGGGGTCTGCGCCATCTTGAGGACGGCGCGGACGCGTTCAACCGGGAGTTGGATTTCGTCGGCGATCTCGTCGGAGGACGGTTCGCGTCCGTATTCCTGCACGAGCTGTTTTTGCACGCGGATGAGTTTGTTGATCGTCTCGATCATGTGCACGGGGATGCGGATGGTGCGGGCTTGGTCGGCGATCGAGCGGGTGATGGCCTGACGGATCCACCAGGTGGCATAGGTGGAGAATTTGTAGCCTCGGCGGTATTCGAATTTTTCCACCGCCTTCATGAGGCCCATGTTGCCTTCCTGAATGAGGTCGAGGAAGGAGAGGCCGCGGTTGGTGTATTTCTTGGCGATGGAGATGACGAGACGGAGGTTGGCTTCGACCATTTCGGTCTTGGCTTGGTGGGCGGCGCGGTGCCACTTGCGGAGGTCTCCGTAGGACTGTTTGAAGACGTCCGGCACCATCCAGGCGCGGAGGGAAATTTCGTGGATCCGCTTGGCCAGTTCTTGGGCTTTTTTCTTGGCTTCGGCGCTGCGTTTGGCGCGCGCATTGTGCTGGGAATGCTCGCCGCCGAGGTGGAGAAGGGTGCGGTGGGTATCTTCGGCGGCTTGCACGAAGTCGTCAGTGATCTTCTGCTTGTAGAAAAACTTGGGGTAGTGGGCGCGGAGACCGGCGATGGCTTTTTCGAAGCTTTTCAGGACCGGGGCCGAGGGCTTCTTGCTTTTGACGATGACGACGAATTGGAGATCGATGCGTTGCGCGGCAGACTTGATCGTGGCGCAGAGCCGCGGCAGGGCCTTCATGTAGCGCTCACGGCTTTCGATCTTTTTGTCCATGATGACGCGGTCGAAACGTTCGCGCTGGTCGAGGAGTTTCTGGGCCAGGTCGAGGTGGGCGCGGGCCACAAAGCCCATGCGATAGACGATGTCCTGCACCCGGATTTCGGCATCTTCAATCCGTTTGGAAATTTCGACTTCCTGCTCGCGGGTGAGCAGGGGGACTTGGCCCATCTGCTTGAGATACATGCGGACGGGATCATCGAGGATGTCGAGGCGGCCGTCGGATTTCTCGTCCTTCTCGGCTTTTTCTTCTTTCTCCTCTTCTTTGCGCGGCGCTTTGTCGGTATCGATGTCGCTTTGCTCGATCAGTTCGATTTCAACCTCGCGGAGGCGGGTAATGATCTTGTCGATGACGTCCGGATCATTGACCGCAGAAGGCAGGTTTTCTTCAAGGTCGTCGAAGGTGAGGTAGCCCTGATCTTTGCTCAGCTTGACCAACTCGCGGGTTTTGTCCGCGATGAACTTGTCGACGTCCATGGTCGGAGCTGCTTCGACGGTTGCAGGGTGGGCACCGTTCTTGCCGCCGGAGGGCTTGGTGGCGGACTTTTTCGCGCCGCCTTTGGGCTTGGAGGCTGCGACTTCGGGAATTTTGGTTGCCTTGACCGGGGCGGCTTTGGGTCTGGCCGCAGGCTTCGGAGCCGGTTTTTTGCCCGCGGGTTTGTTCGCCTTCGGCGCGGGTTTTGCGGCCGGGGACTTTTTCTTCGCTACGGGCTTGGCCTTTTTCGGCGCGGGCTTGCGTAGAGGCTTTTTGGGCTTTGCGAATTTGACTTTAGCTGGCTTCTTCTTCGATTTGGTGGCCATAGAACAGTTCGTCGGTCGG
>Ga0247831_1002837_pt1 | contig 26888 bp, 22 predicted proteins | sample LaCruzMarch2015__9_FD_192406 | JGI IMG/M metagenome (GOLD analysis project Ga0247831, IMG submission 192406) | Freshwater microbial communities from meromictic Lake La Cruz, Castile-La Mancha, Spain - LaCruzMarch2015_1m | ecosystem: Environmental > Aquatic > Freshwater > Lake | place: Spain...
CGTCGTCGAGCTCTCGCCGTTTGAGTTCCTGGACCGGCTCGCCGATCTCGTGCCGCCGCCGCGCAAGCACCGGCACAGGTATCACGGGGTGTTTGCACCGAATCACAAGCTCAGGCGGGCCGTGACGTCGCTGGCGATCGGGAATGTCGGAAAGCGCCAAGAGGCCGCGACCGGCGGGCATGGGGTCGACGGTCATGCCACGGAAGGATGCTGCGACGCGAATCCGAATCACAAGCCCCGCTCGCACGACACCTCACGGATTGCCTGGGCCAAGCTGATGGCTCGGGTGGGGGAGGAGTTTCCACTTGCGTGCCCCACCTGCGGCGGCGACATCCGGCTGATCGCATTCATCACCGATCCGGGCCCGATCCGGAAGATCCTGACACACCTCGGCGAACCGCTCGAACCACCGCCCGTCTCTCCCGCCCGCGGCCCGCCGATCGACTGGCGAGAGCTCGTGCAGGTCCATGACGACCGGGCAATCTTTCAGGGACGGATAGACGAGCTGCCCGTGATCGACATCCACAGCCTCTGACCGGCGTCGGACGCGAGGCGTCGAAGCCCCGGGGAACGGTCGACTGGGACGCGGTCTGCTAGAGCCGCCAGAAAAACCCCACCGAAGCGGGTGCGGGGCGTTTCGAGAAACCCGCTCCCGACGCCCGGGCCGCTCCTCCCGAGGCTCACGAGTCGCTCATCAGCCGGAAGGCCGGTGCGGAGGTGCCATTGACCGGGCTATCCTTAAGCAAGGGAATACGGGCCGCCAGCACAGCCTGTGCCGAACAGGACTGGCTGCATCACCGTTTAAAAAGGCCCGAAGCGCGAGCGAGTCGATCTTGACAAAACACTGTGTGTATGTACAGTTCTTTGGAGGTCTGCGTTCGGTGCGTTTTTGGATTCGTCACAATTCGTTTTCGATCTCCGTCGATGGAGGAAACCCATGTCACCGACCTTGCAAGCACTTGGGATCGACCGCATGAGCCGCGAGGATCGCTTGCGGCTCCTCGGAGAGATATGGGATACCCTCACGCCCGTCACGCAAGCCGCGATTCCCGACGCACACCGCGAAGAACTTGACCGACGGCTTGCCGCCGCGGATGCGAATCCGTCGGCTGGTCTGCCGTGGAAGGAAGTGCGGGATCGGCTTCGGGGCGGCAAGTGAGTCATCCGCTTATCATCCGTCCGGCAGCCGAGGATGACTTGGCTGAAGCACGTGACTGGTACGACGCTCACCGCGATGGGCTGGGGCTCGAGTTTCTGGCTGCTATCGAGGACGTCTTCGATCGGATTCAAGCGACGCCCGAATTGTACGCGGGCGAATACAAGGGCATCCGCAGGACCGTTACGAAGCGATTTCCGTACGTTGTCTACTACCGGCTGCTCGTTGAGTCAGTAGAAGTTCTGGCCGTGTTGCACGGTAGTCGGAGCTCGCGCCTTTGGCGCAGGCGAGCGTAGCAGGTCGCGGACCCGAGCGAGGGTGACAAAAGGACGCAGCCATTCCTGTTCGACGCGCCGGCTGCGTATCGTATTCGTTGATTTCAGGATTGCTGCGGTTTTGTTGGGTCCGCAGTCCGGATTCCCTCGCTCGCGCGTCGGGCTTGCATGGGAACGGCCGCTCGAGAACGTCCACGTGGCCGGGGGCCAATGGCGTCGTCGAGCTCACGTGGTTTTAGTTCCTGGACCGGCTCGCCGATCTCGTCCCGCCGCCGCGGAAGCACCGGCATCGCCTGCCTCCTTGAAGAAAGCCAGGCGTCCTTGCGCCCAATCACAAGCTCAGACGGGCCGTGACGGCACATGACAAAAGGCAACGTCGGCAAGCGGCAAGAGGCCGCGACCGGTGGGCACGCGGCCGGCGGACATACGGCGGGTGAGCATGCCACGGAAGGCTGCTACGACGCGAATCCGAATCACAAGCCCCGCTCACACGACACGTCACGGATTGCCTGGGACAAGCTGATGGCGAGGGTCGGGGAGGAGTTTCCACTTGCGTACCCCACCTGCGGCGGCGACATCCGCCCTTGAGGAGACGGCCGGCAGGAGCCGGCTCACGCGAAGTGAGAGGTTCGCAAGCGGGCGAAGGCCAGGATGGCTTCGCACGCGTGAAGTCATCCCCTGACACACCTCGGCGAACCGCTCGAACCACCGCCCGTCTCTCCCGCCCGCGGCCCGCCGATCGACTGGCGAGAGCTCGTGCAGGTCCATGACGACCGGGCAATCTTTCAGGGACGGATAGACGAGCTGCCCGTGATCGATATCCACAGCCTCTGACCGGCGTCGGACGCGAGGCGTCGAAGCCCCGGGAGCGGCCGACTGGGACGCGGTCTGCTAGAGCCGCCAGAAAAACCCCACCGAAGCGGGTGCGGGGCGTTTCGAGAAACCCGTTCCCGACGCCCGGGCCGCTCCTCCCGAGGCTCACGAGTCGCTCATCAGCCGGAAGACCGGTGAGGCGGTGCCATTGACCGGGCTATCCTTGGTACCAAGTTGGGGGCAGCGTCAGGCCCCTGCATGGGTAACAACTCGGCCGGCACCACGTTGGGGGCAGAGTCACCATCAGGATTGGCGGACAGGGGAGAAAGTTTCTCGGCGTAACTTTTCAAGTTCCGGCACCGGGGCGTTCCACGCTGACGCTGAAATCGTTGATCAGGGCCAGTCCGGCCCCGGTGTCACCAGGCTCCCCCTGCCCCTCGCCATCCCGAAAAAACGTCTGAAACCCGAGCCGCGGCGAGGCTCCGAGGTCGATCCGCTCGGCCGTGGCGATCTCCACGCCATTGACCATCACGTCGACCGTGGCCCCGCCGGCCGACCGGCGGTTTTCGGGCGTATCGTCGATCCGCACGACCACTTGGTAGGGGCCGACGGCCTCTTCCGTGCGGGCAAAGATCCTCCCTCTGGGGAGAGGCCGGCCCATAATCCGGACGTTGGAGTGCCACCTGGGCGACACCATCACCGCCGCCGCCGCCTCCGGCCGCGCTGCCAGCGGCAATCCCGGGGGATCGTCGGGCACGGCACGCCCGTCCACGACAAGCGCCACCCACCGCCCCACGCCGGCCGTGCCGATATTCGGCAAGGTCGCCTTGAAGGAGATAACCGACTGGGCGCCAACGAGCGGTGTGAAGTCGTGGTCGAGCAGGATCCTCACCGCCGGATCGACTCCATCGCCATGCTCCTGGATCGGAATGACAAGACTCCCCCAGCGAACCACGGCTGGCAGCGTCGGCGTCAGATTGATCCACCGCAGCGCGGCGGCGTCAGGCTCATCGAAATGATCGATCACGAGCGGCCGCTGCGTGAGATCCGGCGTTGCGGCGGCCGGCGACACGAGCCGGGCACCATACCCCTGCGTCATCCGCACCGGCGGCTGCGTGCGGGCATGGCCGCCGGCCACATCCACCTTGCCGTCGATGACATATACGTCGGTGAGACCGCTGGCATCCACGCCGACGGAAAACTCCGTGCCGAGGTCGATCACCTCGCCGCTCGGCGACACGACCGTAAACCCAGCCGCCTCGGGCGGCACGAAGGGCGTGATTCTCCCGCTGCGCAGGAACATCCGCTCGGCATTCACGATTTCCACGTCCACGGCGCCGTTGAGCGCGACGCGGGCTCCGGAGGCGAAGGTGAGCTGGGCGACGCCCGAGGCGAGCCGCAGCGGGCCGCTGCCCACCGAATCCCCTTCGCGAAACTGCCGGTTACCGGTCCATACGGCATCGTTCACCGCCGTGACGCGAGCGACCACGAGGGCCGCCGGATCAGGTCGATCGGCCACTCGTGGGGCAAGAACGGCCCGGCCCGCCCCTACGCCGGCGACCGCCGCCAGGGAAATCCCGATGCAGACGGCGACCGCCGCCGCCCAGCCGCTGCCCGACCCGAGCCGCTTCGCCTCGCGGATCAGCCGCCCCACGAGCCCACCGCTGTCGGCGTCGCCCGCGGTTGCCGCCTCTCGGCCCCAGTGGGCCTTGCCCCACTCAGACAACACGGCATGCATGCTCGCCGCCCGCCAAAACTCCTCGCGGGCTTCGCGGCGAGCAAGCAGATCGACGACCAGATCCGCGCGGTCTGGCTCCGCAAGCGAGCCCGCGAGGTAATCGTCGATCAGTGTGCCGAGGCGTGAGGCGGTCATGAAGCACGGGTGGCGGAGAACGAGGCGGTCATGGGGCAGGATTCGGGAGGGTGGCTGGGGGCGCTTCCCAGCCCGGCTCTGCAGCGAGCTTTCGTTCGAGACACTGGCGAATGGCGGCCCGCGCCCGCGACAAGGCGACATGCACGCTGCCGGGTGTCCAGCCCATGAGCCGCGCGGCCTCCGCCGGCTTGAGCGACTTGCGATAGCAATATTCGACGATCCGCCGCACCTGCGGCGTGAGTTCATCGATACAGGCGTCGACGAACCGGAGCCGAGACGCAGTGAGCGACAGTTCTGTTTCGGCCTCGTCCATCACGGCGAGAACGGAGAGCACCTCGTCGGGCAGCGGCTGCCCCCCGCGGCGGGCCCGGCGGCCATTTTCCAGGACTTTGCGGCGGGCGAAGCCATACGCCCAGGCCAGAAAACTCCGGGAGGGATCGTAGTCGGCCGCCTTGGCCGAGATCGCCAGAAACGTCTCCTGCACGACATCATCGACAAGTGCAGGATCAGGCATCAACGCGGCGACGAATCCGCGAATCTGGGCGCCGTGCTCAACAAAGAGCGACTGCACGGTGGTGACGGGGTCTCGGGGCGGCATGGGCTCGGGCAGGCCTGCAGCGCGACACTCAGGCCGCGGACGAGGAACCAGACATTTCCTAATCAAGTAATTAAATTGGCAGCAATCAGCCAATTCTTAGCATGGAGCCGCACGGTGGATCCGGCGGTTTTGCTACGAATCCTGGCCGGAAGGGCAAAGACTGTGTGAAGAAACCGATCGTCATCGCGGGCCTGCTCTGGGCCGGGATTCTGGCCGCGGCCCGGACCGGCGGGGCTCCTGCCGCCGCCGCAACTGCTCCTGCCGCGGTCCCTGCCCCTGCCGCGTCAGCTGGGGATTTCGCCCGCACGACACTGCCCGCCGCCCATCGCCTGCTGCTCGAAGCCCATTGCTTCAAGTGCCACGCCGGGGTGGATCCAGAGGCCAGCGTCCGACTCGACGACCTGCGATTCACGATCGACGATGTCGAGACTGCCGAGCGTTGGCAGAAGGTGCTGGGCACGCTCAACTCGGGCGAGATGCCTCCGGCGGAGGAGCCCCGGCCCGACGCCCTCGCAAAGACCGAACTGCTCGACGATCTGTCGCGGGCCCTGCAGGCGGCCCGCCGGGCGCTTGCCGACACCGGTGGCGCAATCACGATGCGGCGGCTCAACCGTCGCGAATACGCCCGCACCATCCGCAGCCTCGTGGGCATCGACATCGACGTGTCGCAGCTGCCGGATGACGACGGCATCGGCGCGTTCGACACGATCGGCTCGGCCCTGTTCATGTCGTCCGACCAGTTCGAAACCTATCTCGCCCTCGGCCGCAGGGCGATCGACGATGCCTTCGCGGCGGCGGGAGGGCGATCCCGCTCCGTCCACGTCGAACCGGAGACGGATGCCATTGCCGCGGTCGAGAAGGCGGCCGCCGTCTATCGCGACGACCACGAGCGGTATCTCCGCTGGAAAGCGGCCGTCGATGCCGCCGCCGCCCTGCCTGAAAATGTCGAGACCGCCGCCCGGCTGCGGGCCGACGCCAAATGGGAGACGCTCTTCTACCACGAGCATGCGCAGCTGGAGACTGCCCCGCCGCCGACCGACTTTGGATTCAAGGATGCCGCCGATGCGATCTTTCGCGGTTCGACGCAGTATGACCAGCATCACCGCTACCATGCCGACTACCTCTCCTGGCCGGCGCGGCAGACGGGGGCGTATCTCACAATCTATAAAGTGCGTACACTCGTCGGCATCGCCGCCTTCGGGCCTCCTGGCACGTACATGCTGAGAGTCCGAGCAGCGGCCGTCGATGCCGCGCCTGCCAATCGACGGTTCATCGAGGTGGGCTATCTCCAGCAACCAACCAACACCTTCACGCCTCTCAGCAGCCATGAAGTGAGGGGCACGATGGCCGAGCCCGCCGTCATCGAGGTGCCACTGTCGCTCACGAGCACGAGCAATCGCAGGCTCTGCGTGCGAGAGCGGCAACCCCTGAATCCCGGCGCCTCATACGAGGCCTGGCGGGCGGCCTGGGATAAAACTGGCTCGGGGCCCGAGCCCGCGATCTGGATCGACTGGCTTGAGGTCGAGGGGCCGCTGCCGGCGGCGGCGGAAGTCGTGGACTTCGTGCGCAACGCGACGATCGCCCAGGCCTCCGGGCGAGCCGAGGCGGACGTGGCCCGCGACGTGCTTGCGGCGTTCGTTCGCCGCGCGTTTCGCGGAGCTGAGCCGGAACCAGGCTTCATCGACAGCCTCGTGGGGCTCTACGAAAACCAGCGGGCCGCCGGCATGCGACCCGATCTCGCGATCCGCGAGCCGTTGGCGGTGGTACTGGCTTCGCCGGGCTTCCTGTATCTGGCGGAGCCTGGCCGGGATCGAACGTCGCGGCCTCTCGACGGCCGGGAGCTGGCCGTGCGGCTGGCCTACTTCCTGTGGAGTAGCCCGCCCGACGACCGGTTGCTCGAACTCGGACGGCTCGGCGGGCTCGACCATCCCGACGTGCTCGCCCGGGAAGTCGATCGCCTGCTCGACGACCCACGGGCCATGGGGTTCTGCACGGCGTTTCCCCATCAGTGGCTGAAGCTCGACCGGCTCGATTTCTTCACGTTCAACACCAAGAAGTATCGCGGCTTCGACGAGAGCATGAAGGACGCAGCCCGGCGCGAGGTCTATGAGACATTGGCCCATCTCGTCCGCACCAACGGCAGCCTCAGCCGGCTGCTCGCGAGCGATACGGCGATCGTGAATAGCCTGCTCGCCTTGCACTACGGGCTCGACGGAGTGGATGGCGACGGGTTCCGGCCGGTGACGCTTGCGAGCGACTCTCCGCGGGGTGGGCTCGTCGGCATGGCGGCCGTGCTCGCGATGGGGAGCGACGGCGAGCGGACGAATCCAATCGTCCGCGGCACCTGGGTGCTCGACAAGCTGCTCGACGATCCGCCGCCGCCGGCCCCGCCGAACGTGCCGCAGATCTCCCGACTCGACGGCCAGCCGCTCGGGAGCCGCGAACGATTCGCCCTGCACCGCACGGAACCCCAGTGCCTGCAATGCCACCGGCGGATCGATCCGATCGGGTTTGGCCTGGAAAACTTCGACGCCGTCGGTCGCTGGCGGGAGATCGACACCGATGCGCCCGGAGCGACCGCCGAGAGCGGCCCGCCAGTCGATGTGTCGGGAGCCTTCTTTGGTGGTCCGGCCTTCGCGTCGTTCGCTGAACTGAGGGCGATTCTCGCGACGCAGGAGGAGGCTTTTGCTCGCGGATTTACGAAGGCTCTCGTGGAGTATGCGCTCGGCCGGCCGTGCGGCTTCAGCGACGAGCAACTCATCGACGAGATCGTGACGGCCGCCGCCGCCGATGACTATGAGACGAGGTCGTTCATCCATGCACTCGTGAACAGCCCCCAGTTCCGCAGCAAGTGAGGCGAGTCATGAATCATCTCGAGTCAGCATTGTTTCGGCATACCTCGCGGAGGCGGTTTCTGAAGGCGGCCGGCACGTGCATCGCCCTTCCTGCATTCGAGTCGTCAGTCGGCCGTGCGGCTTCGGCGGCCCCCGCTCCGCCTCCGAAGCGGATGATCTTCCTCGGCTTCGGCTGGGGCGTCACGAGTGAAACCTGGTTTCCCGATCGGAATCAGGTCGGCCGGGCCTACGACCTGCCCGCGGGCCTCGCGCCGCTCGCGCGGCACAAGGACCAGTTCACGGTGATCCAGGGCCTGAGTAATAAGTTCAGCATAGGCGCTCACGCCGGCAGCACGTTTTGGCTCACGAGCGCTAACCAATTCGCCGAGCCCGGGCAGGCATTTCACAATAGCGTGTCGGTCGATCAGGTGGCGGCCGCACAGTTCGGCACGACGACCCGCTATCCATCGCTGCAGCTGACGGCGGCCGATGCCGGGGAGTCGGGCCACGGCCCCGGCCTGTCGCTCGCCTGGGATCAGCACGGGAAGCCCGTCGCAGGGATCGACAGCCCAACGGCCGTGTTTCACCGGTTCTTCTCCGCGGATGACACGCCGCTCGAAGCGCGCCGAGCCGCGATCGCCGGCCGCCGCAGCGTGCTTGACGCCGTGCGCGAAGACGCCCGCCGCGTGGGCCGCGGCCTTTCGCGAGCCGATGCCCGAAAGCTCGACGAATATCTCGAAGGCCTTCGCGACATCGAGACACGACTGGCCAAGGAGGAGCAGTGGCTTGACGTGCCTAAGGCAAAGCCGCCGCTCGACGAGCCAGAGGGTGGGCTCGTGGGCCGCGCCGAGGTCGAGGCGATGTATGCCCTCATCGTCGCGGCCCTGCAGACCGATGCCACGCGGGTCGTGACCTACCGCCAGCCGGTCGCTCGTCTGCTCTCAAGCCTCGACCTCAAGATCGCGCCCCACGACATGAGTCACTACACGCCTGGAGAGCGGATGGAGGCCTCGCAGAAACGGGATCTCGCCCAGAGCGAACTCCTGGCCGGACTGCTCGACAGGCTCGCCGCCGCACGGGAACCCGACGGCTCGTCGCTGCTCGACCACACCTGCGTGGTCTACGGCAGCAACATCCGCACGATTCACTACCTCGACAACTGTCCCACGATCGTGGCCGGCGGCGGAGCCGGCATCCGATTGGGCGAACATCTGGTCTGCCCCGACAAAACGCCGCTGGCGAACCTCTGGCTCACGCTCCTGCAGGGCAGCGGCGTGCAGTCCGATTCGCACGGCGACAGCACGGGGACGCTGCCGGGCATCACGGCGTAAGACGGGGGTCGATGTGGGCATGCGGGGGATATCAGGCGGGGCGGGGGCTTTGGCTCGGGTGAAAACCGCCCGTGCCTGGCTGGCCATTGCAGTCGTTCTCGCGACAACCGGCTGCGGGCGTCGGGATCCGATCACGTTTGCGGCCGTCGAAGGCAGGGTGACGGTGGCCGGCAGACCGCTGGCCGCTGGCGAGGCGGAGATCACTTTCATGCCTGACGTAGCCCGCGGCACGAGGGGACCGATATCGGTCGGCGCGATCCAGTCTGGGGGAACGTACGTTTTGATCGGCCCCGGCGGCCGACGCGGCGCGGTCGTCGGGCACCACAAGGTGTTCCTGGCCGTGCCGAACGCTGGCGGGGCGATTCCGCCGCGGTTCCAAGCCGCGGCGACATCGCCACTCTGCGCGGAGGTGCGGCCCGTGGGGACGAACGCGCTCGACTTCAACTGCGAAAATGAGGTGCCGTAATGGCCAAACCTGTCGGCCGCCGCGGCCTGACGCTGATCGAACTGCTCGCTGTCATCGCCATCATCGGCACGCTCGTCGGCCTGCTGCTGCCGGCCGTGCAGGCTGCCCGCGAGTCGGCCCGCAGGAGCACGTGTCAGGCGAAAATCCGCGACATCGGCCTGGCGTGCCAGTCGTATCACTCATCAAGAGGTGCATTTCCGCCGATCCAGCAGCACACGCTTATCAGCGGCACGATCGCCTGCAATTCACCGAGCCCGAATCGGCAGGAAACGACGTCGCTCTCCTTCATGTCGGCCTTGTTTCCCTACGTCGATCTGCAGACCGTGTATGACCGGCTCGACTTAACATCGCAGCCGCCAAGCAACAGCCCCCTCTATGGCTACTTTGCTTTCGTCAAGTGCCCGACAAATCCGGCGCAGACGACCTCCGGGCCGGGTGGCCAGAGCTTTCACTACTCCGGCTCCACCGGCACCAACGGCACCAACTGCTCACTCCTGAGCACGGGCCCCGACGGCGTAACGCCGCTCGCGGAATCAGCAAAGCCGGATGGCATGTTCTGGGCCAACTCAGGCTGTCGAGCGTCGCACGTGCAGGACGGGATGACAAAAACGATCATGGTGTGCGAGCGGCAGGGCTATGAGCCCAGGAGCGCCGTCATGGGCAGCAGCGGCTTCTCTCAGGTCAACCGCGTCGTCGCCGGCACGAACCGCGGGCAAGGCACGTGGCTCTGGCGCACGCCAAACAATCCGACGACGTTGTGGTACTCCAACACCATGCCTGTCAGCCTCCATCCGGGCGGCCTCAACCTCTGCATGGCCGACGGGTCGGTGCACTTCATCAGCGAACTGATCGGGGCGACGGTCTGGAACAACCTCGCCCGCCGCGCGGATGGCCAGACCGTCTCCCTTCCGTAAATCATCTTCTCGCCGTGATGCGTCGGCCGCAGACCTGCCCCGACCGTCATCACCGCTTCAATCAGGCCGAGCTTCGAGTAAGGATAGGTCGGTTCATGGCACTTCGGCAAGCGGCGGCTGAGCGGGGCGGATCATGACGAGCAATCGCCGGAGCTGATCGGGCTGGATGCGGCCCGATCGTGGAGGTGCCGAAGAGATTCCTATCCACGCTCAAGGCAAGATTTTTCTCGTCAGCGCAGACCGGTCTTGAAACCGCTCTTCTCACGTGCCGTCCGCACCGTGGCATGGGATCCTGTCAGAGGCTGCGGATGTCGATCACGGGTAATCTTTCAGGGACGGATAGACGAGCTGCCCGTGATCGATATCCACAGCCTCTGACAGGCGTCGGACGCGAGGCGTCGAAGCCCCGGGGAACGGTCGACTGGGACGCGGTCTGCTAGAGCCGCCAGAAAAACGCCACCGAAGCGGGTGCGAGCCATTTCGAGAAACCCGCTCTGGACGCCCGGGCTATCCTTTCCTTCGCTCGCCTGCCGCAGCACTCCCGGCATGATCGTGGTGGCACATGGCGGTGTGCTGACTGCAACGCTTGGCAGCTTGATGGGCCGCGAGCATCCCCTGCTGGCGGCGGCGGTTGAGCGGCCGTTCACGAGGCTGCCGGCGCTGGCCAACTGTTCGGTGACCCAGCTTGAATGGCCCGGCCCCCGACTCGTGGCGTTCAACGAGACCGGCCATTTGGCCTAGCCTGCTCGACGGCTCTGACAACACGAGGGTGTCGTGTCGCTGGTCTCTCTTTCCCAGGGCGGTACGTTATGAACGTCTCCGACGCACAACGTGGCGGCAAGGTTTTAACGTGTCCGATGCACTGGAGAAAATTCCGCAAGTTAAAAACTCGCGGCCACGGTTAAAAACTCGCGGCCACGGTTGAAAACTCGCGGCCACGGGTCACATTCTTCGGCCACGGTTAAAAACCCACGGCCACGGGTCAACGCCACGCCGCACCTACCTCTCCGTCACCTCGATCGTGACCGGTTCGGCGTTGACGCTGTTTACGGCCCCCGCCCCCGTGCGTCCCGTGGCACGGATTGTCACACGGCCAAGCCCCAGGAGCTCGGCGGGCACCTCGATCGTCGTGTCACCCCCGGAGGTGCGGCCCAGCACGCGGCCCATGGCGAAGACCGCCACGCCATCAAGACCCTCGCCTGCCACACGCACTCGCACCGTGCCCGCCAGCTTCACGCGGGCCGGCTCGGCCTCGAGCACGAGCGTTTTGCTGCGGTTCCGCAACTGCACCGGCATCACCCAGCGGCCCTGCGATTGGACCGAAGACGACTCGGTGGCCACGACACGGAGTTCGTGATAACCGTCGGCCAGTTGTGCGGTGTCGAGCGGCAGGCGTTGACCAGGGCGGCACCGTGCCAACTGCACGCCATCGACGAAGAGCACGAAGTCTTCGATCGGGCCTGCGCGGGTGTCGGCGTCGGTGTCGGCGTCGGCACGGGGCGGCTTTCGGCCGGGAACAACCGCCCGCGGCAGCAGTTCATACTGCCCAGAGAGCGGGGCGTCGGTGGCGACCACCTCGCCGCCTCTGGCCATCACGACGTCCACTGTCGGAATCTCAGCCCACGGGCGGCAGAGCGGATCGCCCACCACGAGCAGTTGATAGGGGGAGTGGACCGACTGGTAAAACGCCTCGGCAAGCGTGGCCCCCCGGGCGTAGTGCAACTGGATCGCGGCGTGTGGAAACTTCGCCTGGAGCGCATAGGGCTCGATGACAGTGCCGCTGGAGCCAGCGGCGCCGGCACGGATGAAGGCAGAGAGGGGCGTCTGCCCGGCCGACGCCGTAAAGATGCCCCCATAGCTGGTGAGGTTTTCGCAGATGGCGCCCGGCAGGATCGTGCTCGCGCTCGCCGCCCAATCGAAGTCGGCTGCGCCGGTCATCAACCCCGCCACGTCCCGCCTGCCTGATGGGAGCACGCCGGTGACAACCTCCGCCCTGACGCCGAGGTCTTGGAGTGCCCGCACGATCGGCGGGAAAGCGGGGCTCCGGGTCTTCGTCCGAACATCGTCATTCGTCACGAAATAGATCGTTCCGGGCGGCTTCGTGCCGTCGGCCGCAGCCGACGACTCCAGCCCACGAATGATCTCGGGCACGGAGTTCCCCCGCCCGGCGGTCACGCCCAGCATCACCGAAAGCAGATAGCGGTTGCCTCCCTCCTTGAGCAGTTCTCCACGGGAGCCGTAACGATGCCAGCCGCGGAAGCCGTCGGTCGACTGTGGCACGCCGTCGGCATCGAGCGGCCGCCAGTAGCGGTTGCTCTCTGGATCGAGCCAGACCGGTCCCTGCCCGCTCCGCACAGCTGCATACAGCATGGTCATGCCGGTGAGCGACCCGGACGGATATTTGAACATCTCCTTGCCCGCCAGTGCCGCGGGCATCTCCTCGGCAAAGTCGATCCGCCAAGGGAAGTCGCTTGAATAGACGACGCAGTTGATCTGCGGGGCGAGTCGCCGAGCGTCGATGGCCTCGAGGACTGGAGCGAGCAGGTCGCTGCGAAAGGTATCACAGCTCACGCTCTCGGTGCTCTGCTGCCACGGCAGCATGAGCACGTTGATCGGGGGCATGCCGCGCAGGGTGGCATAGGCATTGGCAACCGCAAGACTGTCTGGGCTCGAGGAATTGACAACCAGAAACATGTTTTCGGGTCCTCCGCCGGCCTGGGCGGCGACGGCCCAGCCGCATGCGACCAGCAGGCATGCCACCGAGGAAGAACGCGGGTTCATGGGACGGGGCTGCCTGTGGCGGTGGCGGTGGCAAAACTGGGGAACTGGGTAACTGGGCAGCTGGGCAGCGGAGCCGAAAAACGGCCCCCGGTGAGACTGCCGCGATGCATTAGACTGTCTGGCGAAGGAGTCTGCATGAGCGGCTTGCATAGGAGGCAATCACACACGGTGGCTGTGGCCCTGCTGGTGGGCTATGTATGTCTTCATTGGGCATGTTCTCACTGCGCATGCTCTGGCGGGCCGTGGTCTGGCTGGCCGTGTTCTGGCGAGGTGTGTGCTGAGGAGCCAACGGCATTCTCGGGTCCGCGTGGGTTTGCGCATCTGGAGATGATTGCAGGTCTGGGGCCGCGGCCGAGCGGCTCGGCCGCGATGGTGAAGCAGAGAGACCTGCTGGCCGCCCACTTCCGGGCCGCGGGCGGCGTCGTGAATGGCCAGGCATTCCAGATTCGTGACCGGCGGACCGGCGGCCCCGTGCACATGGAAAACCTCATCGTCGAGTGGCATCCCGATCGGCATGACCGCGTGCTCCTGGGCGCGCACTACGACACGCGGCCCTTTCCCGACCGCGACCCCGTGAATCCCAAGGGTACGTTCATCGGTGCCAACGACGGCGCCAGTGGTGTGGCGCTCCTGATGGAGCTGGCCCGCGCGATGCCGACGCTGCCGGGGCCCGTGGGCGTCGACTTCGTCCTCTTTGACGGCGAGGAATATGTCGTCGCACCCCGCGATCCCTACTTCCTCGGATCGACTTTCTTCGCCAGGCAGTATGCGGCCGGTCAGCAGAACGGGCGACAGCAGCATCGCTACCGTTGCGGCGTGATTCTCGACATGGTGGCCGACCGCGATCTCGAGATCTGGCAGGAGCAGCAGAGTGTCACATGGCCCGACACCAGTCCGGTGGTCGATTCGATCTGGGCCGTGGCGGCCCGCCGGAACGTGCGGCAGTTTGTGCCCCGTCCGAAATACACCGTTGAAGACGACCATGTGCCGCTCCGCATGATCGGCAGAATTCCCACCTGTGACATCATCGACTTCGACTATCCGCACTGGCATACCGAGCAGGACACGCCGCGGCAATGCTCTGCGGAGTCGCTGGAGATCGTCGGCGGCGTCGTGCTCGAGTGGCTGCGGGGTGACTGGCTGCGCCGACCGCAGCCGGGGCCGGGTGGGTGACGCAGTGCAGACAGACGCCCACCGTCGACGCGAGCCGCTGGTGGTGCCGGACTGTGGCGTGGTGGGCATGCCGGTGCGGGTCTCGCTCTGGCTTGTGCCTGAGAACACGGACGTGCTCGAGGGGGATCGCGTGGTGGAACTGCTCGCCGGTGGCGCGACCATCGATCTGGAGTCACCTGTTTCGGGACGCCTGGTCACGCAGTTGGCCGACGAGGACGAGACCGTGACGCCGGGCATGGTGATCGCTGAGTTCGAGGCGGAACCATGACACGAATTCCCGGCCAGCGAGCGCCGCACCAGCTAGCGCCGCGCCAGACAGCGCCGGCAATGACAGGCCGCCGTCTGCTGGTGCTGTCGCTGGCCGGAGCCGCCACCATGTTTCTCGTGCAGCCGCCGCTGGATGTCTGGATGCTTGCCTGGCTGGCACCGTTGCCGTGGCTGGCGATCGTGCAGGCAGACCGGCTCGCAGCCCCCCATCCGTGGCGGAGTCTGTGGGTGGGCGGCTTGTGCCATTGGCTGGCCGCGATTCACTGGCTGCGCCTGCCGCACCCCGCGACCTCGATCGGCTGGGTGGCACTGTCCGCGTATCTGGCCCTCTACGTGCCGCTGTTCATCGCGATCGCCCGGCGGCTGGTGCATGGCTGGAGGTGGCCGCTGGTGGTGGCCGCGCCAGTGGCATGGATGGCCTGCGAGCAGCTCCGCGGCTGGGTGCTCGGTGGTTTTACCTTCGGCGGGCTCGGCCACACGCAGTGGCGGTGGACCACGCTCATTCAGCTGGCCGACTGCCTGGGTGCGGTGGGGGTGGGAGGCGTCGTGATGGCCGTGGCGGCGGGGCTGGCGGCAGCCGCAGCCGCGATCACGTCGCCCAGCCACCGCGATCGCATGCGGTCAGCGGTATGGGAATGCGTCGCCGCCGCTGCCGTATTGGTCGTCGCCCTCGGCTACGGAGCCTGGCGAATCCGCGGGGCGCCGCCTGCCGATGGGCCGGCACTCGACGTGCTGCTCGTGCAGGGATCGATCGATACCGAACTGAAAGCTGATCCTGAAGCTGCCGGCGACGTGGCGCGGCACTATGACGGACTCACCATCACGGCGCTCGCCGATGGCGGAGAACAGCGGCCCGATCTGATCGCCTGGCCCGAGACGATGTGGCGTTGGGGATTGCTCGAGATCGATCCCGCCGAAGTGCTGCCTGAGAGCGTGGTCGAGCAGACGCTCGCTGGCCGCGAGGCAGCTTCAGGGACCGCCGGCGTCACGCTGCCCGCCTCAGCAGCCGACCGGCAGGCGGCCTGTCGCCGGGTGCTGGAGGAGGAACGGCTGGCGCTCTTGGCCGCCTATGCGCGGCGGTATCGGTCGCACTGGCTGGTCGGCCTCGACAAACAGGTGATCACACCCGACGTGCCCTCCGGTGCAAAAAACTATAACTGCGGCCTGTTTCTCGACCCCGACGGCGTCCCGCTCGCATGCTATAGCAAACAGCATCCGGTGATGTTTGGCGAATATATTCCTGGTGCCGATCGGTTCCCCTGGCTCTACCGGCTCACGCCGCTGCCGGCTGGACTGACCGCCGGCACGCAGCCGGTGGCGGTGACGATCGCCGGTCGACGGGTTGCGGTGAACATCTGCTACGAGACGGCCCTCCCCGAGGCAGTGCGGTCGCTGGTGCTCAAGCTTGCCGATCAGGGTGGACGGCCCGACGTGATCGTCAACCTCACCAACGACGGCTGGTTTTGGGGGTCGAGCGAACTCGACATGCACCTCACGGCTGCGATCTTCCGGGCCGTCGAGGTGCGGACGCCGCTGGTGATCGCCGCGAACACCGGCTTTTCCGCGTCGATCGACGGCTCGGGGCGGCTGCTGGCCCGGGGGCCCAGGCGGGCCACCGCCACGCTCCGGGTGGGGGTCAGGCCCGACGGACGGAGCAGCCCGTGGCTGGCCTGGGGGAGTCTGCCGCTTGGGGTGTGTCTGGCGGTTGCAGCAGTCAGCCTGCTGTCTGGATGGTCGCGGCAAGGGAGTCTTGAGAAGCGTTGACCCGGCTGCCGAAGAACCCTTAGGCTGGGAGCAACGGGCAGGGGCGGTGCCCGATCGGCCCGGATGATCGGGCTCTTTTTTGAACACAGCTTCGAACACGGTGATTCGAGACCATGAAAAACGTCATCGGTAAAATTTTCGTGTTCGCAGTCTTCGTCATGAGCCTGATGCTCATGAGTTTTGCCGTCGCCATCTACTCCTCGCACATCAACTGGCAGGAGGTCGCGAAGCAGAAGCAGGAAGAACTCGACAAGCTCACGGCCTCCAAGAAGAGCCTCGAGGATGAAAACAAGAGGCTGACGGCCAACGTCGGCAAGTCGGAGGCGGCCCGCGACCAGGTGGTCGCCAAGTTCCAGTCGGCGCTGATTGAAAAAGACAAGGAACTGACCTCACTGAAGGCGGCCCGCGACGAAAAACTCGAAGACATGCAGACGAAGATCGCAGAACTGGCCACCGTCGAAGAGGACCTCACCCAGGCCAGGGAGGACGTGAAGAAACTGCGGGTCGAGATCAACGAAAAGCAGTTGAAAGTCGACTCCCAGGTGGACAGGGCGGCCCAACTCGCCGCGCAGTTGCACGAGAAGGAGTCATTTCTCGAAATCGCCACCGAGCGAAAGTCGCAACTGGAAAAGCAGGTATCTCAGGCCCGGATTCTGCTCAAACAAAACGGCCTGTCGCTCGACAGCCTTCCCAAGGACCGGGTACCGACGATCAACGGTGTCGTGATGGCCGTGGCGGACGACTCTATCGAGGTCTCGCTCGGCTTTGACGACGGCCTGCAAAAGGGACATCAGATCGAGGTCTATCGCAACGACGAGTATCTCGGCCGTGCGATCGTGAAAAGCGTGAAGCCCGATCGGGCGGTCGCCGTGCTCGTCAGAGAATATGCCCGCGGCATCGTGCAGCGGGGAGATAAAGTGACCACGCGACTGAAAGCGTGACCTCCCGGGCCTGAGCCCACCACCGGGCTCCATACCCCCAGCGAATGCCATGGCCGACGATACCCCGTCCAACCCGAGCCGGCCGCCGATGAATGTCTACACGGCGATGCTGCTCCTGTCGTTCATCGCCGTGTCGACAGGATGTCTGATCCTGGCCCTGGATCTTTTTTTCCGTCGCATGCCGCTGCCGTTGAAGCCCTAGAAATCCGTCCACAAGCCACCTTTCCACGCTCAGGGGCCCGTGGGTTTTCGCTTACGGTTGTCGTCATGTTCGGCTGGCTGCGGTCCCGAAGGCGGCGCTCGATCCGGGATCGGCCCTGGCCGCCGGTATGGAGCGACATCCTGGCCCGCAACGTGCGGCAGTGGCAATGGCTCGACGAGGAGGAGCGGTCACGGCTCCGCGGCTGGGTGGCTGTATTCGTCGTCGAGAAACGGTTCGAGGGCTGCGGCGGCATGGAGATCGACGACGAGGTCAGGGTGTCGATCGCGGGACAGGCCGGGCTGATCGTGCTGGGCATGCCGGATGAGTTTCTGGAGCGCCTGCAGTCGGTGCTCGTCTACCCGGGCGACTATCTGGGGAAGCGATCGACACCGCTTGATGGCGGCGGGGAGTTGCAGTGGCAGGAGCCGCGGCTGGGCGAGACCTGGAACGGCGGCAGCATGGTGCTCTCCTGGCCGCGTGTGGTGGAGGGGGGCCGGCTCCGGGATGGCCCGCGCAGCGTCGTGATCCATGAGTGTGCCCACGCAATTGACCTGCTCGATGGCGAGATCGACGGCATTCCACCGCTCGCCTCGGCAGGGGCGCGGCGGGAATGGATACGGGGAATAGCCGACTGCCGGGAGCGATTCCTCGAAGCGCTCGACGAGGGGCGGTTCGTCGCCTTCGACGACTACGCCGCCGAGGGAGCGGGTGAGTTCTTTGCGGTCGTGAGCGAGTGCTTCTTCCAGGATCCGCACCGGCTCCACCGCTATGACCACGACCTCTACACGCTCATGGCCGAGGCATGGCGGCAGGATCCGAAGGCTCGCGTGCCGGTGCAGCGGGGCCGGTAGCCGCTCCAGCCTCGCCGTCTGCGGTCGCTTCCGCGGAAGTCGGCATACCGCCGGCACCTCGAGCCGCCAGGCTGACGAGCATGCCCGAGGGGGAGGCGAGGAGCAGGCGGTCGGAATGGATGTTGACCACCGGCAGGGTGAAGGGCCCGAGGCAGAGCCGCTCGCGGGGGCCGCCGTCTGCCAGATCGACCGCCGAGAGTCGCCCCAGCTCGTCGATGAACCAGACGCGGCCGCCGCCGACGGCGAGGATTTTTCCGGTCAGGCAGGTCTGCCAGAGTTCGGCTCCCGTCTCGGCGGAATAGGCGGCGATGCCAAGGTCACCAAGGGAGACGACCAACGTGTCGCCCGCGAGGAACGGTCCTGACACGGCGGGGCCAGGCAGCACGGTATGCCAGGCAAACTGCAGCTCTTTCTGGCTTGCGGAAAGATCGATCCGTGCCAGATCTCCCGCCGTCGTCGCGGCGAAAATACTCCGGTCTCGTACGACCGGGGGCCCCGCTGGAGGATTGACCAGGGAGAACTCAAGCCGCCGCCAGTCAAGTTCGGTTGGCTGGAGGGAGACGAGCAGTCCGTCCGCCGTGCACCAGAGCACTCCGTCTACGAATGGGAGCGGCGGGATTTCGACTCGGTTGTTGCCGCCGGCGTGAATGGCGATCGGCTCGAGGCTCTCCTTCCGCTGCTTCTTGGCCTTGGTTTTTTTGGCCGATTTTTTCCCAGACTTGGCCGCGGGCGTGGCTTCGACCGGCTGTTGCAGGGGCTGGACGGCAAGACGGGTAACGCTGCCGCCCGAGGTGGCCGCGTAGACCCAGTTACCGATCACGGCCGTGCCCGCCGAGGCGGTCTGCGTGATCGGTTCGTGCCAGCGGAGATTGCCGGTCAGGCGTTCCAGCGACGTGACGCCCCCTGCGTGTGCCACGGTGACCAGGCCCGAACCGATGCCCGCCGGCGTGATCGGACCTGCGCCGCTGCCGACCCGTTGCGACCAGAGCAGCGAGCCTGGGAGCGGAGAGCCGGCCGGCGGTGCGGTGTCGCCCAGCGGGGCCGACTGCACGGCATGCACGGTGCCATCTGTGGTCTGGGCCACGACCAGACCGTCTCCGACGACCACCTGCTCGAGTCGGTAGCCGCTGGCAACATAGGGCAACTGCAGGATCCACTCCCGCGTCAGTCCCGCCCTGTCGGCCGTGAATTCGTCGGCGGCCGTGCCGGCGATGCAGCTCTGCCCATGGGCTTGAGCCGCCACCGCAGCCAGGGAGAAAGCCACAGAACAAGCCAGCAACCGGCCGAGGCCGGATCCGGAGCGACGTGAGCGAGCAGTTGTGCCGATCATCTGCATTCCCCTGTTTTGGCGAGTCATGCTGTTCTGGCGAGTCACGCTGGTCATGTGCGACATGGCAAAGGCCTGAATTGCAGGGCAGGGGCTCGGGTTCGCGCCAGGCGGGCCCGGACCCCCACCCGACAAGCTTAGCCCACGAAATTGGGCCTGCTAAAATGCTAAGCTCAAGCACGGCCCGGCAGGGATCACCGAGGCCTGGGCCGCGGCCGGCCGACAGTGCAACAACGAGGCGATGTGTCGATGCCGCAGGATCCCCCTACCGATTCCCAGAACACCCCCAAAACCGATCCGAAGCGGGGCCGGCCGAGCGACCCCGCTGCGCTCGTCTTGGGCTATCTGAATTTCTCGTCAGGGGCGTTCGACCCGGCCGTCTGGCAGGCGATGAACGATCTCTTTGCGACCGTCGAGCCCGCCGCGGAGGATGCTGCCGCCAGGCCGATCGCAGAACTGCCCGATACCGCGGCCCGCGTGGCCGCGATCCTGACCGAACGGCTATCAACGCTCGCGGCAACCGAGGCGGCCTTCCGTGATGCTGGGCAGGCCAGGGTGGTGCTTGACCTGCTCTTCACGCGGCTACCGCCGGCCTACAGGGCCTTCCACGGTGATCTGCTCGAGCATCAGCCGCCGGGCGGTCTGGAGCGGCCTTTTTTTCTGATGGCCGCGGCCCAGGCCATCCTGGCCGGTGACCCGACGGGAAGCGATCCCGGGCACCTGGTGCAGGAGGCGATTGGCAGACTCAACGACTACGTGGGCTGGCGTCCGGTGGCGGTGCTGGAAAACGGACAGCTCTCAGAGCCCTATGCACACGAGCGGGTCCGACCGATCCCGCTGTTCATCCGCGCCGCGGGCGCTGCGCACGGCCGCTATCGCAGGCTTGTTGAGGATGCGTTGGCGATCCTGCAGCAGGCTCCGGAGCCGCTCCTGCGGCAGGCCGATTTCGAGCTCGCCCTCATGGAGGAGTTGGCGTTGGATCCGCGGGCGTTTGATTTCCTCCATCCGGCGGCGAGCCGCCCCAATTACCTATTCGGATTATGGGATCCGGCCGGTATCGACGGGCAGGGCTTCTACCGGCGGATGGTTGTGCAGCAGGCCACCTTGGACGGGATTCTTTCCTGGGCGGAGGCCGGGCTCGAATCGTCCGAGGATCGTACGACCGAACGGCAGGCGCAGCTGCGACGGGAATCGGCAGCGGTGTTGGCGGGCGTGATTCTCATGGCCTCAGGACTCTCCGGGCACGGGCCGGGTGCGGCCTCTGCAAGCCTGCCTCTGGCCGACCTGCTGCCGCGGATCGCCGGCTACCGCGACGAGTTTTACCGGTGGCTGATGACGCAACTCCCCGCAGAGCATCGGCGGCTGCTCGACGACGAGACGCGGCTTCTCCGACAGCCTTTTGGCGGTGTGCGCAGGCACATCAACAGCCTGCTGGCCAGGCGACGGGCCCGGCAGGTGGAGAGCGTGGCGCTGGCGGCGGTGCTGGCGCGGCTGGGACGTGCCGAGGCCGCAGAGCGGATGGCGGGCATGGTGCCTGCCGCGTCGGCCCGGATGGCTGCGCGGATCACCAGCCGCGTGGTGGCGGCGCAGCAATGCGTGCGGCAGGCGACCACCGAGACCCAAGCCGCCTTCGCAGGCTCGACCGCCTTCGCAGGCTCGACCGCCTTCGCGGCGGCACTCGACCATCTCGATGCTGCCAGTGCGCTGCTCGCACGGGCAGTGGACTGCGGCGCGGTCGTCGATCCGTGGAACATCCTCGGCCTCGGCGGCCAGTTTCCGCTGCACGAACCGGGGGGTGAAAGCCTGACCGATCCGCGTGTGGACGATCTTGTGATGATCACCGAGTCGATCCTCGAGGGCTATGCGACGGTCTGGCGGCAGTCCGGTCTCGATGGTTCACCGGCCATGGCATCGCGGGCCGCAGCCGCGGTCGAAAAACTCGGCGGCTGGTGGGACCGCTTCGCGACGACGACTGTGTCGGGCGTGCCCCATCTCTCGGGCCGCGAGGTGCATGATTCAGCCCGCGAGGTGATCGCCGCGCTTGCGCGACGCCGAGAGACTCAGCCGCTGCCGCCGCCGGCGGGGTTCTGGCGGGAGGAGGTGGCGTCGTTCTCGTCACCGCAGACACATGCGCAGGCCACCGATTGCCTGTTGCTGGAGGGCGATCTCGACGGCGCGATGGGGCTGCTCGTCCACTGGGCGTCGTTGCTCGAGGGGCCGGCGATCGACCGTTCCGGCAACGTCTGGCTGGGGGAAGCCCAGCGGTGGATGACACGGGCCTGTGCCGACCGATCGGAGGCCGGAAGGGCGCGTGTCCGTCGATTCCTCGAACTGGTCGAGGCCAACACGAGCGGCGTGGCCGACGTGATCGCAGCCGCCGCGACCGGTCGTGAGCCGGGAGACGGCAGGCGGCCGGGGCGGAACGCCGACGGCCCCGACGATGATTCGGCCACGCTGTCGGATGACGAGGAGCACGGCGAGGAGAGCGTGGCATCGGCCTACGAGTCGATGGTCTGGCGTGACTCGACAGACGACGGTGTTGATGGCGGCATGCTCGATCTGGATGGTGGCGGCGGTGCAACGCTCGCCGGTGTGTCGGCGGTCGAGGATGCAGCAAATTTTCTGGCCGGCGTGTTCCGGCTGCTCTCGGAGGCGGTCGTGGCCTGGTGCACGAGCGATGCCGCCGCGGGCTCGCGACCGTCGCAGGCCGAGGTCGATTCGGTGTCCGGCTGGCAGCAGTCGCTGCGGCGGTTGCGTCGCACGCTCGGCCGTGCGGCCGCCACCGTGGCGGCCAGAGACGCCACGCCGTCGCCGGGCATGTCACCCACCGAATTCGACAAGCTCCGGTGGCACCGTGATGCCGCTGCCGAACAGCTGATCGAGGCTGCTGTGCAGGCGAGCGACACGCTCTGGATGCTGTCGGCCCGACTGCATGGCGGCCGCCGCGGGCGGGCCGGCCGGCGGCCACGGGCCACCGACAAGGCCTCCATCGGCAGGCTCTTTGCGAGCCTGTTCGCGGGAGATGCAGCCGACACCAGGGAACAGTTGGCACTCGTGCGGAGCAGGCTTGTCGGGCGGATGGTGCTCTATGTGCCGCTCTCGCGGGGCGGGGTGCCCAGGCGGATCGTGCTGGCGCGGAGTCGCGAGCGGCTTCTGACACGGCTGGCGGCCTGTCTGCCGCGGCTGGGGCTCGTGGCGGAGACGACAGACATGGTGCAGCTTGCCAAATCACTCGAGCGGCGGCGGCCGCGGGGCGCCGCCAGCGTGAGCGAGTTCGACCGCGTCTTCGAGGCCGCCAACAAGTCGCTCGTCGAGCGGATCGTGGAGACAGCGGTGACGGCACCACCGGGCGGCGCTGCACCGGATCCGGCCGTGGCCACTCAGCGAATCCTCGACGGGCTGTCGCTGCTCGTGCCCCGCCTGCTTGACACCTGGACGACGCATGCCCGGCAGCTGCGGCTCTCGGTGCTCGAGCGGGTGCGGGATGATCAGGCGTTTGCAGTGATCCAGGAGTTCGTCGAGCGGTATGGTGCGGGGCTCTTCACGCAGCAGTTCCTCTCCCCCCCCTCGCTCCGTGGAGTCTTGCGGGGTGGCGTGCGGAACTTTCTCGAGCACCTGCTTGATCGCACGGCGGGCGAGCCGGCCGAGATTGATCTGCCGGGCTCGCCACGGTCGCAGCGGCGGCCCACGCGGCTGCTCGAGGATCTGGCCAGTGGCGTTCTGCCGATCAAGCAGGCGGCGGCCCGCCTCCGGCTGGTGCTCGAGAGTGTGGCGGAAAACCATGCCGAGTATCGCGACTGGAACTCCACCACCACCCAGTCGGATCGTGGTGAGTGCCTGCATGTGCTGCTCGACTTTCTGCGGATCAAGGCCGAACACGACCGCATCGCGTGGACGCTGCGGCCGGTGAACATGGCGCACCGGGTGCTCGCTCGGCGGGCTGCCGTCGAGGCGGCTGCGGCATGGCGCGGCCGGATGCGGGACGAGACGAGTGAGACGGCCGCGGGGTTGACCGAGCGGCTGACGCGACTGGAGGCACACTGGGGCGTGCGGCTGGCGAGCGTGGGCGACCGGGTGCGACGTCCTTTCGCGACGGCGCTTGAACAGGATGAGCTTGAGTCACTGGTCGACCCGGCGGTGAGCGAGCTGTTTACGGGAAGCCCTGCCGGCGCCGGCGAGCAGCTCGAGGCGTGCGCCACGAAGTTTCTGGGTGTGGCCAGCGGCTCGGGCGTGGAGGTGCCGGCATGGCTCGACCGCCTGACGACCGCCGTCGACCTGGCGATCGAGCGGGCCTCGGCCGGGCAGTCGGCCGGGCAGTCGGCTGGGCAGTCGGCCGGGCCGGCTTCAGGTCGCCTGCCGGAGGCACTTCCCTGGGCACCGCTGCCGTGGGACGAATTGCATGCGGCACTTGCGAAGTGAGGCGGCGGCAGAGTGAGGCAGCAGGAATCATGAGCATGCAGAGTGCCGACAGAGCGTCCATGCAGAGTGCCGACAGAGCGTCCATGCAGAGTGCCGACAGAGCGTCACGGCCCGCGGTCGCCGTCTGGCTGGCGGGCAGCATCGGCCTCGACGCCTACGGCACGATGGCCGAGCGGCTGGCCTGGGAAGTGTCGGAGCCCGCTGGCAGGCCACCGACACTCGTGCTCTATGAACTCGCTCCGTCGATCACGATCGGCCGGCTCGGATCGCGGGCCGACATTGCCCTCTCCGATGATGATCTGAGGTCGCGCGGGCTGGAGGTGCGGTTCGTCGGTCGGGGGGGTGGCGCGGTGCTGCACGGGCCTGGCCAGATCGGCTTTGCGCTGTTTGCCACGCTGCCCGATCTGGGGCTTGGTCGCCATGCCGTCGGGCCCTATCTGGAACGGCTCGAGGCCGCGCTGGAAGGAGCCGTTCGCAGCCTGCGATGCGGCGCCGCCCGCGATTCCCGGGTGCACGGCATCTTTGGCCGGACAGGCCTGCTGGCGGCCATCGGCATCGCCGTGCGGCGGGGAGTTGTCTGGCACGGCGGATTTCTCAATATCCAGCCCCCGCTCGAACTGCATCGCCGGATCAAAACCGTGCCTGTCGCCGCAGGGGCCGGAACGCATACGATGGGTTCCGTCGAGGCAGACGTGCAGCGGCGGGTGCGTCTCCAGGATGCCCGCGCGGCCCTCGTGGAGCATTTCACCGACGCCTTCGAGTTTCCCCGATCGCACATTCAATCCGGGTTTCCCGTCCCGATCCGGGCGGCAGGCCCTGCATCTTCGGAGCGCAGCAGAAGTGTCTGACACCAGCATGTCCTCACCGCTTGGCTCCCTTCGAATCGTCACGGTCGACGATGCCACCGGCCCGCAGACCGGCCCACAGACCGGTTGTGGAACGGCTGCAGCGGCCTCAACTTCCCTGCCGCCGGCCCGACGTCTGCCCCCGTGGCTGCGGCGGAATCTGGAACCGGGCGGCGGTCATGGCGAAACAGCCGACCTGATCGCCGAACTCGGTCTCGAAACGGTCTGTTCGTCGGCGAAGTGCCCCAACCGGCTCGAATGCTGGTCGGCCCGCACGGCCACCTTCATGATCCTTGGCAACGTCTGCACCCGTCCCTGCGGTTTCTGCTCCGTGCCAAAGGGAAAAACGGAGGCGCTCGAACTCGACGAGCCTGCGCGGGTGGCCGAGGCCGCGAAACGGCTGGGACTCAAGTACGTGGTGATCACGAGCGTGACTCGCGACGATCTGCCCGATGGGGGGGCAGAGCATTTTCGGCTGACCGTGGAGGCGGTGCGTGCTGCCACCGGCGCCATGATCGAGGTGCTCGTGCCCGATTTTATAGGCAAGGAGGCCGCCCTCGAGCGGCTCATGCAGTCGCGGCCCGAGGTCTTCAACCACAACACCGAGACGGTTCCCCGCCTCTACCGCACCGTCCGTGGCCGGAAGAGCCACTATCCGTGGACGCTGCAACTCCTCGCTGACGCGAAGCGGTGCATGCCGGCCGTGAAGACCAAGAGCGGCCTCATGCTGGGGCTGGGCGAGACCCGCGACGAACTGCTCGATGTCTTTGCCGACCTGCTCAATCACGGCGTCGATTTCCTGACGCTCGGCCAATACCTGCAACCGACGCTCGACTCGTTGCCGGTTGAAAGGTATGTGCCGCCGGAGGAGTTTGAGACATTGGGGTCGATTGCACGCGGGATGGGGTTCAAGCAGGTGGCCAGCGGCCCGCTGGTGCGGTCGAGCTACCATGCCCGCGACATGGCCGAAGACGGAATGATCGTGTCCTAGGCCAAGACGGCAATGATTGTTTCACGGGCTATGCCCTCTTCGTGGCTCGTCGATCTGCCAAACCGATCCCGGCTCCGTCAGCCCTCTTCGTGGCGGCAAGTTTTTAACTTGTCCGAGAGTTGAGTTAGCCCCTGTTCACGGTCTGCCCACGGTCACCACCCTCTTCGTGGCGGCAAGTTTTTAACTTGTCCGGGAGTTGAGGGAGCCCCTATTCACGGTCTGCCGCTGTCACCGCCGGGCCGGCAGAAGTCTCCTTCGCGGGGAATTTCGCCGTGGGGCGAAATTCCAACGCTCGTCGAGCTTCAGCCGATCCCGGCTCCGCCCATCCTCTTCGTGGCTCGTCGATCTGTTCAACCGATCCCGGCTCCGTCATCACCCTCTTCGTGGCGGCAAGTTTTCAACTTGTCCGAGAGTTGAGTTAGCCCCTGTTCACGGTCTGCCGCCGTCACCACCCTCTTCGTGGCGGCAAGTTTTCAACTTGTCCGAGAGTTGAGTTAGCCCCTGTTCACGGTCTGCACGCCGTCACCGCCGGGCCGGCAGAAGTCTCCTTCGCGGGGAATTTCGCCGTGGGGCGAAATGGTGATGCCAGACCTTTGAGGGCGAAATTCCAACGCTCGTCGAGCTTCAGCCGATCCCGGCTCCGCCTATCCTCTTCGTGGCTCGTCGATCTGTTCAACCGATCCCGGCTCCGTCACCACCCTCTTCGTGGCGGCAAGTTTTCAACTTGTCCGAGAGTTGAGTTAGCCCCTGTTCACGGTCTGCCCACGGTCACCGCCGGGCCGGCAGAAGTCTCCTTCGCGGGGAATTTCGCCGTGGGGCGAAATGGTGATGCCAACCTCTGGGGGCGAAATTCCAACGCTCGTCGAGCTTCAGCCGATCCCGGCTCCGCCTATCCTCTTCGTGGCTCGTCGATCTGTTCAACCGATCCCGGCTCCGTCACCACCCTCTTCGTGGCGGCAAGTTTTCAACTTGTCCGAGAGTTGAGTTAGCCCCTGTTCACGGTCTGCCGCCGTCACCACCCTCTTCGTGGCGGCAAGTTTTCAACTTGTCCGAGAGTTGAGTTAGCC
>Ga0247831_1002838_pt1 | contig 26862 bp, 18 predicted proteins | sample LaCruzMarch2015__9_FD_192406 | JGI IMG/M metagenome (GOLD analysis project Ga0247831, IMG submission 192406) | Freshwater microbial communities from meromictic Lake La Cruz, Castile-La Mancha, Spain - LaCruzMarch2015_1m | ecosystem: Environmental > Aquatic > Freshwater > Lake | place: Spain...
AAACAAGTGAGGATTATGTTTTTCATTGTATTCCTATTTTTAAGATTATACTATTCGAAGTTACAAACTTTGACTTGCATGAACAAAAGAAGTTAAATCAAGATAGCCAATTAATTACATTTTAACATTTCAGGAAATAAACACAGAGATAGTGATTATTGTAAACTTTTTAAATAATACTAACCATTGATTTATGTATATTAGTTTTTATATTATGATACACACAAAACTTTGTGTTAATTTGCACAACTTCCATAGGAAGATTATAAAGAATAACCCTATTATTTGGTATTACAATGAGTAAAGAAATTACTTCTAGAAGCGAAGATTATAGTCAATGGTATAATGATTTAATTCTCAAGGCCGGCTTGGCGGATTATAGTGCCGTGCGAGGTTGTATGGTTATTAAACCTTATGGATATGCTCTTTGGGAAAACATGCGCGACGTTTTGGACAAAATGTTTAAAGACACAGGTCATCAAAACGCCTATTTCCCTTTATTTGTACCTAAAAGTTTATTTGAAGCTGAAGAAAAAAATGCGGAAGGCTTTGCAAAAGAATGTGCAGTAGTAACCCATTACAGGCTCAAAAATGACCCTAATAATCCTGGCAAGTTGATTGTAGACCCGGAGGCAAAACTTGAAGAAGAATTGGTTGTAAGACCTACTTCAGAAGCTATCATTTGGAATACATACAAAAAATGGATTCAATCCTATCGCGATTTGCCTATTTTAATTAATCAATGGGCCAATGTAGTACGCTGGGAAATGCGCACTAGATTGTTTTTAAGAACAGCAGAATTTTTGTGGCAAGAAGGCCATACAGCGCATGCCACTAAAGAAGAAGCTATTGATGAAACAGTGAAAATGTTGAACGTGTATGCCACATTTGCTGAAGAATGGATGGCTATGCCTGTAGTTAAAGGTGTAAAATCTGCCAACGAACGTTTTGCTGGCGCAGAAGATACCTATTGTATTGAAGCTTTGATGCAGGATGGTAAAGCTTTACAAGCAGGCACTTCACATTTTTTAGGACAAAATTTCGCCAAAGCTTTCGACGTTACTTTTATCAATAAAGAAAATAAAGCAGAGTCTGTTTGGGCTACATCTTGGGGTGTTTCTACTAGACTAATTGGCGCATTAGTCATGGCGCATAGCGATGATGATGGATTGATTTTACCTCCAAAATTAGCACCTATACAAGTTGTAATTGTACCAATATATAAAGGAGAAGAAAGCAAACCAATATTAGACGAAAAAGCGAACTCGATAGTGCAAGAATTAAAAGCTAAAGGCATTAAAGTAAAATACGACAATGATGACAATTCTCGTCCTGGTTGGAAATTTGCAGAATATGAAATGAAAGGTGTTCCTGTTCGTGTAGCTATCGGCATGCGAGACTTGGAAAACAATGTTGCAGAAGTTGCACGTAGAGATACCAAAGAAAAAAAATCGATGAGCATGGATGGCTTGGCTACTTCCATTGTAACATTGTTAAGTGAAATTCAAACCAATATTTTTCAAAAAGCGTTGAATTTTAGAAATGAAAATATTACCAATGCTGATACTTGGGATGAGTTTGTAAACTTACTAGACACCAAAGGTGGATTTGTACGTGCGCATTGGGATGGAACTTCAGAAACGGAAGAGAAAATTAAGAATCTAACAAAGGCTACCATTCGATGTATCCCGACCGACAACACGCTTGAAAACGGTGCTTGTATTTTAACGGGCAACCCAAGTTCACAACGTGTCTTATTTGCAAGAGCATATTAAACCAAACTCAATTTTACACCATTACAAACTTGCTTCACTCAAATTTAATCTATATTTTTACTTACCGAATAAACGAAATTCAAATCGTTACAACACCATGGAATCTACTACAACATTAAGCCAACTCTCCAAAAGTAAAATTGAATTCAACATTACTTGGGCTCGGTATGGTGCTATTTTATCCTTTATCAATTTGGGTTTGGGTTTATTACAAATGATAGTGAATGGAATCACAGGAGATGCATCTTTTTTTGGCGCATTATTTTCATTTGTCATTTCTGCTGTTATAAGCATTATCATGGCTGTCAACTTACTTAAATATTCTAAACTATGTAAAGATAGTTTGACTACGAATGATTCAATGCAACTGCAACAGGCATTACATCATTTAAAAATGTATTTTACCATAATGGGCATAATCTTCATTATAGTTATAGCATTGGCAGTAATAGGAATTCTCATTGGACTTTTAGTCGCATTAGCTTCTATCTAAAATACAATATTTCATGGAAACAAACAACTCAATTTTTCAACAAACTGGTATTACTGAAGCTGGCTTAACTCATTTAAATACTACTTCAAAATGGACACGTTTTATAGGTATAATTTATGCAATTTCTGGCATTTTAGTTTTGACGATTACAGGCTTTTTGGCAGCGAATATGGATCAAGTTGCACAACAATTGATGGCATACAATCAAATGAATGAAACGGTTATGGAATTCATCCAAGGTGGTGGCAAATGGCTTTTTATTTTAATCATGTTAGTGATTAGTTTTGTCATTTTTATCAATGCTTACTATCTAATATTTTTTCGCATTTCATTTTTTGCATTTGTAAATACCAAAGAAGAAACTCAACTTACTGAAGCATTTGATCATATGGGCAAATACTTGATGATCACAACAATACTTTCTATCCTTTCAACTATTTCTAGTATTGGGATGATTATTTATACATTGATGAAATAATAAATTTCAACTGTCTAAATATCAACTCATTTATTTATTGCTAATTAAAAACTAGTCACTAGTTTTAGATTCAACAACCTAGAAGTCAATCTATTTGGAACAGCATAAGTTCTACTACTGCTTTGATCTTGAATCCATGTATACGATAAGGTATTTTGTATACCTAGAAGATTAAACACCTCAAGACTCAACCACATACTTTTTACATTTTTGAAAAAACTATATCGTGGCTTGTCTTTACGTTCACCATCGATTAATAATGATGAAAATCCTATATCAACGCGTTTGTAGCTCGGAATACGAAGTGTATCACCGTATCGATTTTGATCTGGAGGACCAAATGGTAATCCAGTAGAATACAAACCATTTAAAAACAATTTGAAATTTTTATTTCTTGGTAAATAATCAGAAAAATACAATCCAAAGCTCACTCTCGAATCAGTTGGTCTTGGTATATAACCAGGAGCAAATGATGCTGTATCCGTTCCATTGACTCCTTTGTATGTTATTTTATCATCGAGTACATCTTCGCCTGTTTTCATTAGGCCTAAACTAATCCATGACTCTGCATCTTTGACCAAATCGCCATACATTCTAAACTCAGCACCATATGCATAGCCAACGGCTGCATTTCGTCCAAAATATCGAATTCGAACATTATCATATTCATACGGTACAACATCCCACATATATTTATAATACAATTCTGTAGTAAATTTAAACGGACGATTTCCTAATCCTTTGAAATTATAGTCAAACCCTCCCACAGCATGATACGATTTTTGAGCTTTGACATTGATATTAATTGTACCATCCAAATTGCGCATTTCACGATAAAATGGTGGTTGAGAATATACTCCTGTTGCTGCTCTAAAAATGATATCGCGTTTATCCCATTTGGGTTTCCACGACATTTGAATACGTGGACTTACAAGAAATTCGCTATTTAACGTATTGTAATTAAAACGTACACCACCCGTAATGACTAAACCTATTGAATCAAACGAAATATTATCTTGGATAAATCCACTAAAACGCTGATAATCGAAATCTTGTGTTGTTTTATATCGTCTAGCCATATTGAGCAATGTATCGCTGTATGGTTGCGAAAAACCAGCACTGTCACGGCGTTCCCATTCATTGAGTTTATCAGAAATACCTACAAATTCTGAATTTACACCCCATTGCAAAAAATGTCTCTTGGCGTCATAAGAACCTTTATGACCTATGTTGCCGACATTGACATTGAGATAGTTTCTTGCATAGGTATGAATAACTCCAGTACCTAAAGCATATTTTAGCTCACCGAAATTTTCTTTACCTAAATCCGTTTCAATTTCGCCCAACAAATATTCTCCTTGAATGTCATAAGTTTCGGTTTCGTTTGTTTGAAATCCTGAAGCTAAAAATTTAAGCATCAATTTATCATTGGGTGTATTGGTCAAGGACAAACCACCATATCGAGAATCGAATTGATCGGTTTCTGCTCCATTAAAAAAAGTACGAAGTTGGAATGCTTTATTAATCAATCCGAAACTTTGAGTAGAACTTTCTGGTATAAAATCAAATCGATTACGAGCATAATTTCCAAATAAATCAACTTGCCAATTTTCGTTGAATTGATAACTCAAATAGGTTTGCAAATCAGTAAAAGTTGGATTGTACACCCCTTTGGTTTGTTGTGCTTGTAATAAATATTGGTTAGACTTTTGTCGAACACCAATCATATACGTAAATCGATTTTTAATACCCACGCCTTCTACATGAGCGCCCAAACCTAACATACTCAGGGTTGCACTTCCAGCAAATTCTTTGGGGCGTTTGTATGTAATATCCAACACGCTACTCATTTTATCACCGTATTTAGCCTGAAAACCTCCTGTAGAAAAATTAACACCACTCACCAAATCCGGATTGATAATACTCAAACCTTCTTGTTGCCCACTGCGAACTAAAAAAGGTCGATATACTTCGAAGTCATTGATATAAACTAAGTTTTCATCAAAATTTCCTCCACGAACATTGTATTGAGAAGTAAGTTCATTGTTATTGCTCAAAAAAATCTTCAACAATCCTTCTATACCACCGACAGTACTAGGTAGCAAAGCATGCTTTTTCGGGTCGATACGCACAGAACCTGCTTCATTACGTTTACGATCATCTTTTTTAGTAAATTCTTTCATTTGAACTGAGTTGTTTTTCAATTCAATAGAGGCCGAATACACTTCGCCATCAGCAAGTCGTTTTGAAATTATTTTGTTTTCATATCCTAAATAACTGAATACAATTTGAATATTTTTATCCGCAGGTACTTCTAAATTAAAATCACCTTTGTTACTAGTCTTTGTACCTAAAGGATAGCCTTTAACAGATACCGTAACTGACTCAATTGGCACTTTAAATATATCAAACACCTTTCCTTTGACTATAGCTGTTCCTTTTTGAGCAAATGCTTGTTGAGCCCAGATAAGTAACAGTAATACAATTCCTAAATTTTTCATGTGAAATAAAAACGAAAGTAAGGCTAAAAAAGTATTTTAGGGTATAAAATATTGCGTTTGCAATTCAATTAATTTAGGACTTTAAAGGTATTTCTTTCAATGTTTCTAGCAAATAACGCCAGTATTTTCGCACAGACGAAATAGAAACTTTCTCGTCGGGAGAATGTGCTCCTTGAATCGTCGGGCCAAATGAAATCATCTCCATCGATGGATAATTGGTTCCCAAAATACCACATTCTAATCCAGCATGACATGCATTGACATGAGCCTTTTCGTTGTTGTGCAATTTTTGATATAAATCACTCATCAATTTTACAATAGCTGCTTCGGGTTTGGGCGTCCAACCAGGATACGAACCTCCATTGGTAATGGTAGCACCCAAAATTGAAAATGTATGTTTAATAGCATCAGCTAAATCCGTTTTTTCAGAATTGACAGCACTACGAGTCAAACATTGAATTGTGTATTGACCATTTTGAACCAAAACGCGTGCTACGTTGTTTGATGTTTGAACAAGGCCTTCGATATCTGGACTCATTCTATAAATACCATTTGGACAAGCGTAAATTAGTTTGACCAACAAGGATGCAAACGAATCATCTAATACATTCTCTGGCAATGCTTTTGGATCCAATACAACACTTAAATTTAAATCTGTAGTTGCATATTCTGCTTGTAAAATAGCATTCATTTCATGTACAGCCTGCTGAAATGAATCAGAATGAACACTGGATACGACCACTAACGCTGTAGATTCGCGTGGAATTGCATTGCGAAGACTACCTCCATCAATAGAATGTATGTGTATTCCAAATTGCTCAATGAATTGACTCAACATGCGATTCATTAATTTATTTGCATTGGCTCGTCCACGATGGATATCAATACCTGAATGGCCACCTTTTAAACCTTTTAAACTGAGTTGAAAAGCTTGACTATCAGCAGGACATGTCACTGTCGCGTATGTTCCAGTAGCAGTCACATCAATCCCACCTGCACAACCAATGGTTAATTCATTGTCTTCTTCTGTATCTAAATTAAGCATAATTGTAGCATCTAGCAAACCACCTTTGAGTCCCATTGCACCTGTCATGCCGGTTTCTTCATCGATTGTAAACAACGCTTCTAAAGCTGGATGAGGAATATCCGTCGATGCCAACAAACTCATAATAGTAGCTACGCCGATGCCATTGTCAGCACCCAATGTAGTACCATTTGCTTTTACCCAATCTCCATCGATAACCATTTCTATACCTTGCGTAGCAAAATCAAACACTGTAGAAGCATTTTTTTGATGCACCATATCCAAATGACTTTGCAAACAAACCGTTTGTCGATTTTCCATGCCTGCACTTGCTGGCTTTTTGATGATCACATTTCCAACTTCATCTACATACGTAGGCAAGCCTAACGATTCTCCAAATGCTTTTGCAAATGCTATCACTTGCTCTTCTTTTTTAGAGGCACGGGGCACTGCATTTAAATCTGCAAAATGGTTCCATAAATTGCTTGGTTCTAAAAGTCGAATTGCTTCATTCATATTATGTAAGATTTTAGTTTTAAGGACACAAAAATACATCAAAATGGATGGATGAAAGCATATAATAGTATAATACTCGATTCTCATTTTCATCTAATACCAATGTGATTTGTGTCATAGACCAAATCTTACAGTGGTATATGCCGATAGGAAGAATGTTTAGTCCAATAAAATTGGACTATTACAGAATTCACATCGGTATAAAACAGCATTTCAATCCGTTAATCAATACTTGCATAGAGTGAGAGTCAAATCTTAATTGTACTTTAGCACCCATTCTACAACATGGGACATAATTTTAAAATGGTTGCCAAAACCTTATTTGGATTTGAAGACTTATTGGCAAACGAACTCAAACAATTGGGCGGATTACATATTCTAAAAGGCTTGCGAATGGTCAGTTTCGAAGGCGACAATGGCTTTATGTACAAAGCTAACCTAGCATTGCGCACTGCCATTAAAATTTTAAAACCAATTCATCATTTTAAATGCACTAACGAAGATGAACTTTACAAAGGAATCTTGAATATTGACTGGTCAGTATATTTAAATACCGAGCAAACGTTAGCAATTGATGCGACTGTTTTTTCCGATTATTTTAATCATTCGAAATATGTTTCGCTCAAATGCAAGGATGCCATTGTAGATCAATTTAGAACCAAAACGGGTGTTCGTCCCAACGTCGATATCGACTCACCTGACATACGAATCAATATCCATATCCATCAGGATGAATGCACCGTTTCACTTGACACTTCAGGCAATTCGCTGCACCAACGTGGATATAAATCTGCTACAAACATTGCACCTATCAATGAAGTTTTGGCCGCTGGCCTTTTATTGATGTCGGGTTGGGATGGACAATGCGACTTTTTGGATCCTATGTGTGGTAGTGGTACTATATTGATTGAAGCCGCTATGATAGCTTGCAATATTCCAGCGAATATTAATCGCACTGAGTTTGCTTTTGAACGATGGAATGACTGGGATGAAAAACTTTTTGAAGTGATAAAAAATGCTCTTTTAAAGAAAACGAGAGAATTTCAATACAACATCATAGGGTACGATACAAGCATGTCTGCTATCCGTAAAGCACAACAAAATGTGGTGAATGCTGGCTTGGAAGATTATATTCAAATATCGCTTCAAAACTTTTTTAAATCAAGTAAAGAACAAGAAGGTAAACTCCATATTTTATTTAATCCTCCATACGATGAACGTATTAGTATTCAAACAGAAGGATTCTATCAACAAATTGGCGATACCCTCAAGCAACATTATGCAGGCACTACAGCATGGTTTATAACAGGCAATTTGGAAGCGTTGAAATATGTGGGCTTGAAGCCTTCGGCCAAACTAAAAGTTTTCAATGGCAATCTAGAAGCGCGATTAGTCAAATATGAATTGTATGATGGTAGTCGTAAATTTAAGCCTACAAACAATTCGAATGAGTAACTCTTTATGCTGATTTTTGGTCTTGTAAATAGGATATTGCTTTAAGTAAATCTTCTTCAGTATCGATTGAAATTCCGACATGTTCTATTTCTGCTAAATAAACAGAAAGTCCGTTTTCAAGCATCCGCAAATTTTCTAATTTTTCAATTTGTTCAAGCGGCGATGGAGGAAGGTTAGCAAATTTCAACAATACATCTTTTCGAAAAGCATAGACGCCAATATGTTGAAAATACGCAACTGCCTCAGAATGATCTCTGTTATAAGGTATTGCAGAACGTGAAAAATAAAGTGCTTTACCTTGTGCATCCGTCACAACTTTAACACAGTTAGGATTATTAATTTGACTTTCCTCAGTGATTTGTTTTTTGAGCGAAGCAATTTCCACCAAAGGATTCTGAAACAAATCAATTACTTTTTGTAATGCTTGTTTTTCGATAAATGGCTCATCCGCTTGTACGTTGACTATTATGTCTGCATCAAGATTCAATGCTGCCTCAGCAATTCGATCTGTACCACTTTCGTGTTCCTTCTGACTCAACATAAAGCGATAGTTGTATTTCATCATTTCATCGCAAAGCAATTGATTATCGCAAACCACAATCACTTCATCAAATAATTCAGTGGCCAATACTGCTTCAAAGGTTCGTCGCAAAATAGTTATTCCATCAAGCATACGCAATAGTTTTCGCGGCAAGCGAGTAGACTCCAAACGTGCAGGAATTAAAGCTATGACTCTCATGATCTATGTTTTCGTTTATGCGATTTACGATGTCCAAATAAAAGTTCAGCAACTATAAACAAAACCGTTGAAACGACCATACCAATTAGACTTCCTACATAAATATCTTTAAAATAATGTTGCCCTAAGTACAAACGCGAAATACCACAACCTAAAGCCAAGGCAAAAAACAAAACCGACCACAGCTTTTGCTTGCGTGGAAGATACAAACTCAACAACATAAAAAAACCAAATGCACCAATAGTATGTCCAGAGGGGAAACTATTGTAAAATGCATTGTCGAGCCATGGCACTGTATGCACTCTACTTAGACCAAACTCAACCAAAGGACGAGGGCAAGCATAAAACCTCTTTACCAACAGAACAATTGATGGCAAAAATAGACCAAAAGCCAATGCCGTAAAAATATAATGCGCTCTTCGAAGTCCTTCAACTATGATTAAGGAACATAAAACGATTGGTATACAATCCCCACGGCCAAACCCACTTAAAATGGTCATTACATGATCTAAACTTGGAGAATGAAAATCATTGACAGCAAAAAAAAGTGCTTCGCGAGAATACATCGACAACAAGATTCCTCCAAGCACAACCCAACCAGCAAATAAAATATAGAATAGTTTATTGTTGCCAAATGTATAATGTATAGCTGTAGAAATACTTGAGGCGTTCATATAGCCAATTGAGTTTGTTAACTTTTTGCTGTGAAAATAGATTTTATTTTTGAAAATTGTCTAAAATACCATTCTTTATTGAGCAACGGTGAATCATTGTTGGCTTTATACATTAAAAAAGTACCAATTAACAATAAAACAAATGAAGGGAACCACATACCTACATAAACTGGAACGATCATTTCTCTTGCAATTTTTTCACCTACTGTATTCATGAAATAGTACAATACAAAAAACATAACTGCTGCAATAAATGGCATACCTAAGCCCCCTTTGCGAATAATAGATCCGAGAGCTGCGCCAATGATAAACAAAAATATACATGCACTTGGTAATGTAAATCGTTTGTGGACCTCAATCATATTTTCAGTCAAACTCATACGATGTAGTTTGATGTTTTGTCTGTTGACTTCTAGCATACTTTTGATACTTCTTGCATTAATTTCAGCAGTCGAAAAAACCCTTTTTTTCAAACTATCAGGTATGTGACCTATAATACTACTGTCATGCATTACAAGCGAAGGCAAAGGCTTTTTATGGGTTATGGTATCTCGACGTACCATACTCAAACCACCAACTAGTATATCTTTTGTAGAAGCATATTGTTTACGAATCAACATTCTAGTGGTGTCAGCCATAGTCAATATCTGTGCTACTGACATGACAGCTTTCAGATTTTTAAAATAACTTTCATCTGTTTGAGGCATTTTAAAATCACTCAAATCAAATACCTTTTTCCAATACTTAAACCCAAGTCGAATTTGCTCGTGTTCATCTACTCCTTTGGGCATTTTCTCTTCATATCGCCAACCATTTTCTAGTTCAAATATCAAAAATCGTTTATCATCCGAAACATACATTTTGCCTTTTTCCGCCATGGTTATTTTATCGTTGCCACGACCTGTAGTGTGATCATATATTTTAATGTCATGCACTGTCTTACCATCGTTCTCTTTACTCGAAATGTAAATGACATGATTTGGGATATCCTTATAAAAAGTTCCTGCTTTAATAGCTACAACTGGTTTTTTGTTTTGAATATCGTATAACAATCGTGTAGCTTTAAGTTGAGCTCTAGGTATCACATAGTTGTTAAACAAAAAAGATGCTATTGTCAATAAAAGTATAAACCCAAACAATGGACGTGTAAAACGCGCAATTGAAATCCCCGAAGATTTTACAGCTACTAATTCTGAAGTTTCACCAAGGTTACCATAAGTCATAATAGCTGCAAACAAAATACCCAAAGGCAATGCGATAGGAACTAAGGTTGTAGACAACAAACCAAGAAAAGATAAAATAGTGAGCACATCCAATCCTTTACCGATAAACTCATCAATCCAAATCCACATAAACTGCATGACAAAAATAAACCAAGTGACTAAAAATGCCCCCATAAATGGAGGCAAAAAAGCTTTGATAATAAATTTGTGAAGTGATTTCAAGAAAATACTTTGATGCAAAAGTAATGCATGAGGTGCTTAGAAAGCCGTTAAATATGACTTAAACTTTATAAAACTAACTACCTACTCGGTGTTTCAAATCATGAATTTGAGCTTCCCACAATAATGTTTGGTCTGCCACTTCTTTTTTCTCTGCAAAGTCAGTTAAAGTCAAAATGGTTTCATTTGTTACAGGACTTTTCTCTATTCTAAATTCAAAATACTCATCATTGTCCATCCAATCCCACTTAAACACTACATATTCATTTTCTTCTGCAGCTATCATTTCAGCTTCTTCTACACTGCCCTTCCATTCAAAATGAAAGGCATTCTCTTTTTGTGTCACTTTATCGGCAAACCATTCGCCTAATCCAGAAGGTGTGGATAAAAATTCGTATAGTATACTTGGAGAACATTTAATTTGAAATTCTAAGTTATATTTTGTTCGTGTAGACATTTTAAGTTTGTATAGTTGGCACAATAATATAAAAATTTGTTAGATATCCAAATTTTTATATCATTATTTTGACAACATTTATTCTATGCATAATAAAATTTATTTTGGTTGTATTAACTTTAACAATACTTTTGCTAATGTAAAGTTTAAAGAGAACCTTTACGTAATGATTTTTTAACTGATTAAATTTAATTCTTAACGAAAAAACATCTACACCAATTATGTCAATGCGCCAACTCAAAATCACCAAATCGATTACGAACAGAGAAAGCCAATCGCTCGAAAAATATCTGCAAGAAATCGGAAAAGTAGATTTGATTACTCCTGAAGAGGAAGTCACCCTTGCTGTTAAAATCAAACAAGGCGACCAACGTGCTCTTGAAAAATTAACTAAAGCAAATCTTAGATTTGTCGTTTCAGTCGCTAAACAATACCAAAACCAAGGTCTGTCGCTAAGCGATTTAATCAACGAAGGCAACTTAGGTCTTATCAAAGCCGCTCAACGTTTTGATGAAACAAGAGGTTTCAAATTTATCTCTTATGCTGTATGGTGGATTCGTCAATCTATCCTTCAAGCATTGGCTGAACAAAGCCGTATCGTACGTTTACCATTGAACAAAGTTGGCCTGACCAACAAAATCAATAAAGCATACTCACAACTCGAACAAGAATTTCAACGCGAACCGTCCCCAGAGGAATTGGCGCTGGTTTTAGAAATCAACACCGAAGAAATCGAAACAACTTTGGGTGTGGCAGCCCGGCACGTGAGTGTAGACGCTCCCTTTGTAGACGGAGAAGAAAATACTTTATTGGATGTATTGCGCAATCCAAATGCAGTTAGTACGGACAACGAATTAGAACACAACGAATCATTGCGCGATGAAATAGATCGCTCATTGAGCACGTTGACAGAGCGTCAAAAAGATGTATTAAAATTATTTTTTGGTATTGGCGTTGAACATCCTATGAGCCTTGAAGATATTGGAGATCGTTTTGGATTAACACGTGAACGTGTTCGTCAGATTAAAGATAAAGCAATTACGAAATTGCGTACAACATCTCGAAGCAAACTCTTAAAAAATTATTTAGGCAACTAAGACATAAGAATTATTATTCCAAAGCCGTTACAATTTGTAGCGGCTTTTTTATTGCGTTTGCAAAAAAATACAAGCTCAAGTCCCTATATTAAATATATTTGCTACCTGGATGGACACGTATTTTCTACAACGATTTTTTTTAACCTTATTGAGTTTAGTTGCATGTTTACATTTCGATGCAACTGCACAAGATACCCTTGTGCTTTGTTCGCCACAGCGTATTTTAAAATCTTCTAAAAATATTATTGTTTCAGATTACAGAGATTATAAAAAAGAAATAGGCAAACTAAAATCTTTGACGAATGGCAAGTGGCAAAAACTACATTTAAACTCCGATTTTACAAAAATCATGATAGGAATAAATGATAGTTTGGCGCAGCAACTCAACATGACACAACCCTACCATATAGCCATTCGAAGCTTGTATGTTCAAGAAAATATAATTAGAGGAAGCAGTATGCGATATGCTCGATTAGCTTATTGTGCTGATTATTATATTAAGAACAAAGACCAAAGCTATTCGCTGATGTATACCGCTGACACCAGCATTCAAATTCAATCCTATTTGCTTACAGTTTCTATTGCTACAGAATTGAAAATACTTTTGAGACATAGTTTGATCCAAACCAAAAACAGCCTTGCGAAGGAAACAAGCCAATCAGTTGCACAAATATCAACACGATTTAGCATACCTCCTTCAACGTTTGACCTATTTACCGAAACTAGGAATGATGGTATTTTTAACACCTGGAATGAATTACTTTCATTTCAACCCATGTTGACACAATGCAAAATAAATGGCATTTCAGGTATAGGTCAACTCAATTTGAAAGATACCATAACGAATAAAAAATCTAAACTTTCTATTTTTAGTTTATATGCTTTTCTTCAACAAGGCATATTGTATAAATGTACAAAGTATGGTTCCTTTCCGCTTATCAATGTCAATAACAATTATTATTATGTTGGATACCATGAATCCTTTTTGACTAAAAAACAGGATCAATATGCTTATAAGAAAGTAAAGAAAAAAGGCGGCTTATCCTTATCGCAAGATGATATAGAATCTCAAAAATATGTGTTTAAAATAAATCCGACCAACGGCAAATCAATTGTCGTTTGCTCGCTCACACCAAAAGACGATTACAACACCATCCTTTTTAATTTATCGAACGAATAGTCATTTTCATCGAATCCTATGTAAGTAATTCAGAAAATGAATTAACTTTAGCAGATAAATTACACTTCATGAGATCTATTTTAGTTTCTATTGTTTTATTTTTAAGTATGCAAATAGCTTTTGCTCAAGAAAAATATTCAAGCATTAAAATCCATTTAAACGAAACAATCACTATGCCTTATTTGCAGGAATTAGGACTTGAAGTTGACCATGGTGAATACAAAAAAAATGCATGGTTCAAAAGTGATTTTTCAGCAAGAGACTTGCAACTGCTTCGAAATCATAATATAACGTTTGATGTATTAATTGATGATGTAAGTCAATTTTACGCAGAGCGAAACAAAACTTCTATTCCAAAAAAAAACGAAAAAAAACTAAGAGGCGGTAATTGCAAACCTACTCATGCTGGCTACACTACACCATCTGGTTTTAGCTACGGAAATATGGGAGGCTATTTTACCTACCAAGAAGCAATGAACAAATTAGATTCACTTGCGATCTTGTATCCAAATCTTATTTCTGTGAAGCAACCTATTGGTAATTATACCACCCAAAATGGCAACAGTATTTTTTGGTTAAAAATTTCAGACAATCCGAACCAAAACGAAAATGAGCCACAACTATTATATACTTCTATACACCATGCGCGCGAAGCATTGTCTTTATCGCAATTGATTTATTACATGTATTATTTGTGCGAAAACTACAATAGCAATTCATTTGTAAAATACTTAGTTGATAACATTGAAATGTATTTTGTACCATTAGTTAATCCTGATGGATATCAACACAACTATCAAACCAATCCTAATGGCGGTGGTATGTGGCGAAAAAACAGAAAGGTCAATGGCGGTGGTACATTTGGTGTAGATTTAAACCGAAATTATGGTTTAGGCTGGGGATTCAACAATACAGGTTCATCACCCAACAGTAACTCAGACACTTACCGAGGCACTGCAGGTTTTAGCGAACCCGAAACCCAAGCTATGCGCGATTTTTGCAATACACACCAATTCAAATTTGCTATGAATTATCACACCTACAGCAATTTATTGGTTTATCCTTGGGGCTATTTAGCTAAAAATTGTGACGATTCAGTATCCTTTAGAGAATATGCTAAAGACATGACTAAGTATAATGCTTACAAATACGGAACTGATTTGGAAACAGTCGGTTATTCTACCAACGGCAGTAGCGATGATTGGATGTATGGCGAAACAGTCAGCAAGCCATTTATGTTTGCCATGACACCTGAAGTTGGTAATTCTAATGATGGATTTTGGCCAGCCATAAATCGAATAATACCACTTTGTGAAGAATCAAATTACATGAATTTAAAAGTTGCTGAATACGTTTTAAAATATGCTACTCTAGAAGACATAACACCACGATTAGCCAATTCGAGCAATGGATTTATTTATTATAATATAAGAAGATTAGGCTTGGACACTCCAGCTAGTTTTACAGTTAATATCCAAGCATTATCTCCATTTGTTAATAGTGTAGGCATTCCAAAAACCTATTCAAATCTGCCATTGGCTTTTCCGACCAAAGATTCTATTTCATACACATTAAACAGCAATGTACCCAACAATACCACTTTAAAATTTGCATTGGCAGTCAACAATGGTTCGTTTACTTATTCCGATACGGTGGATGTTTATTACGGCAATGTACAACCTGTGCTTAATGATGCTTGTTCAAATTTTACAGCTTGGGATAATTCAGGTTGGAGCCTCGACAATACAAGCTTCGTCAGTGCTGGAACCAGTTTTGCAGAAAATACAGGTGGCAACTACAGCTCAAACTCATTCAAGACATTATCCAATGCTACTGCCTTCAACCTCACTGATGCACTTCGTGCAGAGTTAATGTATAAGGCCAAATGGGAAATGGAAAATAGCTACGACTATGTCAGACTTGCTGCTTCAGAAGATAATGGATTAAGTTGGACCACTTTGTGCACACCTCATACTCAAATTACTGCAAATCAAAATTTAGGTACAGACGAAGTTTATACTGGCGTAACAAGTTCGTGGGTCAATGAAATCGTAAACTTAGATGCTTATGCGGGAAAATCAATACTAATTCAATGGGAATTTGAAAGTGATGGGGGTTTAAATATGCAAGGCTTTAATATGGATGATATTGTAGTTCGAAAATTGGTCAAGACCGGTTTGAATGTCAATGCCTTATCCGAACAAAACACTATTTCCATTTATCCAAATCCTGCTTCATCTTTTTTAACACTGGAACCAACCCTTGGATTTCAAGGCTCATATACTTTATTTACAATCGATGGCAAACATTTACGTTCCTCAAACTTGATATCAAAAACTCAATTGGATATTTCATCGCTTCAAAATGGGATGTATTTCCTTGAAATTAAAAATCAAGCCCAAGTAACTGTGCTTCGCAAAAAAATTACAATTTCGAAATAGGATTGAGTTGAAGATGTTTACAGCAAATCAAAAACATAAATTCAATTTTAACGTAAAGAAATCATTACCCACAATCTATTTCTTTCTAACTTTTACAGATAAAGTAACTCAGACCTTATAAACGCTATTTGAATGGTTTTGCGCATTAAATGTGGATTAAAAACACGGTTATCCACATCTTATTCAAACCAAAACCACAAATACACACAACCCCTATTTTAAAGTGGTCGGAATTTTAGAATCCTTAGACTAAAAAGTATATTCGACCCCTAAAATAATTGAACTGTGCGACTGAAGTCATTAGAAATAAAAGGATTTAAAAGCTTTGCGGATAAAACCATCATTAACTTAGATAATCAAATTACAGGTATCGTAGGACCCAATGGTTGTGGCAAATCGAATATTGTTGATGCCATACGCTGGGTTATTGGCGAACATAAAATCAAAACATTACGATCGGATAATCTAGAAGATTTAATTTTTAACGGTTCCAAAACCAGAAATGGTTCGGGCCTTGCTGAGGTTGCATTGACGTTTGAAAATACTAAAAATTTACTCCCTACTGAATTCAACACAGTCACCATTTCTCGTAAATTTTATAAAAACGGTGAAAGTGAATACCGCCTTAACGATGTAACCTGCCGACTCAAAGACATTACAAACTTGTTTATGGATACTGGTGTCACTTCAGACAGCTATTCCATTATTGAACTAGGCATGGTAGACGATATCATTAAAGATAAAGAGAATAGTCGCCGAAGAATGCTTGAACAGGCTGCTGGGATTTCAATTTACAAAACAAGAAAAAAAGAAGCCAAACAAAAACTGGATGCAACAGAACTCGATTTGAATCGTATTGAAGATTTGTTGTTTGAAATTTCGAACAATTTGCGCACGCTTGAAAGTCAAGCTAAAAAGGCTGAAAAATATCATCAAATCAAAGGTGAATACCGCGATGTGAGTGTCGAATTTGTAAAAGCTTCCTTAGAAGATTTCAATTCCTCATACCAAGATTTAAATACACAACAACAACACGAAGTAGATAAAATATTAGCCTTAGATACTGTCGTATCGAAAGAAGGTGCAGAGCTAGAAGCGCAAAAACTTGAACTCACCAAACGTGAAGATGAATTGCACGCATTGCAAAAAACCTTCAATGAACTAGTTGACAAGTTGCGCCAAATGGAAAACCACAAAAACTTGTCTACGCAGCGTATCGAACATTTAAATCAATTGATCAAAAATATTCAACACGCCATTACTGAATCTAACAATCAAACCAAACTATTGTTGAATGCAACAGACGATGCACAGCAACGTTTAGCTACTGAACAAGACACCTTATCGAACTTCAAAGAAAAACTAGAAAACCTTCGTGAGAACCTCGATGAAAAACGATCTACGTACGACCAACAAAAAGCTGATTTAGATAAACTCCGCAATGAGCATCAACAACTCCAAATCAAACAATTTGATGCAGAGAAAAAAGTTGCCATTGCCGAAAACAATATCAGCAATCAACAACGATCTATCCATCAACTTGAAGAAGAAAACAAAAATCGCGAAACTGAAATAGCGAATCAAGACCAACAAAAAAATGCATACAACATTCAACTCGAAGAAAAGCGTATGCAGATGTCAGAATTTCAACGCAGACAAGATGAAGCTACCGAAAAATTATTGGCCTCTCAAGCACAACTTGAAGAATTGCGTGTCAAACAATTTGAAGAAAACAGGAAGTTAGATTCCAAGCAAAATGAATACAACCTTTTAAAATCATTGGTCGATAGTTTGGAAGGCTATCCAGATAGTATCAAATACCTCAATAAAAATACCAACTGGAACCACGATGCATTATTACTATCAGAGGTTTTCAACGTGCAAGACGAATACCGCACTTGCATAGAAGGCTATTTGGACAAATACCTCAGTTACTACGTCGTAGACACGCCCGAACAAGGCTACCAAGCAATAGACTTGCTTAAGGGCAACAAAAAAGGCAAGGCTGGATTTTTTATTTTATCAGAGATCGTACCCAAAACAACACAATCAAATTTTCCCGAAGGTGCTATAGCAGCAACAGAAGTTTTGCAATGCAAAGACAAGTACAAAGCTTTGCTCGACTATTTGTTGCACAATGTGTGCATAGCAGAAGACATGCAATCTGCCAACGCAGGCAATGCAGTTTTGATACAAAAAGATGGAACTGGTTTCAAAACCAGCAAACGAATTGTAGGTGGATCGGTCGGATTGTTTGAAGGCAATAAAATTGGCCGTACACAACGACTAGAAAAACTCAATGAAGATATACAAGCACTTACAGCATCTGTACAACATTACAAACTTGAAATATCCGAAACTCAAAATCTAATAGTAGGCTATAACCAAGCCTTAAAAGACGATCAACTTAAAAAAACAAAAGAAGAAATCAATCGTCTCGAGAATACGATCGTACAATTGGAACATAGAATAGAAAATTTCAACAACCAAATTGTACAATCTCAAAATCGTATCCTGCAACTTAGCGAACAACTTGAGGTCACTAAAAATTCAATAGCTGAAACCCAACAACTGTATGGCGAAATGAAGCAACAAATGACCTTGACCTTTGGCAACCTTCAAACTAGTCAAGAAAAATTTTCGCAAGCCGAAGCCGAATACAATAAAACCAACGAAGAATACAACCAACACAATATCATCATCACGCGTCAGCAAAGTCGTATCAACGAAATCGTAAACGAACGCAGCATACGCGAAAAACAATTGGATGATTTAAATGTTAAAATAAAAAATAGTGAGAAGCAATTGATTGATACAAACGAACAACTAGCATTGACACAGGAGCAACTCGAAACACTTCAAGATCAACTTTACACTTCTATGCAAGAAAAAGAAGTAAACGAAAAAAACTTGAACGAAAAAGACCAAGCCTTCTACAACTTCAGAAATCAGCTTGCCGAAAAAGAAACCGAGTTGAACAAAAAACGCCGTGAAAAAGAACATGCCGAAACGCATCTTAATAGCATCAAAGACAAACTCACTGAAATGAAATTACAGTTGAGTTCCATGAAAGAACGTTTGTATGTAGAGTTTAAATTAGAGTTAGACGAAGTCTTGAAGCAAGCTCGAACTGGAGAGCAACCCATCGAAGAGTTAAACGCTGAAGTAGACAAACTCAAAAAACGAATTGAAAATTTAGGCGACGTCAATCCTATGGCTGTGGAAGCTTTCAGAGAAATGAAAAGCCGTCATGATTTTATACAAGAACAAAAAGCCGATTTGACCAATGCTAAAGATAGCTTGCTCAAAACAATCGAAGAAGTCGAATTGACTGCCAATCAAAAATTCAAAGAAACATTTGAACGTGTCAAAGAAAATTTCATCAATGTATTCCATGCATTGTTTACCAACGATGACATGTGCGATATGCGACTTGTTGATCCAGACAACTTAGCCGAAACTGCCATCGAAATATATGCACAACCCAAAGGTAAAAAACCAAGTACGATTACACAACTTTCGGGTGGTGAAAAAACATTGACCTCAGCAGCTTTCCTATTTGCTATCTATTTAATTAAGCCTGCACCTTTCTGTATACTCGACGAGGTAGATGCACCATTGGATGATGCCAACGTAGGTAAGTTTACCAAAATGATTCGTCAATTCTCAGACAACTCACAGTTCATCATCGTAACGCACAACAAGCAAACCATGGCAAGTGTCGATGTCATTTATGGTGTAACCATGCAAGAAGCTGGTGTGAGCAAATTAGTGCCTGTTGATTTTAGAAGTTTAAACTAAGACACACATGCACATTGAAGACATTCGAGATTTTGTATTGGCCTTGCCTGAGGTCGAAGAAACCACTCCTTTTGGACCTAATGTAATTGTATACAAAACCAAGGGAAAAATGTTTTTGTTGCTTCCACTCGATACCGACGATCTGCGTTGCAATGTGAAGTGCGACCCAGAGCGCGCCATACAATTGCGCGAGGAATATCCAGAAGCTGTATTGCCAGGCTACCACATGAGCAAAATACATTGGAATACTATCATAGCAGGCAAAGGCCTTACTACACAACAATACTTGGATAGCATCACCGATTCTTACCAATTAATACGAAAGGGCTCCAAAAAATAATTGTCATACCAATGTCAAATTATACCAATTCCAACGAAAAAATAGTCCAAAGGCATTTTGAGTTGAGAAGTGGTAAATGCCGATATTACATGAATATAGTACAATGAGTCCACCCTCTGTTCGACATTTGCAATGTCGAACCCATATCGGCGGTTTTGCAAACCGCTTAGCAGTAATTATTTATTGAGTATTATAAATTGATAATATTGACTATAGTTTACTTAAGGATTATAAATCCTTCGATAATGGTTCGGGATTTCAAATCCCGAACAGGGGATGGTTCGGGACTTCAAATCCCGAACAGGGGGTATACTTGTTAAAGACTTGGAGCCGAACTTCTCGCAAAGCTTAAGACACCAATGAATAGAACAAAAGCATTGGAATATTTTGATTGTATATAATTTTCATCTATCTTTCTTTTAATATGAAATAGTTTAGCATGAAGAAAGTTGATTTTGTAAGTATATTTATACGCTTAGCATCTTTTTATTTATTAGTCAAGCATATCGATGGTGTAATAGATGTCATGTCTATTTCTAGCATGATGTTTAGGCAAGATACATTTTTCGATCAATTTACACTACTCATTATACTTGTAACGAAGTTGATTTATTTTGGATTCCTCATTTTTGTTATTTATTATTCCGCACAAATTTTCAAGTAGAATAGTCCCTCAAGCTGAATCTAATATTGATTTAGGTGGATTTTCAAAACTTGATATTTCTTTATTGGGAATTTTTATTGTTGCAGGATATACCTTTTTAGATGGCTTGTCAGATTTAATCGTTGAAGTTTATTATTACATACAAAAAAAACTTTCAAATAGTTACGATCAGATAATTTTGTTTAATCCAAAATTGTTTTTGAGTTCATTACTTAAAACCATTTTAGGTTATGTAGTTCTCTTTTATCACAAGACTATTTACAAGTATATAAATGATTGGGATCAAAACATTAATCATAAGTAATTTTTTAATCTGGTGTATACTAATCAAAGGGTTTATCACCACTAGTGTGAGAATGAGTCTTAGTTAGGCTAGATCAATAAAGTTTTCTAAATCGATTAACTTATAGCCTGCATTGACTTAGCCAAATAAAGAAGATGTCGATGATGGATAGCCTTTCTCTCGTCATTAGTGACGAGAGCAAGAAGTAGCCAAATAGTATTTAATAGCAAGGCTCCAATTTTTTTTATTTTCAATACCTATTCTATAAACATAATTTTCGAAAGGCTATTTATCTAGTCTTGATGAGGGTATGACGAGCTATATAATAAGGAACGATTGAATAAATGGATGCAATAAAAAAAGGATTTAAATAATAACTTAAAATAATGTAGATGTATGTGTAAATTTACTTCACCAACTTAATCCTAATGAAACAAATTATATATGTTTTGGGTTTGATAGCTGTGTTTTTTACAACGAATCAATTGTTTGCACAGCAAGATAAATCTTACAAAGCCCTCCAAAATGAAACGTCTGATAGTGCAAGGGTTAGAATACTCTGCGATTTGTCTTTTGACTTTTTGAATACGAATGTAGACAGTGCAATGTATTTTGCACAAGAAGCTTTGCGCATAGCGCAAAATGGCAATTACGATGATGGATGTTCGAGAAGCTTGAATGCTATAGGAAATATATTGCTGCAAACTGGCCAAAACGATAAAGCATTGGAAACTTATTTAGCTGCATTGAAAAAAGCCGAATCGGCCGAATCGGATTCACGCATAGCGCAAACATTTTCTAATATTGGCAATTTTTATATCAATCAAGGTGAATACAGACTTCCACTCGATTATTTGTTTAAAGCGAAAACTATCAATGAAAAAAATAACGATCAAAGTAAACTGATTATCAACTTGGTGAACATCGGTATATGCTATCAATATCTCGATATCCCAGATTCTGCGCTGCATTATCTTGAACAAGCCTTGGCGCAAACAGAAAAACTAAAAACACACGAAAACGAAAGTGCTATATTGCTTTACATGGGCTCGGTGTATGAAGATAAAAACAATATAGAATTAGCTAAATCATACTACAGACAAAGTATAGAAAAATCGACTTTGTATATAAATCATACAATCATAAGCTCAGCGCTACAAGCCATGGGACGCATATTGAAAACAATAGATATTGACTCTTCGCTTATGTTTACTAGTCAAGCCTACGAATATGCAAGCAACAATAAAAACTATATGATTAGTTTAAATTCGGCGTCAACATTGTATCAACTATATTTAAACAAAAACGAAAAAGATAGCAGCTTGAAATATTTAAAAATTAAAGCAGATCTGAAGGACAGCATGTTTAATTACGAAAAATCTAAGTACATACAGACCTTAACTTTTCAAGAAAAATTGAGACAAGATGAAATGGTAAAAAACGCTGAGTTAGAACAAAAGCAACGCATGCAAAACATCCAGTATATAGGCATCGCCGCTTTTATATTAAGCTTGTTTGTATGCTTAATTTTGCTCAGTCGCAAAAAAGTTCATCCAAGGATTATAGAAACAGTAGGCTTAGTTTCTTTGCTTTTGTTTTTTGAATTCATTGCATTGTTTTTACATCCTTATATAGAAGCTTGGTCGCATCACAAGCCCGTCATTGCATTGTTAATCTTAGTGTGTATAGCATCTATTTTAGTTCCTACCCATCATCGCTTAGAAAAATGGATTAAAGAAAAACTAGTGAAAAAATGATTCTTGAATTCCGCTATCAAGTTATTCTGAATTAGTAAAATTAAAAAAAATACTATAGTTCAAATTTCACTTCACTCATTTGTCGTGAATATTTTATATCAGCATAGACCTTCGGCACAAATGTTTACCATTGCAAAATTATAATTTAGTTTTTGGGCTAAATTATAATTACAATTTTTATACAGATTTGAAATATGTAATAGTCCAATGATTGCTTCGCTCTATCGAACTAAACAGCATTCCAATCGGTATTTACGCTTGTTCTAAAGACGAGTTAAGATTTAAAAAACATTGGCATATTATCTAAATCAAATTGGTGTTATACCATTTTAGAACAAAAAAATCACCTATATACATATAACAAAACATGCTCCAAGTTTTCTTGGAGCATGTTTAAATTGATTTGATTCTTGACTATTTCTTGCCTACAACTTGTATAGGAATAAGGAATCTTTCGCCATCGATCAATACGCGGACCATATAGGCGCCTGCTGAGTATGTACTGATATCGATATTATAATTTAACACACCTGTTGGTGCTTCCATTGGTTTTTCAAAAATCGTTCTGCCACTAAAATCAAACACTGAAACAACAATATTATTGGAAGGTACGACCAGATTGGCGTTGACTGTAAAGTTTCCACTGTTAGGATTTGGAAATACAGATACATTAGCTTCTTTGTTACATACGCACAAACAATACAATTCTATGTTTGTAAATATGGTTTCGCAATCACTGCCTTTGTTGCGCGCTTTGACTTGATACATACCATTTGGTAAATAGTTAAACACATTCGATGGTTGGTACAATTCGTCATTGATCGCATACTCTATTGTATCGCCACCTGCTACTAATGCATTGACCGTAATACGGCCTGAATCGCCACCTACACACAAGGTATCGGCTGTAAGGATAGTTGGTATGCCAAACACTTTGACATCTAAATATTTGTCCGCAGATGCACAACCACTTTCGATACGTTGAACTTTAAAGCGACCTGTCATGTCTGTTTTAGCATTGGCTCGAGTAATCGTTTCGCCATACTCCGTAAAATTGTTTTTCAAGTCTGTCCACAAATAAGTACTACCTATAGGGCCAGTTGCGGTGAGGATTAAATCTTCGCCTTCGCAAACTGTATCGTTGTAGGTAGCTGTTGTAGGCGGTGCTACTTCCAAACCTGCATTGATTGTATCAATTGCTGTAAATCGTGCATTCGGACATTGCGCATCTGCTGCATATATCGTATACGTAGCTGGGGCTAACCATTTAAAGGTATATTGTCCAGTGGTATTGGTACAATTGATACCTAAATCGTTGCACACGATATAGTTGCCACTACCACCTGTTACATTGACGGTGATTTCGCCATTGGCATGGCCAAAACAACCTTCGTTGACACTTGTAGTACTAACCACTAATGCTGGTGGTGCTGCGATGGATAAGATGACGCTATCTGCTTTGGTTACACAACCATTGCCACTGGCACGTACAATGTATTTGCCAGACAAGAATTGGGTTGCATTTGGCAATACAGCAACTACGCTGTCTGTATAGAAACCGCCTACGCCAAACCACTCTACAGGTGTACTGACACCATTGGCAGTCATGATAACTGTATCGCCTGAGCAATAGCTAGGTTGATTCTTGGTAATAGATGGTATCTGTAACGAATCTACCATGATGATAGGTTCTGAACGTGATACTGGCGTACAAGGGCCTGCGCCATCTGGATCGTCGGTAATCAAATAAATATAGATTAACCCTGAAGCTAAATCTGCTGCAGATGGTGTGTATACCGTGGATGTAGGACTACTGCCACCTGCTACACTGAATGTGCCAGTACCGGATGTTGACCATGTTGCATTCGCTACATTGGTAAATGTACCGGTCAATGGTATTGGAGTCAAACCACAAGATACTTTAGGATTGTTAACACTCACGACAGGCTCGTTTGGACACAAACAGTTTGGTACGTAGGCATAAAAAGTAGCAGGACAAGTGCCGTTTACATCTTTAACATGCAATAAGTAATTGCCGTGAGGAACATTCAAAAACGTATTTGATGATTGGTAACTTATTCCATCTAAAGAGTATTCTAAGGTAGCACCTGATAATGAGGCTGTAATTACGACTGTACTTGCAGCTCCTACACAATTGATTTGAACGTGTGTGATGAGTGGTTTAGGTTCAACGATTACATTCACTGGTATTGAGTTTGATGCACAACCATTGAGATCAATTGTCTTAGCATAGTATGTTCCAGACATAGATGGTGTAGCTGCATAGCGCGTTACACTTAATCCATTGGCATTGAAATTATTTGCTTGGTAGCTCCAGTTGATTGAACTATTAGGAACAGATGTAGTTCCTGACAGCAATAGATTTTCGCCAGCACAAGCAGTGAAGGTTGGTGCAACGGTTGGTGTTGGTACTAAAGTACCTGGCAATATCGTAACTGGATAACTGAATGTATTACCAGGACATATTGCGTCTACAACAGTGACGGTGTAGTTGCCTGGTGCTATCCATTGGAAGTTCGCTGTTGTACCTGTAACACAATTACCTAAATTGCCACTGTAACAAATCGTATAGGTTCCCGATCCACCTGTAACGCCAACTTGTATGGCTCCATTTGCACTACCAAGACAAAACTCTGGAATGGCATTGATGTTGACATTTAAATTAGGTTGCGATACGACGACTATATTTTTTGTAGAAGATTTATTGGTACAACCATAGCCACTGACTGTTGCTGTTAAATTGCCATGTAATGTTGCTGGGGCATTTGCAATGATGACTTCAGTTAAATTGGAAGTGAATCCGCCATTGCCCGTCCAGTTTACTTTACCTATACTACCTATTGCTTCAAAGTTCAACAATGAATTTTCGCAGACTGGTGAATTGCTTACGATAGTTGGAGCAACAAGCTCATTGGCAAGTTTGATTAATTTAGACGTACGAGCAGCTTGGCAAGGACCAACACCATCTTGGTCGTCGGTTACTGCGGTTAATATTACTGAACCGTTTATATAATCTGCAGCACTCGGTGTATAGTTTACAGTACAAGGACTAGTATTGCACGATGAAACATCGAATGTTCCAGTTCCTGTTGTTGTAAATGTAGCCATCGTTGCATTGGTCAAATAATTGACTACTGGTATTGCTACGCCGATACAAGCTAGGTTAGGCACCACCATTGAATCTTTAGATGGTGTAGCGCAAGAACCTATAGGTACACAATACACACATTCGCCAACATAATGTTGAATACAAGATGAATTTTGAGATTTAACAGCTACGACAAACGTAGAGCCCTGAAGTGTGGTCATGACATTTGAACCTTGGAATGAACCACCATTGATTGCATATTCTAATGGTGATGCACTGCTCGCATTCACTGTTACCTGACCTGTGTTGGATACGCACAATGTTGTTACAAAGTTTATAGTTGGCACTGGTCCACCATCGACAGTGATATTGCTCGGTGAAGATGAAGCACAACCAGCAATACCCTGTGAAACAGAAAATACGCCATTGCAACTTGACTGTAAATCATTTATAGTTAAAATTGACTTACCAGATATGCTACTATCTATTGAATGTGCACAACCTACAGGTGCATTCCAATTGAATGATGCACCACTTTGGCCAATGACTTGAAGTTGAATATTAGAGCCATAACAAAATTTATTATTAGGGAATGCTGTAATATCTAATGTTGTTAAACTATTAGAATAATTGACA
>Ga0247831_1002841_pt1 | contig 26834 bp, 20 predicted proteins | sample LaCruzMarch2015__9_FD_192406 | JGI IMG/M metagenome (GOLD analysis project Ga0247831, IMG submission 192406) | Freshwater microbial communities from meromictic Lake La Cruz, Castile-La Mancha, Spain - LaCruzMarch2015_1m | ecosystem: Environmental > Aquatic > Freshwater > Lake | place: Spain...
ATCGGCGTCGCCCACACCGCTGAGCTGCAGCAGTTGCGGCGTGTTGAACGCCCCGCCGCACAGGATGACCTCACCGGCCCGCACGGTGTGGGTGGTGCTGCGGCCCATCAGGTTGTGGACGCTGAACTCGACACCGGTGGCGCGGGTGCCGTCGAACAGGACCTTGTGCACCAGCGCACGCGTGGTGACCGTGAGGTTCGGGCGGCTCATCACCGGGTGTAGGTAGGCGCGCGCTGCGCTGAGCCGTCGGCCGCGCCGCACGTTGCGATCGAACCGAGCGAAACCCTCCTGGCGGTAGCCGTTCACATCGGTGGTGCGCGGGTAGCCGGCCTGCACCGTCGCATCGAGGAAGGCGTCGATGAGCGGGTTCTGCGAGGGGCCCCGCTCGAGCTCGAGGGGGCCGTTCCCGCCGCGGTACTCGTCGCCGCCGGCGAGGCAGGACTCCATCTTCTTGAAGTACGGCAGGCAATGCGCGTAGTCCCAGGTCGACATGCCCGGATCGGCCGCCCACCGCTCGTAGTCCATCGCGTTGCCGCGCTGGAAGATCATGCCGTTGATGCTGCTCGACCCGCCGAGCACCTTGCCGCGGGCGTGGTACACCTTGCGACCGTTCATGTGCGGCTCGGGCTCGCTCTCGTACTTCCAGTCGTAGAAGCGGCTGCCGCTCGGAAACATCAGCGCGGCGGGCATGTGGATGAAGACGTCCCACTTGTAGTCGGGCCGGCCGGCCTCGAGCACGAGCACCTTGTTCGCCGGATCGGCGCTGAGCCGGTTCGCCAGCGCGGAGCCGGCGGATCCTCCACCCACGATCACGTAGTCGTACGTCTCAGCAGCCATCTCGTCGGTCTCCTCGGTCCACCAGTGTGTCAATCGATCCGGATGCGGGCAGCGCACTCTGCCACCAGCGTGCCGAGTTGCTGCAGGTCGCGCTCGCCCGGCAAGCGGTAGCTCGGCCCGTACACGTGGACGGCACCGACGACGACGCCCTGCACGTCGCGCACCGGAGCCGCCACCGAGCTGAGCCCGTCGGCGAACTCGTCGATCGCCCAGGCGTAACCGTGCGAACGCACGTCGATGAGCCGTCGCCGCAACGCTGCGGCGCTGACGATCGTGTGGTCGGTGAAGCGCTCGAGCGTTCCCGTCAGATACCGCTCGACCACGGTGTCCGGCGCTGCGGCCAACACCACCTGGCCGGACGGCACCGCGTGCATGGCGATGCGGGCACCGGTCCAGTCGCGCACCTGCAGCTCGGTGTCGGGGTTCACCTGGTCGAGGTAGAGCATGTCGGTGCCGTCGGGCACCGACAGCCCGGTCGACTCACCGGTGAGGCGCGCGAGCTCGAGCAGCTGCGGCTTGGCCGCTGCGATCAGGGTGCGCGCCGGCTGGGCCGCCGATGCGAGCTCGACCATCGCGGCGCCGATGCGGTAGTTGCCACCCGCCTCGACTTGTTCGACGGCACCGAGCTCTTCGAGCGTCGACAGCAACCGCGACACGGTGCTCTTGGGCAGCCCGACCCGCTCGGCGATGTCGGTGACACCGGCGGCGCCGGGCACGAGCGCACGCAGCACGGAAAAGGCGCGATCGATCGACTGGACCGTCGACATCAGCACCACCCCCGCTGCATGCGTTCCATCATACGACACCGTTCCACCACGCGGAACGGTGTCGGCTCGTGCCGAAACCGGCAGGCATCAGGGAACAGCGGCTCAAGATTGCCGCTGCCGGCGACGATGAAAGTCACGATGACGCAGGCGGAACGACCGACGACCCGACGGTTCGACCCGATGAGCGGCACCTGGCTGTCCATCGTGCTCGACCTTGTCTGGGTGGTCATCGTCAATCTCGTCAGCTTCCGCGTAGCAAATCGGGTGGCGGACGGGCCGTGGACGGTCGTTGCCTACGTCATCCTGTCGGGCGTGGGGATGTTCGTGCTCACCGCCGTGCCCCTGCGCTACTTCCTCATGCGCCAGCGGCGTGAGGCCGAAGCCCGCGAAGTGTTGCTGAGCAACGAGAGCGCCCGCCGGATCTTCGACGCCCGCCTCGGACGGGCCTTCGACATGGCCGGTGACGAGGCGGCCGTGCTCGCCGTGGCGACGCGTGCGGTGCAGTCGCTGTCGACCACGATCGGGGTCGAGGTGCTCCTGGCCGATTCGAGCAAGGCGCACCTCATGCGGGCGGCACACACGGACTTCGCAGGCGCCCCGGCAGCCTGCTGCGACGTCGGCACGCCCCGCTCGTGCCCGGCGGTGAGCCAGGGGCACGCGCTCACCTTCGACGACAGCGAGGAGTTCGATGCCTGCCCACACCTCCGCGACCGGGGCGGTGATCCGTTGCGGGCCATGTGCATTCCCGTGAGCGTGATGGGCTCGTCGGTTGGTGTGGTCCATGCCGTGCACCGGCGAGACACCACCTTCGCCGAACGCGAGGTGTCGGGTCTCGCCGCGGTGGCGCAGATGCTCGGGTCGCGCATCGGGCTGGTGACCGCCATGTCCGAGAGCCAGTTGCAAGCGAACACCGATCCGCTGACCGGCCTGCTGAACCGGCGCAGCCTCGAAAACGAGGTCCACGCGCTGATGCAGGACTCCCAGCACTTCGCGCTCGTGCTCGCCGACCTCGATCACTTCAAGAACCTGAACGACACCCACGGCCACGATGCCGGCGACCGCGCCCTGCGGATGTTCTCGCGCATTCTTCGCCGCACCCTGCGCGAGAACGACCTGCTGTGCCGCTACGGCGGCGAGGAGTTCTTGATCGTGCTGCCGGGCCTCACCACCGAGCAGGCTGCCGTGGTGTTCGACCGCGTGCGGCTCGAGCTCGACACGGCGGCGTCGAGCGGGCAGGTGCCGCCGTTCACCGTGTCGGCCGGTGTGGTCGACAGCGCCCACGGGGCCACCTTGGCCGACCTGGTGACGAACGCCGATGAGTGCTTGATGCGAGCGAAGGCGGGCGGGCGCAACCAGAGCGTGATGTCGACGGCGTGATCGCCGTGCTCGACGTGGGGGCATCCCGGCTCAGGCCGGAAACGCGCCCTGCATGCGAGCCGCTTCGAGGGTGTTCTCGAGCAGGCATGCGATGGTCATCGGGCCGGTGCCCCCTGGCATGGGCGTCAGCCAGCCAGCGATGTCCTTGACGGCGTCGAAGTCGACGTCGCCCACGAGGCCGGCCTCGGTGCGGCTGATGCCGACGTCGATGACGGCAGCCCCCGGCTTCACGTGCGCTGCAGTGATCATGCGGGCCTGGCCGGCACACGCCACGATGATGTCGGCCGAGCTGCACAGCTCGATCATGTCGGCGGCCGGCGTGCGCGAGTGCGCCAAGGTGACCGTCGCGTCGCAGCCCTTGCGGCCGAGCAGCAGCACCTGCGGCAGGCCGGTGAGGGTGGAGCGGCCCACCACGACGGCGCGCTTGCCGGCCGTGGGCACCTGGTAGCGCTCGAGCAGCCGCATCACGCCGAGCGGCGTGCACCCGACGTGGCCGGGCTGGCCGCGCACGAGGCGGCCCATCGAGCGCTCGGTGAGCCCGTCGACGTCTTTCTCGAACGGGATCCGCTCGAGCACCTGTTCCATGTCGAGGCCGTCGGGCAGGGGGAACTGGCACAGGATGCCGTGCACCGACGGGTCGGCCGCCAAGGCCTCGATGGTGGCGTTCACCTCGGCCTGGGTGGCCGTCGCGGGCAGGTCGGTGTGGCGCGACAGGATGCCTGCCTCGCCGGCCTTCTTCTGCTTGCTGCGGATGTACGACTGGCTGGGCTTGTCGTCACCGACCAGCACCGTCGCCAGGCACACCGGCGGGTTGCCGGCCGCCTCGATGGTGGCGCGGAGCTCGGCGATGATCTGGTCGCGGACGGCGTTGCCGTCGATGATGACGGCACTCACGACAGGCCGACGATCTCGCCGTCGTCGTCGAAGTCGATGATCGACGCTGCAGGGGCGGAGCCGAGGCCGGGCATCGTGGTCATGTCGCCGCAGATCGGGTAGACGAAGCCGGCGCCCACGCTGGCGCGAGCCTCGCGCACGTTGAGGGTGTGGCCGGTGGGAGCACCCTTCAGCGTGGGGTCACCCGAGATCGACAGGTGCGTCTTGGCGATGCAGACCGGCAAGTTGCCGAAGCCGTTCTTCTCGTAGCGGTCGAGCTGGGTGTTGGCGGCTGCCGAATAGGTGACCTTGGCCGCGCCGTACACCTTCGTGGCCACGGCCTCGATCTTCTGCTTCAGCGTGAACGAGTCCTCGTAGCAGTACTGGAACGTGCTCGGCTCGTCGCACGCCTCGACCACGGCCTGCGCCAGCTCGGTGGCACCGAGGCCACCCTCGGAGAAGTGAGTGCACACGGCCACGCGGGCGCCCACCGACTCGGCGATCTCGCGAATCGCCTGGTGCTCGGAGGCGAAGTCGCCCGGGAACGCGTTGATGGCCACGACCGGCGAGACGCCGTGGACCTTCACGTTCTCGATCTGCTTGATGAGGTTGGCGGCGCCGGCGCGCACGTCGTCGGGGTTCTCCATCAGCAGCTCGGCGGGCAGCGGCTTGCCGGCCACGATGCGGAACTTGCCGCTGTGGGCCTTGAGCGCACGCACGGTCGCCACGAGCACGGCCGCGTCGGGCACCATGCCGGAGGTGCGGCACTTGATGTTGAAGAACCGCTCGGCGCCCATGTCGGCGCCGAACCCGGCCTCGGTGATGAGGTAGTCGCCGCCACGGATGCCGATGAGGTCGCCCACGATCGAGCTGTTGCCGTGGGCGATGTTGCCGAACGGGCCGGCGTGCACGATGACCGGCGTGTTCTCGATGGTCTGCAGGAGGTTCGGCTTGATCGCCTCGCGCATGATGACCGCCATCGAGCCGGCGCCCTTCAGCTGCTCGGCGGTGACCGGCGTGCCGTCCTTGGTGTAGCCCACGACGATGCGGCCCATGCGGGCGCGCATGTCCTCGACCGAGGTGCTGAGCGCCAGGATCGCCATGACCTCGGAGGCTGCGGTGATGTCGAAGCCGGTCTGGCGGGTGATGCCGTCCATCTTCCCGCCGAGGCCGACGATGATGTTGCGCAGTGAGCGGTCGTTGACGTCCATGACCCGGCGCCACGTGATGTTGTGCAGGTCGAGGTCGAGCTCGTTGCCCTGGTGGAGATGGTTGTCGACCATGGCCGACAGCAGGTTGTGCGCAGCGGTGACGGCGTGGAAGTCGCCGGTGAGGTGCAGGTTCAGCAGCTCCATCGGGATGACCTGGCTGTAGCCGCCGCCGGCGGCGCCGCCCTTGATGCCGAAGGTGGGGCCCATCGACGGCTGGCGCAGGCTGATGACGGCGCGCTTGCCGATGTGCTTCATGGCCTGGCCGAGGCCGACGGTGGTGGTGGTCTTGCCCTCGCCGAGCGGCGTGGGGGTGATTGCCGTGACGACGACGTACTTGCCCTTCGGCCGGTCGCTCAGCTCGTCGATCGCCTCGAGCTTGATCTTGGCCAGCTCGGAGCCGTAGCTCTCGAGCAGGTGCGGGCCGATGCCCATCTGGGCGGCGATGTCGGTGAGAGGGGCGGCCGTGGCGGCACGGGCGATCTCGAGATCTGACGGAAAGGACACGATGGCTCCCAGGGAAATGTCGAACGGGTCGGTCCGACAGCAGAACGGTCGTCCCGAGAATAGCGCAGAGGTTCCACGTGGTGGAACCTTCCCACGATGCGGAATCTCTGTGGGCTCCGAAACCGAGTGTCTGGGTCGAGGCCGGGTACGCCGGAACACTCGGGTGTGCCCGAGACCCTCGGTCGTCGGGCTGTGACTCGGGGGTGCGTCAGACGACGCGGTCGGTGCCGGTGTCGCGGCGGTAGGTCGACCACCGGTGGCAGCCGCCGGCGTGGAACCAGCGCTCGGTCTCGACGCCCTCGATGTTCGTGTAGAACCAGACGCGGTCGAGGTCGCGCTCGAACTCGTCGGTGATCGACTCGGGTGGCTCGGGCAGTTCGCCGCCGAAGCGGAACTCCTCGACCGGACGCAGGCCGCAGTGGGGGCAGGGGATCATCAGCATCGTCGTGGTCCTACCGTTGTGGTCCTATTTGGTGCCCGTGGACCCGAGGTCGGCCATCGACAGGTCCTTGGCGAAGCGGTCGAGCGAGAACGGCGCGATGAGCGCCGGCACGCGGTTCGTGGCGATCAGCTCGGCGAGCTGCTCGCCGCCGGCGGGAATCGCCTTGAAGCCCCATGTGCCCCAGCCCGTGGTGATGAGGAAGCCGTCGGCGCCGGTGTAGCCGATGACGGGGGAGAAGTCGGACGAGATGTCGCACCGACCGGTCCACTGCCGCAGGATCGTGAGGTCGCGGGTGAACGGCAGGATGGCGGCCATCTTGCGCGAGCACGACTGCAGGAACTGGAACGACGACTGCAGCGAATAGCTCGACTCGGGCTCGTACTCGTGACCGATCAGCATCTGGCCACGTGCGGTCTGCGAGATGTACGCGTTCAGCTCGGAGTCGGAGATGATGTGCGGGAAGTCGCGGGCATAGCTGTTGGTGACGAACGCCTGCAGCGGGTGGGTGCGGATGGGCAGGCGAACACCGGCATGAGCCGCGAGCTGTGACACGTTGCCGCCCACGGCGCTGACCACCACGCCGGCCGAGATGTCGCCGTTGGCGGTGCGCACGCCCGTGACGCGGTTGCCGTCGCGCAGCAGGCCGGTCACCTTGGTGTTCTGCAGCACGTGCACGCCGGCGCGCATCGCGCCCTGCGCGTAGGTCCACACGACCCGGTCGTGGCGGGCCGACGCGCCGGGGATGTGGTACGAGGCGCCGAGCACGGGGTAGCGGCCGCCGCCGGTGAGGTCGACCTGCGGCACCAGCCGCTTCACCTCGGCCGGCGTGATGTCGATCGTCTCCGAGCCGCAGGCCTGGTTCAGCAGCGCACGCGCCCGCTGGCTGCGCATCGCGGCCTCGGTGTGGGCGAGCCAGATGAGGCCCTTGGTGTCGTGCATGATCCACGAACCGGTCTCGGCCTCGAGGCCCTGGTACAGCTCGAGGCTGTGCTGGTAGAAGTCGATCGACTCGGGGATGCCGTAGTTGGCACGGATGATCGTGGTGTTGCGGCCCGAGTTGCCGCTGCCGATGTAGTTGGCCTCGACGACCGCGACGTTGGTGATGCCGTGGCGCTGGGCCAGGTAGTAGGCCGTGCTGAGCCCGTGGCCGCCACCGCCCACGATGACGACGTCGTAGCTCGACCTCGGCTCGTGCCAGGTGAGCTCGAGCAGTGTCTCGACGAACTCGTTCATGCCCGTGCCTCCGTCAGGTGGGGGATCGTCACGACGGCACCCAGCCGGTCGGGCACCTCGTGGAAGGCCGAGCCTGACACGATCAGCAACGTGCGGTCTGCCTCGAGGACGAGCTTGATCGCGAGCCCGCAGACCATGCCCTGGGCCATCGCCGGTCGGTGCTGGGGAAGCGGCCACTCGACCCGGTGGACGAGCTCCTCGAACTGGGCCTCGGTGAGCCAGGCCCCACGGAACATCGGCTCGTCCTCGATGATCGCGTGCGGGTCGGCGGCCAGAACCGTCGCGGCATCGTCGATCGAGGCGTCGATGACCAACAGATCGTCCGGCGCGACCCGGACGACGATTGCCGCGGCGGGCCATGTGGCGGTGTCGATGGCGGTGGGCTTGGCCGTGATGCGCACGCCGCGCAGCGGTGCGAAGCGCAGGGGAGTCTGGTCAGATGCGGGCACGAGCGCCCTCCGGGTCGTAGAAGGGGGTGGGTGACACGGTGGCGACACGGCCGTCGATCCAGACCTGGTCGAGGAACGGCAATCGCTTCTGCCACACCAGCATGACGCCATGGCCGAGCATCGGTGACGAGAAGCTGGTGGCGACGTAGCCGATGACGGTGCCGCCCTGCCGGTCGAACACGGGGGCGCCCTCGGTGGGGGCATTGCCCTCGATCGTCATGCCGAACAGCCGGCGCTCGTCGGGCAGGTCGGCGACCCGCAAGAGCGAGGTGCGGCCGACGAAGTCGGGCTTCTCCATCTTCACGGCCCACTCGAGGCCGAGTCGGCGAGGGGTGGAGTCCATCTCGGAGTCGAGGCCGACGAGGAAGTGGCCCTTCTCGAGGCGCAGCCCGAACAATGCCTGGAGGCCGTGCGGGACGATGTGCAGGTCGCGCCCGAGGCGCATGAGCTCTCGCCACAGCTCGACCGAGTGCGCCGTCGAGTGGTGCAGCTCGAAGCTGGCCTCGCCGGTGAACGACAGTCGCATCACGTGGCACGGCACCCCGGCGACGTCGGCGTGGCGGTGCTGGAGCATCTTCGGCGGCTCGTCGAGCCCGGCACGACGGAGCAACTCGCCCGCCAAGGGGCCCGTGACGTTGATCGCCCCCTGCGAGAAGGTGCGGTCGGCGACGTGGACATCGAGCCCCCACGAGTCGATCCAGTCACGTACCCACATCTCGGCGAACGACGCGCCGCCCGAGGTGAACGAGAGCACGAAGCGCGTCTCGGTCTCGCGGCAGATCATGCCGTCATCGATGATGTGGCCGCGCTCGTTCAGCAGCAGCGCGTACCGGCTTCGGCCAGGACGGATGTCGTGAACGTTGCAGGGGTAGAGACGCTCGAGCGCCTCGACGGCGTCGGGGCCGGACACGATCATCTTGCCGAGCGTCGACACGTCGCCGAGTGAGACGCCCTCACGCACCGCCCAGTACTCGCGGACGTGGTCGCCGTAGTTCCACGGGCGCCACCACCCGCCGAAACGGTCGAGGTGCGCGCCCAGGGCGACGTGCTCGTCGTGGAGCGCCGTGCGGCGGAAGGCGTCGAGGTGGAAGTCGGCGGCAGCCTCGCCGATGGTGAGCTGGCGTGAGGCCGGCCGGCCGGTGAACGGTGCCGGCACCTCGCCCGAGCGGTCGGCGACGAACGCGCGTAGGTGCGGCATGCACGCGCCACCCTGGCAGGTGCCGGTGCCGCAGAGGCTCGACCGCTTCACGAGCTCGAGGTGCTGGAAGCCCTTGTCCCACACGCCCTGCAGGTCGTCGACGGTGACCTTCGAGCACGGGCACACCACACCGGCCTTCGGTGCGGCCGGCAGATCGAAGCGCTGCGCTGCGGCGCCGACGACGCGCACCGCGGTCTCGTCGGACATCCGGGCCAACAGGTCTCGGGGTGCCCGGCGGGCCGAGGTGACGATCGCCGTGCTGCCCGGGTGGCGTGTGCCGTCGGTGGTGACGACGGCGGTGAGCCAACCGTCGGCACCCTCGAAGCGGTCGAGATCGTCGAGGTCGACCGTGACCGCCGAGTCGAACGAGATGCCACGCTCGGCGAGGTGGGCGGCGGCATCGGCGGTGACGATGCCGCGGAGCATGTTGCCCTCGCACACCGGGTGCAACTCGGCCGCGCCGGTGGCGATGACCACCTCGTGTGCCTCGATGTGGAGCATGTGATCGGGGCGGCGCACGATGACCAGCGGGCCGGGGTAGACGCCGACGACGTCGTCGCCGGTGCCCGAGTCGAGCAGCACGACCGAACGGCCTGCGGCACGAGCTGCATCGGCCTCGTCGCGGCCCGCGGTACCGGCACCCACCACGGCGACGTCGATGCGCATGCGGCGCACCGACGGCTCGGGGGCGAGGCGGACGCGCACAGGGTCGAGCGGGGGCGTCATGTCGGCTGCCGGCCCCCCAACGAGCGGGTGGCGGCGCACCTCGAGCCCGGGTTGGGCCGTGGTGAGGCAGGTGCGGGTGAAGCCGACACCGTCGACCACGGCCGAGCAGTTGCCGCAGTCACCGGCCAGGCACAGGGTGCCACCGTGCTGGGGGTGCTGGCCGGAGCGGACGATGGCGTCTGCCACCGTGTCGCCGGGCGCGAAGTCGATGGGTGTGCCGTCGATGACGAGACGCATGGGGGAAAGCCTCAGGAGTGGTCGGCAGCAGCGGCGGCGGCGGAGGCCCGAAGTGTGACCGGTTGACCGCCGAGCTGGTCGAAGGGGATGTGGCAGCGGATGACTCCGCCGTCGGGGGTGGCGGTGAGTTCGGGCTCGACGGTGGAGCAGCGGTCACCCGGGAGGCGTCGCGGGCAGCGCGTGTGGAACACGCAGCCGCTCGGCTGGTCGACCGCGCTCGGGATCTCGCCCTCGAGGCGGATTCGGGCCTGCTCGTCGCCGTCGACCGACGGGGCGGCGGACAGCAGCGCCTCGGTGTACGGGTGGTGTGGACCGTCGAACACGCGCTCGGCCGGGCCGAGCTCCATGATCCGGCCGAGGTACAGCACCGCGATCCGGTCGGACAGGTAGCGCACCACGCGCAGGTCGTGCGAGATGAACAGGTAGCTCGTCTGGCTGTCGCGCTGCAGGTCGCTGAGCAGGTTCAGGATGGCCGCCTGCACCGACACGTCGAGCGCCGACGTGGGCTCGTCGCACACCACGATGCGCGGCTTACCGGCGAAGGCGCGGGCGATCGCGACTCGCTGCTTCAGGCCGCCCGAGAGCTGCGATGGGCGCATGTCGAGGTGCCGTTCGGTGAGACGCACCGCCGAGGTGATCGCGAGCAGTTCGGACTCGATCTGTGCGGGCTCGACCTTGGCGAGCCGCTTCAGGCTGCGGCCGATGATGCGCCGCACGGCATGGCGCCGGTTGAGCGCCGAGTCGGGGTTCTGGAAGACGATCTGGATGCCACGGATCTGGTCGGCGGGCCGCTTGCGGGTGTCGGCTCCGAGGGGGGCGCCGTCGAACGTGATCGTGCCCGTCTGGTCTGGCTCGTGGATGCCGAGGATCGTGTGCGCCAGCGTGGTCTTGCCGCTGCCCGACTCGCCGACGAGGCCGAGCGTCTCGCCGGGGTAGAGCGAGAGCGAGACATCACGGACGGCCTTGATGTCGTTGCCGCCCTGATGGAACGTCTTGCTGACACCCGTGAGCTCGAGGATGGGTGCGACCGTGCGGTCGACCGGGGTGGGTGTCCCTGCCGGCAGATCGGCGTCGGCGATCTCGCTGACGCGATCGGCGTGGTGGCAGCGGACCATGCGCCCGGCCGACGTGACCCACGGCGGCACCTCGGCGCGGCACACCTCGTCGGCGAGCGGGCAACGGTCGACGAAGACGCAGGTGGGCAGGTCGGCGCCCAGCAGCGGCAGGAACCCGGGGATCGTCTCGAGCCGCTGCGCGCCCTTGCGGGACCCGTGGCGGGGGAGGCAGCGGAGCAGACCGACGGTGTACGGGTGCTGCGGGTCGTCGAAGACGTCCTGCGCGGGGCCCTCCTCGACCAGCTTGCCGGCGTAGAGGACGCCCACCCGGTCGCACATCGAGCGGATCGCGCCCAGGTTGTGGGAGATGAACAGCACCGAGGTGCCGTATTCGGTGCGCAGGTTGCGAACGAGGTCGAGCACTTCGGCCTCGACGGTGGCGTCGAGGCCCGTGGTCGGCTCGTCGAGGATGAGCAACTGCGGGTCGCAGGCGAGCGCCATGGCGATGACGACCCGCTGCTGCATGCCACCCGACAGTTGGTGCGGGTACCGGCCGAGCACCGACTCCGGGTCGGCGATCTGGACCTTGTCGAGGATGGCGCGGGCCCGGTCGGCGGCCTCGCGCTTGCCCATGCCCGTGACGGTGAAGGCCTCGATGAGCTGGGACCCGACCTTGATGGTGGGGTTCAGCGCCTGACCCGGGTCCTGGTAGACGATCGAGGCGTTCTTGGCGCGCAGCGTGCGCAGTTCCTCGGTGTCGAGCGACATGACATCGCGACCGCCGAGGTGCACCGCACCGCCGAGGATCTTCGCGTTGCGAGGCAGGTAGCGCACGGCGGCGTAGGCAGCGGTCGACTTGCCGCACCCGCTCTCGCCGACGAGACCGTACGACTCGCCCGGCTCGATCGCGAACGAGACGCCACGGAGCACCTCTCGCGCCTGGCCGCGCACGACGTACGCGAGGTGGAGGTCCTGGAACTCGAGCGCCGGCGTGGTCATCGGTCGATCAGCCCCTGAACGGCGTCGGCGACGAGGTTGATCGCCACGACCAACGAGGCGAGCGCCAGCGCCGGGAACAGGGTGGTCCACCACACATCGCTGTAGAGGCTGTTGCGCTCCTCGAAGATCGTGCGGCCCCAGTCGGGCGAGCCCGGCTCCGTGCCGAGGCCGATGAACGCGAGGCCCGCCATCGTGAACACGGCGTACCCGAGCCGGACGGTGAACTCGACGACGATCGGGCCGAACACGTTCGGCAGGATCTCGGCGAACATGATGTACCAGCTGCGCTCGCCACGAAGCTCGGCCGCGCGCACGTAGTCGAGGTTGCGTTCGCTGATGACCGAGGCGCGCACGGTTCGGGCGATGATCGGGCCGAACAGGAAGCCGATGACGAGGATGATCGTGAGCCGACTGCCGCTGAGCGCCGTGAGCGCGAGCAGGGCGACGAGGATGACGGGCAGGCTCATCAGCGCCTCGATGATGCGGCTGATGATGTCGTCGAGCGCACCGCGGAAGTAGCCCATCGAGAGGCCGAGAACGATGCCGATGAGCGTGCCGATGATGGTGGCCGCCGGGGCGATGATCATGATCTCGCGCGCGCCGTAGATGACCCGGCTGAACACGTCGGACCCCTTGCGGTCGGCGCCCAGCCAGAACCCCTCGTTGAAGAACGGGCGTAGCCACTTCTTGGAGGGATCCTGTTTGGCCGGGTCGCGGTTGGCCACGAACCCGGGGGCGATCGCACAGAACACCCAGAACAGGATGATGACCACGCCGAGGATGAAGGTCTTCGAGCGGAGGAGTTGGCCGCGCATCTCGCGGCGGACCTCGGCTGCCGAGTACGCGGGAGCCGAAGCCGGAGCCGGAGCGGTGGTCGGCTCGTTCGGGACAGCGGTCGTGCTCATTGCTTCGAGCCCAGTCGGACGCGGGGATTGAGCCAAGCGATAAGCAGGTCGGCAAGGAGGATGAGCACCATCGAGATGGCACCGATGATGAACACTGCGCCCATCAGCATCGGGATGTCGCGACCGCGGGCCGCATCGGAGATCAGCAGCCCGAGCCCTCGGTAGTTGAACAGCGTCTCGGTGACCAGGAGGCCGCCGAGGAGGTAGCTCATCTGGCTGGCGATGACGGCGATCGTGGGGAGGAGGGAGTTGCGCAGGACGTGACGGCGCAACACCGTGCGGCGGGGGAGGCCCTTCAACGTCGCAGTGCGCGTGTAGTCGGCCTCCAACGCTTCGATGGTGCCGGCGCGCGCCATGCGCGACAGATAGCCGAAGAGCACGGCGGTGAGGGTGATCGCCGGCAGGATCAGCACCTCGATCTGCTGGCCGATCGAGCCGTTCGGGGTGCCGTTCGACGGCAACCAGCCGAGCTTCACGGCAAACACCAGGATGAGCAGGATGCCGATGACGAACTCGGGGGTGACGGCGAGGCTGAGCCCGGCGATGGTGATGGCCCGGTCGGCGGCCTTGCCCTGACGGAGGGCGGCGAAGGTGCCGCCGAGGATGCCGAGCGGCACCACGATGATGAGCGTCGCGACGGCGAGCTTCAACGACGCCACGAGTGCCGTCGGGATGAAGTCCATGACGGGCTGCTTGAACTTGTACGAGTCACCGAAGTCCCCGGTGAGGGCACTGGTGATCCAGTCGAAGTAACGCTTCCAGAACGGGCCGTTCACGCCCAGTTCGTCGTTGAGCTTCTCGACCGATGCCTGGTCGGCGAACGGGCCGAGGATGGCCCGGCCGACGCTCCCCGGCAGCACGGACGCCACGAAGAACACCACCATGCTCAGAATGAACAAGGTGATGACCGCGAGTCCGAGCCGCCGGAGAACGTACCGACCCATGAGGTCGACTCAGGCCTTGGATGCCTTGTCGGTGAACAGGTGGCCCATGGCCGTCGGGACGACGCCCTTGACAGCGGTCGTGGTGGCCGCCAGGTAGTTGATGTTGTACGGGATCAGCATCGGCACGTCGTCCTGGAGGATCGCCTGAATCTTCTCGGCGGCGGCCTGCTGGCTCTGCAGGTCGGTGGATGCTGCGTAGGTCTCGACAGCAGCGTCGTACTCGGTGCTGCTGTACTCGGCTGCGTTCCACACGCCGGGGCTGGTGCCGCCGGACTTCACGTACTCGTCGAACGAGCGGAGCGGGGCGTTCAGGTAGACGTCGGGCACACCGCGGTGGCCGTAGTCGGTGATGCCCATGTCGGAGCCGGGGACGCTGGGGTCGTAGGTACGCACCCAGTTGTTGTCGTAGTAGTCGTCCTTCAGCTGGATGTCGACGTTGATACCGATCTCCTTGCCGGCGTTCTGCACCAGCACGGCGAGGTCAGGGCCCTCGAAGTACGTGATGCCGTAGAGCGTGACGTCGAAGCCGCCGCCGTTGTCGGCGACCATCTGCTTGGCCTTCTCGATGTCGAACGCCGACTCGGTGCGATTGCCCGACGACGGGAACATGTCGAAGAACGGCGTGTCGTTGGCGATGGCAGCCTTGCCCTGGAACAGGCCGTCGATCATTGCCTGGCGGTCGATCGCCATCGCCATGGCCTGACGGATCTCCTTCTTGGCGAAGGGACCTTCCGAGCAGCGCATGTGGATCTGGCGGTGGTTGGCCGACGGGATCTCGTAGACCGTGACGTCGGGGTTGTCGAGCAGCGACTCGCCACCGGACACCTCGAACTTCACGAGCACGTCGACGTCACCCGACTGGAACGCCGCGATCTGGGCGCCGGTGTCGCTGAAGAACTTGTACTCGAGGCCCTCGAGCAGGAGCTTGCCGCCCCAGTAGTTCGGGTTCGGCACGTAGACGATGCCCGACGTGGCGTCGAACGACTTGATCGTCCAGGGGCCAGAAGCGACGGTCTTGCCATCGATGACGTCGGCAGCGAACTTCGTCGTGTCCTTCACCGAGGCCGGGAGGATGATCGCGTTGTAGTTGTCGCTCGAGACGATGTACGGGAAGTTGCCCATGGGGGCGTCGAGCTTGAACACGACGGTCGCATCGTCCTTGGCGGTGGCGCCGCCGGGCGACAGCTTGCCCGTGCCCCACGCCGACAGCGAGTTCGACTTGTTGTCGGGGTTCACGAGACGCTCGATGGTGGCGACGACGTCGGCAGCCGTGACCGGCGAGCCGTCGCTGAACGTGGCCTTCGGGTCGAGCGTGAACGTCCACTCGGAGCCGTCGGCGTTCGGGGCCCACTTCGTGGCGAGGCTCGGCGACAGCGTGAGGTCGGCGTTCGAGATCGTGAGGTACTGGCCGACCTGGCTGAGCAGGGTGAGGCCGGCGCCGTCGTTCACGAGGACGGGGTCGAGCGTGGCGGATGCGGACGACGGGGCGCCACCGGCGCAGATGAGCGTGCCACCCGCAGCAGCGGGCGTCGTGTCGGCGGTGGTGGCTGCCGTCGTACCGGCGGTGGTGCCGGCGGTGGTGTCGCCCGTGGTGCTCGTGGTCGTGTTCTCGTCGCTGCCGCAGGCGGCGAGGAGCGCACCGATGGCCGGCACCGAGATGCCGGCGATGCCGGCACGACGGATGAACGAGCGACGCGACAGGCGACCGGCGACGAACTCGTCGATCACGTGGTTGCCGATCGGGCCCTGCGTCCGGCGCACCTCGTCGATGCGACCGAAGTCCTTCTTGGTCATGTTTCCCCCTTGATGAGTAGTGGCGGTGAGTCTTGCAGATCACCGCCGGTCACGGCAGTGACACCGGACGATTCGTGTTACAGCTGTACAACCAATTCGTCCCCGTGCCGAAGCCGGGAACGTACCACGCGCACCGTTGCCCCACAACGGCGCGCGTGAACGCTCAGGACCGCATTCGCAGGCCCTGCGGATCGAGCACCGGCTCGCGCCGGATGACGGCCGGGCGACGCCGGCCGATGATCTCGATCTCGAACCCGGTCGTCTCCGACGCGAGCTCGGTGGGGATGTAACCGAGGGCCAACGAGACCCCCGAGTAATGGGCGTAGCCGCCGGAGGTGATCCAGCCGACCACCTGGCCGTCGTGCCACACCGGCTCGTCGCCCAGCACGTCGGCGGGGGCGTCGGGATCGACGTCGACCTCGAACATGACCAGCTTGCGCTTCGGGCCACCGGCCGCGATCTCGGCCTCGACGGCCTCGCGTCCGATGAAGTCGTGGTCGAGCTTGAGCACTCGGTCCATGCCCGCCTCGAGCGGCGTGTAGATCGGGCGGTACTCGCGGTACCACGTGCCGAAGCTCTTCTCGAGCCGCATCGTGATGAGCGCTCGGAAGCCGAACAGTCGCATGTCGAACTCCTGGCCGGCCTCCCAGATGAGGTCGAACAGGTAGCGCTGGTACTCCGGCTGCATCCAGATCTCGAACCCGAGGTCGCCGGTATAGGTCATGCGCGACAGCCACACGGGCGCCATGCCGAGGTCGACCTGGCGGAAGGCCATGAACGGGAAGTCGGCGTGGGCGAGCGAGGTGCGGGTGAGCTTCTGCAGCACCTCACGCGACCGGGGGCCCGCCACGGTGAGGCCCACCATCGACAACGACAGCACCTCGAAGCGGATCGGGCTACCCGCAGGCAGGTGATCGAGGAACCAGCGCGGGTGATGCACCTCGGCGGCCTGCGACCCGAAGAGGAAGAACTCGTCCTCGCCGATGCGGCTGACCGAGAACTCGCCCTCGATGCGGCCCTGCGGGTTCAACATCGCGGTCAGGTTGGTGCGACCGATCTTGGGCAGGGTGTTGGTGAACAGCCCCTGCAACCAGGCGGCGGCGCCGGGGCCGCTGACCTTGTACTTGGCGAAGTTCGACGCTTCGGAGAAGCCGACGCGCTCGCGCACGGCACGGCTCTCCTCGCCGACGGTGTCGAACGCGTTCGACCGGTAGAAGGTGACGTCCTCGACCGGCTCCTTGCCTGCCTCCTGGAACCACAGCGGGTGCTCGAGCCCGAAGCCGACGCCCCACACCACGTTGTGGTCGGTGAGCCGGTCGTAGATGGGCGTGGTGAGCAGCGGGCGGGCCGCCGGCAGCTCCTCGTTCGGGAACGTGATGCGGAACCGCCGCGAGTAGTTCTCGCGCACCTTCGCGTTGGTGAAGGCGAGCGTGGCGTAGTCGCCGTAGCGCGCGACGTCCATCGCCCAGATGTCGGCGCCCGGGTCGCCGTCGACCATCCAGTTGGCGAGCGACAGACCGACGCCACCGCCCTGCGAGAGGCCTGCCATGACGGCGTTCGCCATCCACATGCCCTTCATGCCCTTGATCGGGCCGACCAGCGGGTTCCCGTCGGGGCTGAAGGTGAACGGGCCGTTCACGAAGCGCTGGATGCCGGCGCGACCGACGGCGGGGAAGTGTTCGAAGGCCCGCTCGAGCTCGGGCGAGATGCGGTCGAGGTCGTGGGGGAGCAGTTGCGAGACGAAGTCCCACGGGGTCTCGTTGGGTGACCACACGCGGTTGTTCTGCTCGTAGGTGCCGAGCAGGATGCTCTGGCCCTCCTGGCGGGCGTAGATCTCGCCGGCGAAGTCGATCATGTGGGGGAGCTCGCGGCCGTTGGTGGCGTTGTACTCGATGACCTCTGGCATCGGCTCGGTCATGAGGTAGTGGTGCTCCATCGCCAGCACCGGCAGCTCGAGGCCGCACATCCGGCCGACCTCACGCGCCCACAGGCCCCCGGCGTTCACGACGTGCTCGGTGTGGATGACGCCCTTCTCGGCGCCCGTGGTGGGGTCGAAGGTGTGAACGTCCCAGGTGCCGTCCTGGCGCTGGCTGAGCTTGTTCACCCAGGTGTTCTGGTACGTCTCGGCGCCGCGGTTGCGGGCGCAGATGAGGTACGCGTTGGTGACGCCCGTCGGGTCGACGCTGCCCTCGTCCTCGTCGTACAGGGCACCGACGAAGAACTTCTCCTCCAGCAGCGGGTTGAGGGCCTTGGCCTCCTGCATGGAGATGATCTCCATGTGCATGCCGAGGTAGCGGCCACGGGCCTGCGCCATGCGCAGCCAGTCGAGGCGTTCGGGCGTGTCGGCGAGCTGGATGCCACCGGGCAGGTGGATGCCGCAGTTCTGGCCGGACTCGGCCTCGATCTCCTTGTACAGGTTGACCGTGTACTGCTGCAGGCGCGCCACGTTGGGGTCACCGTTCAGGGTGTGCATGCCGCCCGCGGCGTGCCAGGTGCTGCCCGATGTGTACGTCGCCTTCTCGACGAGGACCACATCGGTCCAGCCGGCCTTGGTGAGGTGGTACAGGACGCTGGCGCCGACGACGCCGCCGCCGATCACGACCACCTGTGCGGATGACTTCATTGCGGTACCCCTTGTGCTGACTGAACCTGGTGTTGAGTGCGACCTGGTGCTGACTGGAATGGCAGACCGCCGGACCGGCGATCAGTAATCGGTGGCGACGCCGCCCTCGGCGACGCGACGGGCGACGAAGGCGTCGAGCTCCTCCCGGATGGCCGGGTCCATGGTCGGCTCCTCGTAGGCGTCGAGGAACCTGCCGACGAGCTGCTTGGTCTTGTCGACCGCGGTGGGCGCGCCGGCTTCCTCCCAGCTCTCGTAGTTGCGCCAATCGGAGATGAGCGGCCGGTAGAACGCGTCGCGGAAGCGGGCCTGGGTGTGCTCGGTGCCGAAGAAGTGGCCGCCGGGGCCGACCTGCTCGATGGCGTCGAGGCCGAGGGTGGCCTCGTCGACGACGACCGGCTCGAGCATCTTCACGACCATCTGGAGCAGGTCGGCGTCGAGCACCATCTTCTCGAGCGAGGCGTGGAGGCCGCCCTCCATCCACCCTGCGCCGTGCATCAGGAAGTTGACGCCGCCCATGATCGCGCCCCAGAGGGCGAAGACGCTCTCGTACGCGGCCTGCGCGTCGAGCGCATTGGCGGCGCAGACGTTCGAGCTGCGGTACGGGATGCCGTACCGACGTGCGAGCTGGCCACCGATCATGGCGGTGCGGACGTACTCGGGCGTGCCGAACGCCGGGGCGCCGGACTGCATGTCGACGTTGGAGGTGAACCCGCCGTACACCGACGGGGCGCCGGGGTTCACCATCTGCAGCATCGCGATGCCGGCGAGGGCTTCGGCGTTCTGCTGTGCGAGGGCGCCGGCCAGGGTGATCGGCGCCATCGCGCCGGCCAGGGTGAACGGCGTGATGATGACGGGCTGGTTGTGGAGAGCGAACTCGATCATGCCCTGCGCCATCGGGATGTCGAGGCGCAGGGGCGAGTTGGTGTTCACGATGGTGATGACCGACGGCTCGCGATCGAGGGTCGCCTGATCGATGCCGCGGGCGATGCGCACCATCTCCATGCAGTCGATGTTGCGCTGGCGGCCGAGGCTGTAGCAGGGCATGCCCTTGTCGGTGAGGGTGAGGATGTCGTGCGACGCCTCGAGGTGCCGAACGGAGTGGTGCAGGTCGATCGGCTCGACCGGGTAGCCCGGCACGTGGTGGATCACGTTCAGCATCTGGGCCAGCTTCAGCAGGTCGCGGAAGCCCACACGGTCACCGGTGCGCCGCACACCGTTGCGGTCCATGTAGTGCGGGGTGCTGGCGACGGTGCCGAAGGTGAGCCAGCGCCCGCCGACGCGCACGTCGTGCGCCGGGTTGCGGCTGTGCAGCGTGAACTCGGACGGAGCGGTCTCGATGCTCCGGAGGATCAGCTCGCGGGGGAACCGCACCCGATGGTTCGACTCGTCGACCTCGGCGCCGGCCGCACGGACGATGCTGCGCGACTCGGGGCACATGAACTCCATGCCGATGCGCTCGAGGATCGTGAGTGATGCGTCGTGGATCGATTCGAGCTCGTCGGCCGACACGACCTCGGTGTGGTTCAGCCGCATCTGCGGCTGTTTGAACGGCAGCTGCTCGGGAAGGCGAGGCCCTCGATCACTGCGCGAGCGGCCACCGCGGCGGCCACCCTCGGAACGTGCAGCAGCGGGCGCGGCCTCGGCGTCGGTCGTGTCGGTCACGCCCGGGACACTACACGTGGATCTCTATTCCTTGTACGACCGTCACACGAATTGCGGTGACGTGCCGTTCGAGGCCCGGCGCGGTCGGGCCGGCCTGATCGGGGACAGGTGTGACAGTGGTCCGCCGAGGTGCAGTTCGCACCGGGTCGTGGTCGCGTGTCGGGGTGCGACAGTGGCGTCGGTGGCTGAGCGGGGCGATCCTGGCGGGGTTCGTGCTCGCCATCGCCACGCACCGTGCCGAGCTCGGCGCGGCGCTTCGCGAGATCGGAGGCCTGTCGGCGGGCTGGATCGCTGTGTTGGTCGCCTTCGGCGTCGCCGGCATCGTCTCGGAGGGCGTCTATGCGAGCAGCGTAACGCCCGAGCTCACCGTCGGTCGCGGCATCCTGGTCCAGCAAGCTGCCACGGCGTCGAACAACACGGTGATCGGCAGCGGGCCGGTGGCCACCGGGCTCCGCATCGCCATGCTGCGCAGCTGGTCCGTCAGCGACACCTCGATCGCGATCACCGTGGTGGCACTGAACGTCCTGTCGGCGTACAAGCTCTGGATCGTTGCCCTGCTGATGGCGTTGCTCGGGCTCGGTGGCGCTGCCGAGGGCGTCGTCGACCCTCGGATCTTCCTGGCCATCGCCGCCGTTGCGGTCGTGGTGCTCACCGCGTCGACCGCGCTCTGGTGGACCCTCCTGCACCGGCCGATGGTCGTCGCCTGGCTCGCTGCCCGCGTCCAGGCGTTGTGGAACCGGGTCCGTGGCCGCTGGCCACGCCTGCCCGATGTCGATCTCCCCGCCGTGGTCGAACACGCGCGAGCCGAAGCGCACCTGCTCGCACGGGCGCACGGAGGCCGGATCCTGCTGACGTCGTTGGTCGACCAGCTGATCGGCATCGCTCGGCTGCTCGCCGTGGTGCGTGCGTTCGGGATCGATGCGGGCACGCTGTCGACGTCGCAGCTGCTCATCGCCTACGGCCTGGTCCGCCTGGCAGCGGCGCTCACGCCCGTTCCGGGCGGCATCGGCGTCACCGAGGTCGGCCTCGCTGCGCTGCTCACCCGGTTCGGTGGGCCCGAGTCGACGGTGCTCGCTGCCGTCATCACCTACCGGACGCTCACGTTCGCGTTGCCGATCGTGACGGGCGGTCTGTGCTTCGCCATCTGGCGCAGGCAGCGCCGCCGTGCGGTGCTGGCTACGGTTCCAGGCGATGACCACCATCGAGCGCATCGTGGCGACACCTGTGAACGTCCCGATGGTGGCGCCCTACCGGTTCTCGTTCGGCACGCTGGCGAGCTTCACGACAACGATCGTCGAGGTGACCGACCGTGACGGCGTCACCGGCATCGGCGAGACACCCCACGGTGATCTCTCCAGGGAGCGATGGCCGCCAACGACGGCGGGTACGGGGCAGCGTTCCGTCAGTGGTAGCGGGCCGGCCGATGCTGGCCGTCTCTGTACGCCGGCGCGTCAGAGCCAGTTGCGGCGCTTGAAGTTCCGGTACAGCCCGAAGCAGGCCAGCACGGTCAGACCCAGGACGGAGGGGTACCCCCACCGCCACTGCAGCTCGGGCATGTGCTCGAAGTTCATCCCGTAGATGCCGGCGACCATCGTCGGCACGGCCACGATCGCGACCCATGCCGAGATCTTGCGCATGTCCTCGTTCTGGCGCATGCCAACCTGTGACACGTTGACGTTCAGCGCACTGGTGAGCAGATCGTCGAGCGTGCGGATCCGGTCGCCAACGCGCAGCAGGTGATCGAGCACGTCACGGAAGTAGGGGCGGCGCTCGGGTGGTGCCGGTGAGCGCTGCGGATCGGCGAGCAGATCGAGCGCTGATTGGAGGGGAATCACCGCATGGCGGAACTCGAGCAACTCGCGCTTGAGGTGGAAGATCGTCCCAGCGTGTGTCGAGCTCGGCCGGTCGAAGACCTCGGCCTGGACGTCGGCGATGAGGTCCTCGACGTGGCGGACCACGCTCTCGTAATCGTCGACGACACGATCGGCGAGCTGATAGAGCACGGCCCACGGCCCCGCACCGAGCGTCTCGTGCTGCGTCTCGAGCGACCCACGGACCTCGTCCACGGCGGTCGAATCGCCGTGGCGCACGGTGACGATGAAGTCGTCGGCCACGAACGCCATCACCTCGCCGACGGCGACGTCCTCGCGCTCCTCGACGTACTTCACGGTCTTGAAGACGACGAACCAGCTGTCGCCGTAGTGCTCGATCTTCGGACGCTGATGGGCTTCGATGGCATCCTCGACCGCCAGCGGGTGCAGCGAGAACTCGTCGGCCACCGCTTCGATCTCCGCCAGCGTCGGGTCGGCGAGCCCCACCCACAGGAAGCTCGCACCGTCCTTCGGGCGGTCGGCTGTCGGCGCGGCACCGTCGACCCGATACCCGTGTTCGTAACGCGCCCGGTCGACCAGCATGCGCACCTCCTCCCGAACATCTTGCCCGATCGGCCATGCAACCGGCTGTGACGATGAGCCGGCTGACCCATACCCGATCGACGACCGGGTCCGTACGGTGAACGACGTGCAGAACGACGGGCGCCGAACCAGGAAGCTCGCGGCGCGCGATGCAGGCTTCACCCTCGTGGAGATCCTCGTCGTCATCGTCGTCCTCGGGGTGTTGGCGTCGATCGTGGCGTTCAGCGTCCGTGGCACGAGCGAGCAGACCGGCGTGACGGGATGCGCCGTCGAGCGGCGGGCGGTCATCTCGGCGATCGAGGTGTACCAAGCAGAGCACGGCGAGTTGCCCGATGACCTCGACTCGCTGGTGCCCGAGTTCCCTTCGAAAGTGCCGGGCCCGGGAACGGCCACTGGCGGCGGCTCGTACGACCCGGCCGACGGCCGGTTCGACCCGAGCCTCTGCTGAACCGGGCTCAGCCGCCGGCCAGCCGGGTCAGCTCTGCCGCATGGGCCGCCACGGCACGGCGAGTCGCAGCCAACGCACCGTCGATCAGACGGAATGACGGGCCCACGACGCTGACGGCTGCGAGCACCGATCCGTCGGCCCCGTGCACCGCGGCCGAGACGGCGGTGATCCCGTTCTCGACGGCGTCCTTGCGCACGGCCACGCCGTCGGGATCGACCTTGCCGACGAGCGCCCGCCCCACTGCCGCGCCGCGACGCGCCACCGTGTGGCCGAGCCAGCTGACATGGCGCACCGAATGGCTTCCGGGCTGCATGGCGACGTACACGGCGTGCTGCTCGTCGGCGGCCTCGGCCAGGTAGGCCGACTCACCGGTCTCAGCGGCCAGCGAGGCGAGCACCGGCTCGGCCAAGCGGGGGAGGGTCGCCGTGGCAGCCAGGGTGCGAGCGATGCGGAGCAACTCGGTGCCGGGAACCCAGCAGCCGTCGTCGCGCCGTGCAGCGAACCCGGCCGCCTCGAGCGAACGCAACTGCCGGAGCGCAGTGCTGGCACTGAGATCGACCTCACGGGCCAGGTCGGCGAGGGCGAGCCCGGATGGATTGTCGGCGATCGCACGCACCAGGCTGAGGCCACGGTCGGTGGCCCTCGGGGTGTCCGGTGAGGAGGCTTGCGGCACGTTGCGCAGTATGGCAGTCTCTGCCGTCAGATGAAAGACTCCGTTTCGCTCCACGGCACCGGCCTCACCCTCGATGACGTGGTCGCCGTCGCGCGCGACGGCGTGGTGGCAACGCTCTCGCCCGACGCGCGGGCAGCCATGCAACGCTCTGCCGACCTCGTCGAGGGCTTCGTGTCGGGGGAGCAGCCCGTCTACGGGGTCACCACCGGCTTCGGCTCGCTCGCGAGCACCGTGATCCCGGCCGACCGCACCGCCGAACTGCAGGTCGCACTCGTGCGGTCGCACGCCACGGGCATGGGCGACACCGTCGAGCCCGAGGTCGTGCGCGCCATGCTCCTGCTGCGGGCGCGCAGCCTCTCGCTGGCGTGCTCGGGTGCACGTCCCGAGCTCGTCGATCTCCAACTCGCACTGCTGCGACACGGCCTCACCCCCGTGGTGCGCGAGTTCGGCTCGCTCGGCGCGAGCGGCGACCTCGCGCCGCTGAGCCACTGCGCGCTGGCGCTCATCGGCGAGGGCGAGGTGTGGGACGCGAGCGGCAACATCGTCGCCACCGCCACCGCGATGCGGGATGCCGGGCTGACACCGGTGACCCTGCGCGCCAAAGAGGGGCTGGCGCTCATCAACGGCACCGACGGCATCCTCGGCATGCTCTGCCTCGCCCTGCACGACCTGTCGACGCTCGCCCGCATTGCCGACCTCACTGCGGCGATGACCGTCGAGGGCCTCCTCGGCACCGATCGGGCCTTCGCCGCAGACCTGCAGGCGCTGCGCCCACAGGTGGGGCAGGCGCTCAGCGCTCGCAACCTCACCCGCATCCTGGCCGGCTCGGCGATCGTCGCCAGCCACCGCGTGGGCGACTCACGCGTGCAGGACGCCTACTCGCTGCGCTGCACACCCCAGGTGCACGGTGCGGCGCTCGACACCATGGCGCACGCCCGCACCATCGTCGACCGCGAACTCGACTCGGCGATCGACAACCCGATGATCCTGCCCGACGGTCGTGTCGAGAGCTGCGGCAACTTCCACGGCGCACCGGTCGCGTTCGTCGCCGACTTCCTGGCGATCGCCACCAGCGAGCTCGGCTCGATCAGCGAGCGTCGCACCGACCGGATGCTCGACACCGCCCGTTCGCACGGCCTGCCGCCGTTCCTCACGCCCGACGCCGGGGTGAACAGTGGGCTGATGATCGCCCACTACACACAGGCCGCCATGGCGTTGGAGAACCAACGACTCGCGGTGCCGGCGTCCACCCAATCGCTGCCCACCAGCGCGATGCAGGAGGACCACGTGTCGAACGGGTGGGCCGCGGCCCGCAAGCTCCGCCGATCAGTCGACAACCTCCGGCGCATCCTCGCCGTCGAGCTCGTGTCGGCAGCCGCTGCCATCGATCTGCGCGCACCGCTGTCGCCCTCACCCGCCACCGGCGCGGCGATCGACGTCCTGCGCGGCCGTGTCGGGGGCCCCGGCCCCGACCGCTGGCTGTCACCCGACCTGCGCGCCGCCGAACAGTTGCTCGCCGACGGATCGGTGCTCGCCGCCGTCGAATCCGCCATCGGAACACTGGAGGTCATGTAGATGTCAGGCCCACGCCCCGTCCGAGCCGCCCGCGGCACCGACCTCTCGTGCCTCGGCTGGCCACAGGAGGCCGCCCACCGCATGCTGCACAACAACCTCGACCCCGAGGTGGCCGAACGTCCCGACGACCTCGTGGTCTACGGCGGCACCGGCAGGGCGGCGCGCAGCTGGGACGCGTTCGATGCCATGGCCCGCACGCTCACCACCCTGCGGGCCGACGAGACGATGCTCGTGCAGTCGGGCAAGCCGGTGGGCGTCTTCCGCACCCACGAGTGGGCACCCCGCGTACTGCTCGCCAACTCGAACCTGGTGCCGCAGTGGGGCAACTGGGACGAGTTCCGCCGTCTCGAGGCGATGGGCCTCACCATGTACGGTCAGATGACCGCGGGCTCGTGGATCTACATCGGCACGCAGGGCATCCTGCAGGGCACCTACGAGTGTTTCGCCGAGATCGGCCGCAAGCGCTTCTCCGGCCCCGGGTACGACGGCACGCTCGCCGGCACCATCACTCTCACCGCCGGGCTCGGTGGCATGGGAGGCGCGCAACCCCTCGCTGTCACCATGAACGGCGGCGTCGCACTGTGCATCGAGGTCGACCGTTGGCGCGCCGAGCGCCGGGTCGAGCACCGCTACCTCGACGAAATCGCCGACTCGGTCGAGGACGCCGTCGCCCGCTGCGTGCGCGCCCGCGACGAGCGCAGAGCGCTGTCGGTCGGGCTCGTCGGCAATGCCGCCGTCCTCGTGCCGCAACTGCTCGAGATGGACTTCCCGGCCGACATCGTGACCGACCAGACCAGCGCCCACGACCCGCTCAGCTACGTGCCGGTCGACCTCACCCCCGAGGCGACCGCCGAGATGGCGCGGACGAACCCACAAGAGTTGATCCGCCGGTCGCGCGAGAGCATGGCGGCGCACTGCCGCGCCATGGTCGGCTTCCTCGACAAGGGGAGCGAGGTGTTCGACTACGGCAACAGCCTCCGCACCGAAGCGCAGCTCGGCGGCTTCGAGCGCGCCTTCGACTACCCGGGCTTCCTGCCCGCCTACATCCGGCCGTTGTTCTGCGAGGGCAAGGGGCCGTTCCGATGGGTGGCACTGTCTGGTGACCCCGCCGACATCGCTGCCACCGACCGCGCCGTGCTCGAGGAGTTCCCCGACGACGATGGCCTGCGCCGCTGGATCACGCTGGCCCAGGACCGTGTGGCGTTCCAGGGCCTGCCCGCCCGCATCTGCTGGCTCGGCTACGGCGAGCGGCACCGCCTCGGCCTGCGGTTCAACGAGATGGTGCGACGCGGTGAGCTGAAGGCGCCGATCGTGATCGGTCGCGACCACCTCGACTCCGGCTCGGTCGCCTCGCCGTACCGCGAGACCGAGTCGATGCTCGACGGCAGCGACGCGATCGCCGACTGGCCGCTGTTGAACGCACTCGTCAACACCAGCAGCGGCGCCACCTGGGTGAGCATCCACCACGGTGGCGGCGTCGGCATCGGCCGGTCGATCCACGCTGGCATGGTGTGCCTCGCCGACGGCACCGATCTCGCCGCCGAGAAGCTGTCACGCGTGCTGATCAACGACCCGGGCATGGGCGTCATCCGCCACGCCGATGCCGGATACGAACGGGCCAACGAGGTCGCCGCCGAGCGTGGCGTGCGCATCCCCATGACCGAGGGCCCCAGCTGATGCGCGTGGAGGGCGACTTCTGGCGCGATGGCGCCGTGTGCGTGCGCGGCGCCTTCACGCTTGCGCAGGTCGAGTTGGCCCGTGACGCGATCGATGCCGTGCTGGACGACCCCTCGCCGTTCGCGAAGCGGGCCAGCGCCGCCGACGACGGGGCGTTCGTCGAGGACTTCTGCAACTGGCAGCGGATCCCGGCGATGGAGGCCTTCATCCG
>Ga0247831_1002842_pt1 | contig 26818 bp, 20 predicted proteins | sample LaCruzMarch2015__9_FD_192406 | JGI IMG/M metagenome (GOLD analysis project Ga0247831, IMG submission 192406) | Freshwater microbial communities from meromictic Lake La Cruz, Castile-La Mancha, Spain - LaCruzMarch2015_1m | ecosystem: Environmental > Aquatic > Freshwater > Lake | place: Spain...
CAACCCCTTGAAGCCTAACGCTTGACGCGTCACTATGTCCAGCCCACTAGACGCTTTCGACTGGATAGACAGTGATGCTTACCTTGTTTCACACGTTGGTTGCCATCCACATTGTGTTTGGAGCGGTCGGACTGGTCAGCTTTTGGATCCCGGTTCTGGGCAAGAAGGGTAACCGCAATCACCGGCTGTGGGGTAAAATTTTTGCATGGTCGATTTTGGCTGCAGGCTCTGTGGCCCTGTTATTGAGCATTTGCACTTTAATTGACCCCTTGGGGACCCACCCACACCTGAAGGACCCCTTTTTTGTGCGGGGAATTTTTGGTGTGATGATGCTTTATTTGGCGATCTTGACCATCAATCTCGCTTGGTATGGTCTTCAGACGATCAAGAATAAAGCCAATCATGCCGCCAATCGTCGTGGTCTTAACCTCGCGCTGCAACCCATGTTGGTCGTGGCAGCCTTTGCCTGCGCCATTGAGGGTGTTTTGATTGGCCAATATCTGATGGTGGGCATGTCCATCATTGGCTTTGCGACGGCGGGCACCAATTTGTTCTTTATGCTGAACCCTTCACCCGGTCCGAAAATCTATTTGATGGAGCATGTTAAAGCCATCGTTGGGGCTGGCATTTCGGTCTATACGGCGTTTGCAGCTTTTGGCGCGGTTCGGATAATGCCCTCCATCGCTTTGCACCCAGGCCTATGGGCCATTCCTTTGGTGACTGGGCTCGCCATCATCCTCTACCACCATCGGCAAATCCGATTGAGCCTGCGCCCCCGCACGCCACAGGCCACAGGCGCGGCTCCGTGAAGGCCAAGAAGGTTGTCGTCATTGGTGCTGGAATGGGCGGCCTTTCCGCCGCGATCGACCTTGCCCGGCTAGGCCATCAGGTTGACGTGGTCGAACGGGCCGCCACTATTGGTGGTAAGATGCGCCAAGTGCCGGTCGGGGAAACAGCCATCGATGGTGGGCCGACTGTCTTTACGATGAAGTGGGTTTTTGATGGCCTGTTTGAGGATGCGGGCCTCGCCCTCGACGATCACCTGACCTTGTTGCCCGCGACAATTCTGGCCCGTCATGCGTGGTGCCAAGGCGGCAATCTGGACCTATTTGCCGATCGCGACGCCTCTGCGGAAGCCATTCGTGATTTCTCAGGCGCGGAGGATGCGACAGGCTATCTGGCCTTCTGTAAGCGCAGCGCCTCAATCTATGAGACGTTGCGTGGCCCCTTTATCGCAAGCCAACGTCCGAACCCCATTGAATTGGTTGCCCGCGTTGGCTTCAACAAATTGGGCGCGATGTGGCAGACTGCGCCACATCAGACCCTTTGGGGGGCACTTGGGGCCTATTTCCGCGATCCCCGCCTCAAGCAATTGTTTGGCCGCTATGCCACCTATTGCGGCTCATCGCCCTTTGCGGCTCCGGCGACTTTGATGCTGGTCAGCCATGTGGAGCAAGAGGGCGTGTGGCGGGTTGATGGCGGCATGGCCAAGGTCGCCGAAGCCCTCAAATCCTTAGCAATCAGCCAAGGGGTGGCGTTCCATTTCCAAGCCGATGTTGAGCGGATTGAGACTCGCAACGGGCGCGTTTGCGGAATTGCACTGAAGAGCGGTCTAGCTATGCAGGCCGATGCCATTGTGTTCAATGGTGACATCTCTGCCCTTGGCCGAGGTCTTTTAGGACCCGATGCCGTGCCAGCAGCGAAGCCCGTCGTCCTGCCCCAACGATCCCAGTCTGCCATCACCTGGTGCGCCACCGCCACCACCAGCGGTTTGGATTTAGCGCACCATACAGTCCTGTTTTCCGATGATTACAAGGCGGAGTTTCAAGACGTTTTCGCTAGGCAGCGACCGCCGCAAGCCCCGACGATCTATATCTGCGCACAAGACCGTGACGATGCCTGCACCCCACCCGATCGACCAGAACGCCTGTTGATCCTAATGAATGCCCCCGCCAATGGCGACAGCCAAACTTATGGCCCAGAAGCTGAAGCGAAAGCCAAGCAAAGCGCTTGGGCCATGATGGCCAGCTGTGGCCTGCGTCTATCTGTCGACCACGAACAAGTCACCACGCCACAAGGGTTTAACGCGCTGTTCCCAGCAAGTGGGGGTGCGCTTTATGGCCGGGCCAATCATGGACCGATGGCCAGTTTCCAACGACCTGGTGCCCGCAGCGGCGTAAAAGGCCTTTACCTCGCCGGAGGCTCCGCTCATCCGGGCCCCGGCATCCCCATGGCAGCTCTTTCCGGGCGGCTTGCCGCTGCCCGCCTCCAAGCGGATTTTCTGACCGATTAAGCCGTTTTGACTTTCGAAGCCCAAGCAGCTGCTGGCGGGATCAGGCGATCAATCACCTTGGCCGATGAGACCACCCCAGGCAGCCCAGCGCCCGGATGTGTTCCAGCCCCAACAAAATAGAGACCCGGCACGTCTGAGCTGATGTTATGCGGCCGGAACCAAGCACTTTGAAACAATTTAGGTTCCATGCCAAAAGCCGCGCCATTGGTCGATAACAGGCGATCCTGAAAGTCTTGTGGCGTCAGCATATGCGACGAGATGATCGCATCAGACAGGCCCGGTAGTACGGTTTCTGCCAAACGTTGTTCGATCTTTTTGCGGTAAGGCTCTGCCATACTTGCCCAATCAACGCCGCTGCCCAAATGAGGAACCGGGGCCAAGACATAAAACGCATCACAGCCTTCTGGGGCGAGGCTTGGATCATTTGCCGTTGGGCGATGCAGATAGAGGCTGAAATCTTCGGCCAGCTTCTTTTTGGTGAAGATATCCGCCAACAGCTCCTGATAACGGGGCCCCAAAACCATGGTGTGCTGATAACAATCGTCAAACTTCCGATTGGTCCCGAAATACCAGACAAACAAACTCATCGAATAATCGGCGCGCGCGATCTTCTCATCGGACCAAACCTTGCGCGGCTGATTGCGAAGGAGCTTAGAATAGGTCCAGCCCAAATCCGCGTTGGAAACCACGAGATCTGCTGGAACGACTTCCCCCGACGCCAAGCGGACGCCCGCCGCGCGGCCATTGTCGGTCAGAATTTCGTCGATTTCGGTGTCATAAATCAACTGATTGCCGTGACCTTCGATGAGATCGACCATGCCCTTTACCAAGGCTCCGGTTCCGCCCAAGGCGTAATGAACGCCATAAGTGCGCTCCAGATGGGCGATCAGGCAATAATAGGAGGTTGTCGCAAAAGGATTGCCGCCGATTAGCAGCGGATGGAAGCTGAACGCAACCCGCAGCTTTTCATTCTTAAAGAATTCCGAGACCTTGCCATAAACAGTTCTGAAACCGCCCAGCCGGATCAAATCGGGCGCGGATTTGAACAAGGTCGACAACTCATGAAATGGCTGGTCGACCAGTTTGGTGAAGGCTTCATCATAAATTGCTTCACTGGCCACCATATAGCGATCAAAGCCCGCAAGGTCGTTCGGCTCAAAGCGGGCAATCTGCTTGCGCATCGCATCGAGATCGGCTGTGGCCTCAAAGACAGACCCATCATCAAAGCGGATCTTGTAAAACGGGTCGATGCTGCGCAATTGCACATGGTCCGACAGGGTCTTGCCGCAGAGGTTCCACAATTCTTCAAAGATGAAGGGGGCAGTGATGATGGTCGGGCCAGCATCAAAGGTAAAGCCGTCTTGGCGATAGACATAACCGCGCCCACCCGGACCATCGAGTTTTTCGTAAAGGCTGACGCGATAACCTTTTGCACCCAAGCGGATGGCGGCAGCCAGCCCCCCGAAGCCAGCGCCAATAACAATGGCATGTGGACGCGTATCAGCGCGGGCCGAGGCGAAATCAGGAGATTTTGTTGTAAAGTTCATTGGACAATTAAACCCGCAATTTGAGTGGGCGCAAGATCTAGCCCCTCCAGAAAAAGAGGAAACTCAAGGGCCTGCACATACCTTACCACAAACAGAACACCACAGGCCGTGCGGCAAACCACAGCTTAATCCCGTTTGCCCTCAGGCAGGGTAGATTTAGGTCGTAGATGGCGCGAGAACAGCCAATACCGCAGCGGCAACAGCGTGTGGATTTTCTTCATGCGCCAGATGGCCCAGCCCCGGCATGCTGATAAAGTGGGCTGCCGGCACTGTTTGGCAGAGGGCTTGTGCGCTAGCTGGCGTCACGGCTGCGTCCTTGGCACCTGAAAGCAGGTAGAGCGGCGTCTTTAGGCTAGCCATATTATCGACCAAGGGGGCTAGGTTCCAATTGGCCATCATGCCGAGCAGGCCTGCGACATGGCCAGGTGCTGTAAACAAGTCCCGATAGCGCGCCAGCATATCGTCGGGAATGACCGAACCGGTGCTCCGCATCAGCTTCTCAATCCGTCGACGATCTTTTGCCCCTTCTGCGACCGCATAAATCGTAATCGGGTTGAGACCCAAGACGTGGGCAGCGACTGGGAAAAGAAGCGCGGCAAGGCCTTTAAAGGGCTGAAAGGCACCATTTATAGCAATAATTGCCTTCGGATGGATATAGCCCGCTAACGTCATCTCCGCTGCGATCGCCGCCCCGGCCGAATGCCCAATGACGATCTCGGGCTCAATGTCCAACGCCGATAGTAAGTCTCGTAGCAAAGCGGCCATACCGGGGAGGGACTGGCCAATTTCAGGTGGTGTTTGCGTAAAGCCATGGCCGGGTAGGTCTGGCATAATCAACGTATAATGCGCCGCCAAAAAGGGCACGATGCCCGCCCACGAATGACAAGACGACCCTGTGCCGTGCAACATCAAGAGCGGTGGTCCTTTGCCGATCGTCTGCAAATGCCATTTCTGATTGCCGACTTGAATGAAGCGACTGCTTTCACGGTTTGGCCAATTCACCCCTTCACGGTTCCACTTTGGCTTCTGGTACATCAGGTCAGATCCGTGTGACTCAAAGGAAGATCAAAGCAGCCCTCGGCGGCATTCTTGGTAAGTGTTTCGACCATGTCCACAGTGTGGTCACGTGCAATTCGCATCACCGCGATTCTCGATTGTTCCACTACTATCATCCCGTGACCACCTAAAACATCGACTTGTCGCTATACTGCCAGAGACAAGCGCGCCAGAGCTACGACATGACAAGCCTGTTACCGATGGCAGGCAAGACCGTTCAGGCGGGTCTTGGGAGAAAGAACACCATGAGACGGCAAGGTTTACAATGGAAGTTTCACCCGCAACGGGACCTTCTTCTCGCCGAAGCGCATGCCCGGCCCTCGACCCCTGTGCAAGCCCCTCATTTGGCTTCCCGTATTGCCACCATGTCGGGCGAAGGCGGTGTGGGTGCCGACCGCGCACATATGGCGGCCCTTTGTCGGAAAATTGGTATGTCTGAGCCAGGACCCGATGCACGCTGGTGCGTGGTGGATGGAGGAACTTGGCGACTGAGGTGGGAACGACATACTGAAATCTCAACTTGGACTGTGTTTCGCGACAGCCCCACGACACCTGACTTTATGTTTGAGGCAACGGCTTTAGACCTTCTGCCACAAGACTGGCTGGCCGACCTGCCCGGTGAGGTTCTGGGCGCGGCCCATGTCGTGTTGTCGACGCTGGCACCCGACCATTTGCCCTTTGCCGATAGCGATATTGTCGCCGCACGGGTCGCCAACGGCTCGATTGATGTTTTCAGTGACTTTCGCCCAGGTCCTGATTCCTTCACGCGCTTTGCCATGGTGCAGTCTGACCCAAATCCTGTGACCGCAGGGCGGGTGTTACAGCAATTGTTTGAGATTGAGACCTATCGTTTACTGGCATTATTGGCCTTTCCATTGGCAAACTCCACCTCAGTAACCTTAGCGCGCTTTGAAGCCGAGGCAGCGGCTTCAGCCATTCAAGTTGCTGACGAAGGCGGCGTCGAGGCAGACCGCAATCTCTTGTCACGCTTGGCAGCCTTGGCAGGGGAGGCCGAAGCCATGGTTGGGGCCACCACCTATCGCTTTGCTGCCGCGCGTGCCTATGAAGGGCTGGTGCAGGAGCGCATCGGGCAATTGCGTGAACTGGCGATAGAGGGCCGCCCGACGATTTCTGACTTTATGGAACGTCGTTTAGCGCCCGCTATGCGAACCTGCGTGGCCGTCGGCGACCGCCAACGCGACGTAATCGAACGCATCGCTCGAACGACCCAGATGCTCAACACGCGGGTCGAAGTGGCCTCTGAAGCGATCAATGTAGGTCTTTTGGCCTCCATGGATCGGCGTAGCCAAGAGCAATTGCGCTTGCAGCAAACCGTTGAAGGCCTGTCGGTTGCTGCCATCTCTTATTATTCCTTAGGGCTAATACTTTTCATGATGGAAGGCCTCTCTGAAACCATCTTCCACTTTAACGCCAAGGCGGCCACCGGTATTTCTGCCCCCTTTGTCGTGCTCGGCGTATGGTTCATTCTGCGGCAATTGCGTAAGGATATCTCGGGCGAGAAATAGGGGGGCGACTTCGATCGCTTTAAACCCTCGCGCTGGTGCAAAGTACTTTTGCTTTGCGACGGCTCCAAGCTTCGCTTCACTCACTTGAGAGCCGCTCAACGCGTTTTGACCCAAGGGATCAAAGTTGCGCAATTACAAAAATAGATCGAACCCGCGAGTTTGTTTCAAGCCTAGTGAAAGACCTGACCTCCGGCTTCACACGGCAGTCGGGCTCAAGCACACAGGGCATGAGGACAACTAATCTCTGTGAAAACACGAGGTCGCCACTTCAACCTCTATCAATCCCGCTTACCAATCCCCAACCGGTGTCGCCGCTGCAGCAACAACGCCCCCTCGTTGGAGATGGGCTTAGGTTAGGGGCGGTTTGATGGATGGGTGATAGGTTTTACTTCTAGAGGGGAGAGCCCTGCCACACCGGCAAAACCAACGCAGGAAAGACACCCGCAAGACCTAACGCTACGTCTTCGCGGTCCGGTGCCGTCATGGCGTGAAAGCCGATGGGAAGGCCATCGATCAGGCCCATGGGCGCGCTGATGGCGGGCAGGTCGCCGACATTGGCGTACATGGTGGCATAGGCTTGATCGATAGGCGGGCCGACATCGTGGTCAAAGGCGACGTGCGAGACCGTTGGGCTGATGACGCCAGCCAATCCTTCACGCGCGAGACATGCGCGCAAGCGTTCTTTGGCAAGAGCAATCGTCTCATAGGCCTGATCGATCCGCGCTTTCGGCGAATTCTTGCCGTAAAGCAGCATGGCCCGAAATTCTTCCGTTAAGCCCGACTCCTGATCTGCCAGTTCGGTGGCCCATTCGCGTGCGCCTTCAAGTTCACACACCAAAAGACAGGCCAAGACGATATCGATATCGGAGAAGCCCAACGCCAGATCAACTTCGACCACTTCTGCCCCTGCGTCTTTCAGGCGCTGGCATGCAAGTTCAAACAAAGGTCCAACAAACGGCGGAGGGCCAACACGATCTCGCGCCACGGCAAAGCGAAGGCCCTTCATGTCTGTCAGCGGCGCTGGCGCGCCTAAGGCTTTCGCGACGGCCCACAAGGTCTCTGGATCTTTCGCTAAAGGGCCCACTTGATCCAAAGTGGTCGACAACGGCACCACGCCAACTTGTGAAACCAAAGTTCCCGATGGCTTCCACCCATACACACCGCAATAAGATGCCGGCAGGCGGATAGAGCCCATGGTGTCTGAGCCCAACGCCGCATCGACTAGGCCCGCGGCAATTGCGGCACCCGAACCACCTGACGAGCCGCCGGGAGAAGAATTGGCGCGCCAAGGATTGAAACAGCGGCCATAGGCCTTGTTATCGGTGGTGGCACCCAAGGCACCCTCATGCATATTCAGTGTACCGATGATCTCAGCACCTGCAGCGCGCAATGTCGCCACCACCGGTGCATCAGCGGTCGCAATTGCATGGCGCCGCGCCTCAGCCCCTGCCGTGTTGGCCAGGCCCTGAACCGCAATGTTTCCCTTAACCCCGAGCTTGAGGCCTGCCAGTGGCCCAGCCCCAGTAGGTGGCGTTTCATCAAAGGCGATGAAGGCATTGAGGGCCTGATTGGCGGCAAGAAGGGTTGAGCGATCCATCAGCGATGATCTAGCAGGCGAATGGGTTTCTGTCTGGACTCAATCTGTGTCAAAACAGCGGTGCCGCCGGGCGGCACTAATTCGACCTGAGCTTCGATACCCAGTTTGCGCTTCAAGGTCTCACGATAGGCTTCTGGATTGCCGCCGCGATCTTCGCATACCACAACAAGCTCATCGCGGCCTTGTGCATCGCGGACGACCTTACAAATCCACTCGCCCGCAAAGGCTGACAGCTCGGCCAAGATCGGCCCGACCGCTTGTGGGAAGACATTGATGCCGCGCAGCTTCACCATGTTGTCGGACCGACCGAGGAAGCCTTCAATCCGCTTAAACTGCACCCCGATTGAGCTTTTGTCGGTTCGAAACGCACTGACGTCATGGGTATTAAAGCGAATGATCGGGTAGACGTCATCCTTAAACAGACAGGTGACGATCAGGTCACCAGTCTGGCCATCGGGCACAGGCTGGGCGGTATCCAAGTCGCAGATTTCGACCCAGTGCGCGTCTTCCATCACATAATGACCATCGCGGTCTGGCCCCTCGCCGGCAATCATGCCGGTGTCACCAACGCCATACCAATCATAACACGCCGCCCCACCCCAAAGCGCGGAGACCGCATCCTTATCTTCCCGACCGAATTGGCCCGAGATCATGCGGATGGGGATATCCAAGCCGGGCTCTAACCCTTCCGCGCGGGCCACTTCAGCCAACTTTTTGATATAGTCCGTGAAGCCCAGAATGACGGTCGCGCCAAAGTCGCGCATCAAGGCTACTTGCGCCGCACTGCGGGTTTCAATCCCGGTGCCTGCCGACATGAAAGTTGCACTTGTCCAGCGGGTGACGGCTTCGCGAATATAATGGCCGCCATTGATCATGCCGTGGCCATAAACCGAATGGACCACATCGTTGGGCCGCATACCCTGCCAGCGAAATAAGCGCGCGAGCAAGAGGTTCTGCACTTCCCGTGTTTTTGCCCCAAAGAACAGCGGCTGTGGGCGCCCCGTTGTGCCGCTGGTGGTGTGAAAAATCATCGGCGGTCGGGCACCTATGGAATAGGAATCCAAACCCGCAAAGTCCCCAAAAGGCGGATGAAGCGCGATACTCTCAACAATCTCTTGCTTGCCAAAGGTAGGTAGCTTGGGCAGATCGTCGAGCGATTTGATGTCACCCGCTTCAATGTTATGCTTGCCCCAGAGACGCTGATAAAAATGGGTTTTTGCGGCACGAGATACCAGCTTTTGAAACAGTCGCTCTTGATGGGCGCGCAATTGGTCGCGACTGATGGTGGTCGCCATCTTTACAAAGTCATCGCCAATCGGATGGTCTTTGAGGAGTGCTGGATAGTCGAGGCTTTGGGCAAAGCTGGTGTGCAAATCCGTCACGACAAGATCCCTGCGGCAAGGCGGCCCAATAGGCCAACATCGGTGAGTTCAGTCAGCTGGTCAGTAGCCTCAATGAGGGCATCTTCCAGGTCAGGTTTTGCCTCGCCAAAGCCGAACGCACAACAGGCCCTAAACTTCGCCAGATGCGCCTCGCGGCTTAAGGGGCGCTGGGGTGCGCCCAAAAGCCTTGTGATTCCCACTTCTAGGACCCGGCCATCTTTCAAAAGCGCGCTGGCAGATTGTGGTACGAACGCCGACGCTTCAGTCACGTCATTGACCACCACCTGCATGCGGGCGGCAAGTTGGTGGATTGCCGGATCATTCAGGCGCTCGGGCGTAAAATCCGTCAGGTCCACGTCGCCCTTGGTCAATGCAATCGCGCCCACATAGGGCAGGCACAAGCGCGCATAATTGACCTCTAAGGGCGGTGGCGCGATGGGGCGGCCAACCAAATGATGGATCAAGGGCGGGGCCGAGATCGTCAATTGCTCCAGATTACCTGCAGTCAGCCCCAAGCGCACCAGCTGCTGGATCATGTCGATCCCGCCGTGCGAGGCACGCCCGCTGGGGAAGGGTTTCCAGCTAACCTCTGCCGCGCGCCAAGTTTGACCGAGGCTTGCCAGCACGGGCTCTAGCGCTGTTTCGAGCTCAAACAGCGACAGATAGCCAAAGGGACCATCGATAGATCCCATGGGGCCGGGCAGGCCTGCCTCCACCAGATCAACCGCAACAAAGGCTGACCGCGCCGCGCCTGCAACGCTCGCCGCCAGTGCAGGGGTGCCCTCAACATGGGCCTGCATTGTGCCCGACGCAAAGGCCAGCGCATAGCCAAAGGCATGGGCGGTCTGATCAGCATCCAGACCACGCGCGTGGGACAATGCTGCCACGGCACCAAAGAGGCCACACGTCGCAGGCCGGAAGAACCGGATTTGCGATTTAGCGGCGACACCGATGCCTGCGGCAACATCGACTCCGACAGCCGCAGCCGAAACAAAGCGAGCACCGGTCAAACCTGCCCGCTGCGCTTCGGCCAACAGGACCGGGATCACGACGGTGAAGGGGTGCAGCACGGCCGCTTCATGCACGCAATCAAACTCTAACGCATGGGCCTGAAACGCATTTACGAAAGCGGCATGGGGCGCGGGTAAAGCCTCTCCGGTTGCAAAGACATGGGCCTCTGCCCCATTGCCCCATTTTGCTGCAGCTTGGCGAACACCTGTCGCATAGGGAGAGCGTGTGCCCGCAATGCCAACGCCGATCAAGTCCAAGGTGAAATTGCGCACAGCCTGAACCGCTTCGGGGGGCAAGGTCGCCAAACTGGTGGAGGCCACATGCAAAGCTAGCTTCTGGGCCGCTGTGCGTGGCGCATGTGCCTGTATAGACTCTGAGCTTTGTCCGGACATATTGGGGACATAGCATGCTATGAGCGAAGCGCAATCAGTCTGACCCATTTTGCCGAGAGAGACAGAAGAAACGTGCAAACCATGACTTCTTCGGCCCAAAGCGCCCGGCCTGTGAAGCTGTCATCGCTGACAGAAGCGGCTGCTCTTTTGGCTGAACGGGCACGTGGTGGGCGGGTTTTCATTCCTGCAGGGCCGGTGGAGCCTTTGGGCTTGGCAGAGGCGTTTCGGGCAAGCCCCGGCCTAGCAGACGACCTCAGTTTTTGCGGTTTGTTTGTGCCGGGCCTCAATCGCTTTGACTGGGCGACCTTATCGCCCAAAGCCGCGGCAGAGGTTTTTCTGCCCAGTCCCGATTTTGCCGCAACGATTGCGACTGGCGAAACCCGCGTTATCCCCTGTCACTATTCGGCGGCTTGGCGCTATTTGAGGACGGCCCCGTTCAAGGCTGCGGTGTTTCACGTCGCGGCCCCCGATGCGGAAGGCTTTTGTTCGCTATCCCTGTCGGCAGATGCAAGCCCCGCTTTCTTGGACCGCGATGTGTTCAAGCTGGGCTTGATCAATCCAAGTCTGCCAGTTGTGAAAGGCGCACCCAAGCTACATGTGAGCGCCTTAGACGCTTGGGTGGAGGCCGATGCGCCGCCCGCCGAATTGTCTACCCCCGCCCCTTCCGGCGACGTGGATGCAATGGTTCATCATGTGACCAGCTTGATTGAGGATGGCGCGACCCTGCAAGCTGGCATCGGCAAGCTTCCCGGTGCGATCATGGCAGGGCTAACTGGGCGACGCGGGCTTTCCATCCACTCTGGCCTGATCGGGGATTGGATCCTGCAATTGATAGAGGCAGAGGCGCTGTCCGATCGTTCGGATAGTTTGAAAGCTGGAATTATTCTTGGCAGTCACGCCTTACAGGCCCGCATGGCGCAAGAAACCCGCCTGAAGCTGATCCCGATTGCCGAGACCCATGGTGAGGCTCATCTTGGGGCGATTGAGCGCTTTATCAGCCTCAATGCGGCATTGGAGGTGGATTTGTTCGGCCAGATCAATTGTGAGTTTGCAGGCTCACGCACGCTGGCTGGCGTCGGCGGGGCCGTCGACTTTCTGCGTGGGGCGCGCCTCAGCCCGGGCGGCAAGCCGATTGTGATGGTGCAAAGCGTCGGTAAAAACGGTGAGCCTCGGATTGTGCCCCGACTAACTTCCCCGAGCGTCTCTATTGCCCGCTCGGATGCGCCGATCTTGGTGACTGAGCAGGGGGCCATTGATCTGGAACCCTTAGACCAAGATGCCCGTACGCAAGCAATTATCTCGCTGGCCGCACCCCAGCATCGAGCGGACTTGATGTCAGCTTGGGCCCAGCAGAGAGGTGCCAGAGGATGAGCGCGCCTAACCCCCTTTACCGTCGCTTGGCGGACGATCTGCGCAAAGCCATTGCGTCAGGCCAATATCCAACTGGCAGCCTTCTACCCACTGAATCAGACCTATGCGCCACCCACCAGGTCTCGCGCCATACCGCCCGCGACGGGCTGCGCATCTTGACCGACGAAGGCCTGATTGAGCGCCGCCGCGGCGCGGGCTCCGTCGTGATTGCCGCCAAACCGATTGGTCCTTTCTCGCAAGGTTGGGGCGAGATTGGTGATATCTTGCAATATGCGCGCGATACACGCCTTGTCATCTTAAGCTATGGCGGGGCGGACGCAGCCGACATTGCGGCTATGGGTCTGGATATTGGCCCCTCTTGGATTGGGATTGATGGCCTACGCGTGCGGACGACCGGTGGCCGGCCGCTAGCCCACACCCGCATTTGCGTTCGGGCTGACCTAGCGCCACCGCGCGAAGCCTTGGACGACTGGCCACACGCCATCGCAGAATATATTGCCCGCCACGCTGGGGTTCTGGCTGCGACGATTGAGCAGGACATCTCGGCGATTAAATTGAGCCGCGAACTGGCCAAGGCCTTGCACGAGCATGTGGGCGATCCAGCTCTGCGGACCCGGCGGCGCTATCTCGATGCCTCGGGTCAGGCGTATCAGGCCAGCATCAGCATCCATCCGGGCGAACATTTCACCTATTCGATGTCGGTTAGCCGTTAGGCAGGCATCATCATCATGAGGCCAACCCCGGTTGCAGAGATAGCAGCGATGATGGCGGTCTGGATCAACAGCGCTCCAACGGCGCGGGGACCCAACAGCATCACCCCTTTGATCGACGTATTGGCCCCCAACGCGACCATGGAGACGATCAGACAAATGCTGGACAATTTGGTCAGGGCCGCAATGCCCGTCGGCGTTAGCCAACCGGTATTGGCCACCACAATTGCCGCCACAAAGCCCAGGAGGAATACAGGAACTGTGGCTTCATTCTCTTCCTGATCGCCTTCCTTACGGTCGCGCCAAGACAAAATCATCAACAGACCAAAAATCACGACTGGCATCATGGCAACCCGGATCATTTTGACGGTGGTCGCAGCCGGAGTGGCCGCTTCGCCATAGACATCCGACGCCGCTACCACTTGCGCCACTTCGTGGATGGAAGCACCTAAGAACACCGCTGACGGGATCATCGGGATGTTGAAGAAATGGCAAAGCGCCGGATAGGCCACCACGGCGATGGTGCCAATAATGGTGATGCTGGCCACGGTCGCCACCACATCGCGCTCGACATTGGAATTGGGCCTGCGTGCCAGGACCGTTGCAATCGCCAAGGCTGCCGAGGCCCCGCAGATGGCGACAGAGGTGGCGGTCAAAAATGCGGTGGCGCGTGGGAGCTTCAAGGCCCGACCTGCCAAATAGCCCAAGCACAAGGTGCCAAAAGCCGCGGAAACTGCGATGATAGCCGGCTGCCAGCCTAAGGCCTGCAAGTCCGAAATCGTGATGCGAAAACCCATCAGGGCGACACCGACCCGCAACAAAGGTTTGGCCAAAAGGTCATTGCCGGGCTTAAACGTGGGCTTGGTTAGAAAAATCGCGGCCAACATGCCCAAGAGCAAAGCAATCAGCAGGGTGGGGACGCGTGTGCCTTGGGTTGGGAAATACGCGACGGCGGCCAGAAAGAGGCCCAGTCCAACACCGGGGCCAAACTTTGTAAGCGATTTAAACATAAGGCCCCACAATTAGGCGCGCCTAGCCAAAGCGCCGACACGATCAGTTTAGGGCTGTTTCACCAGAGCGTGCAATTGGGGCCGGTGCGGCTGCATGCTTGGTGTTCCGATGCAAAACCATCCGGTCGTGCAGGCAACAAATGGTTTGGCTACCGGTGGACTTAAACAGGCCGGGGATCAGGCCATGAATGATGCAGGCACAGGCTGCACCCAGCATTTGGAAGCCGAAACTGAAGGCCACGCCTAAATGTTCAAAATAGCTTTCGCCGACGCTCTCTGGATGCTCGACAAACAATTTCTTGAACATGGTTGCTATCTCCCCGTTTGAAGACAAAGGTTCTCACAGATTCTATGGTAAATTTTCACGTTCTTATTGAAAATCAGCATGGCTTTGATATAATTCTTCGATCATGAAGCCAGATAGTCAAAAACTTGACGAAGCGGACATTAAGCTTTTGTCCATACTTCAAACCGATGCCTCTGTATCTTTAGAGGAATTATCGTCGCGCACCGCCATGTCGGCCAACACCGCTTGGCGGCGGATCAAGCGGATGGAAGAGGCGGGCATTATCGCCAAGCGGGTTGCCTTGATTGATCCAGAGTCGGTTGGCCTTGGCATGACGGTCTTTGTTGCCATTAAAACGTCAGACCATTCTGATGAATGGCTGGAAAACTTCGCCCGCTCTGTCTCGGCGATCCCAGAAGTGGTGGAGTTTTACCGCATGAGTGGGGATACAGACTATCTGCTCAAGCTTTTGGTCGCCTCCATCGCCGATTATGACCGCGTCTACAAGAAATTGATCCGCAGCGCGAAGTTGAGTGACGTCAGTTCCAGCTTCGCGATGGAGACGATTAAATTTACTACCGCTGTGCCTTTGCGAATTTAGCTTTTGGTACAAGTTTTTATGGTCTAAATGGCAGGTATGAGCTTAAAGCGCGTCCTTTTGATCGTGGGTGGGGGGATCTCTGCCTATAAGACCCCAGAACTGGTGCGGGCGCTGGAGAAGCGTGGCATCGGCTGTCGGGTCATCCTTACTCAAGCTGGCAGCCAATTTGTGACGCCGCTAACCTTGGCCAGCTTGACCAAGGACGATGTGCATCAAGAACTGTTCAACCTGACCCATGAAGCCAAGATGGGCCATATTGAGCTATCGCGCAGTGCGGACCTCGTTTTGGTGGCCCCGGCGACAGCCGATCTGATCGGTAAAGTGGCCAATGGGCTGGCCAATGATTTGGCCTCAACCGCTCTTTTAGCGACCGACAAACCTGTCTTGATGGCACCGGCCATGAATGTGCGCATGTGGGAGCATCCTGCCGTGCAGCGCAATCTGGAAACCTTGCGCGGGGATGGGGTTCACTTCATTGGCCCTGATGACGGGGCGATGGCCTGCGGCGAATATGGCCCAGGCCGCATGGCAGAGCCCGACTCGATTGCTTCAGCGGTGGAAGCTTATTGGCTTAAGGCGTCAGCGAACAAACCCTTGAAGGGCAAATGCGCGATCGTGACAGCCGGGCCAACCTTGGAGGCGTTAGACCCTATCCGTTTCCTGTCCAACCGTTCGTCCGGCAAGCAAGGCTATGCCATCGCCCAAGTGCTCGCCGAAGCTGGCGCAGACGTGACTTTGGTCTCTGGGCCCACCGCGCTGAATGACGTGCCGGGCGTGACCATGGCGCGGGTTGAAAGTGCGCGGGATATGCTGGCTGCCTGCCAGGCCGCTTTGCCAGCCGACATCTTTGTCGCGGTTGCCGCCGTTGCCGATTGGCGACCCGAGACCAAGGCTGACGTGAAGCTTAAACTGAAGGGCGACGCGAAAACGCCTGCCATGACTTTGGTTGAGAACCCAGATATTCTGGCCGCCATCGCCCTAGCAGGGCCAATGAGGCCAGATTTGGTTATCGGCTTTGCCGCTGAGACCCACGATGTCTTGGCCTATGCCACCGCCAAACGAGCCAAAAAGGGCTGTGACTGGGTCGTGGCTAACGATGTCTCCGGCGATGTCATGGGCGGGGAAAGCAACCAAATCATGCTGGTTACCGCAGACGGTCATCAAAGCTGGCCAGAAGCCCCAAAGGCCCAGATTGCCAAGCGTCTGGTCGCCTCAATCGCAACCCATTTCGGCGTCACGACAGCCTAGAACGGCCAGAAGATGCCCAGCATCAAAAGTCCGACGACGATGCGGTAATAGGCAAAGGGTGCAAAGCCCATGCGCTGCACGACGCCAATAAACAGCTTAATCACGAAAATCGCGGTGATGAAGGAGACGAGGAAGCCGATGGCGACCAAGATCAAATCCTGCCCGCCTTGCGCCAGCAACGCTTCGCGATTGCTCCAGCCTTCATAGGCAAAGACGCCAACCATGGTGGGGATGGACAGAAAGAAGCTGAACTCCGCGGCGGGCTTGCGGTCCACGCCCAGCATCATGGCCCCAATAATGGTAGCGCCGGATCGCGACATGCCGGGGATTAGCGCCAAACATTGGCACAAGCCAATCTTGAGACCCATGCCAACCGAGATATCATCAACGTCGAGGATCTGGGGCTGAGGCCGGAAGCGCTCAGCCAGCAAAATCAGAATTCCGCCGACAACCAAGGTAACAGAGACCACTACCGGACTAAACAAAACGCCCTTGATGAAATCATGCAAGAGCGCGCCCAGAAACATCGAAGGAAAAAAGGCGAGAATGACCGCTGCGGCGAACTGACGTGACGCGGGGCTGGATGGCAGGGTGATGAACACCCCCCAAAGCTTTTCAAAATAGAGCACGACAACCGCGAGAACTGCACCCAATTGGATCATGGTCTCGAACGTGTCTGGGACTGCTCCCGGCAGAAACTGCTCAGCCAAAATCAAATGGCCGGTCGAGGAAATCGGCAGAAACTCTGTCAGGCCTTCAATAATGCCCAACAAGATGGCTACGAAATAATCGCTCATGACATCCATTCAATGATAAGCGTTGTTTGAGGCCTCATGGCACGGCTTCACGCGCAAAACCAGCCAAGGTTACATTGACCGAATAGGTAATTTAATATACCAAAATAATCTCGTTGCCCGTCACCTTTTCGCGACGATTCTGTGGATGATGCAGCGGGACCGGAAATAATAGGTAATTATAGATACCTAATTGTGCAGTTTTGGCTTGGCAAGGGACGGGTTTGTTTGTAACGGAGCCGCTCAAGGCGCAGCACGCCTGCCTCTGATCTTTGGAATTGCGAGAACATCATGGCCGAACGGCTCCTCAAATTCGTCAGCATTGACCCACAAACGCCGCAGAAGCGGCCTGCTTCCGCGCGTACGGCGGATTTTCATGAGATTTATGGGGAGTTCATCACGCAAAAGGCCAATGAGCAGGCGTCGCGCTGCTCACAATGCGGCGTGCCCTTCTGTCAAACAGGCTGCCCGCTGCAGAATAATATCCCTGATTGGCTGAAAATGACGGCTGAAGGTCGCCTTGAGGAAGCTTATGCGCTGTCCTCGGCCACTAATTCCATGCCTGAAATCTGTGGCCGCATCTGCCCGCAAGACCGCTTGTGCGAAGGGGCCTGCGTGATTGAGCAATCGGGCCATGGTGCCGTCACCATTGGTGCAGTGGAGCGCTATATCACCGAGACCGCTTGGGAGAATGGCTGGATTGAGCCGATCGTTCCGCCGAAGGAATTGGCAGAGCACGTCGGTATCGTCGGTGCAGGTCCCGGGGGCATGGCCGCAGCCGAGGCCCTACGCAACAAGGGCTATCAAGTCACCATCTATGACCGTTATGATCGTGCAGGTGGCCTTCTGATGTATGGCATCCCCGGCTTTAAGCTGGAAAAAGAAGTGGTGAACCGCCGTGTGGAGCATTTGAAAGCTTCGGGCGTGAAGTTTGTGCTCAATTACGAAGTGGGCCGGGACGGCACACTGGCTGATTTGCGCGGCACCCATGACAGCGTGCTGATCGCTATTGGCGTTTATAAGGCGCGCGCTTTGCCCTGCCCCGGTTCTAGCGGCGCAGGCGTAGTTGAAGCGCTCGATTATCTGACAGCCTCTAACCGCACCGGTCTTGGCGATTGCGTTGCAGACTTTGACAGCGGTGCCCTCAATGCGGCTGGCAAGCGTGTGGTCGTGATTGGTGGCGGCGATACCGCGATGGACTGTGTGCGCACCGCGATCCGACAAGGAGCCGCCAAAGTCACCTGTCTCTATCGTCGCGACCGCGCCAACATGCCAGGCAGCGCGCGCGAAGTCAGCAATGCTGAGGATGAAGGCGTCACCTTCGAATGGCTGGCTGCACCTAAAGCCGTCCACTCCAGCGATGCGGGTGTCACATCGGTTCTGGCAGCGCGCATGCGGTTGGGTGAGGCCGACGCATCAGGTCGACAAAGCCCTGAAGAAATCGCAGGTGGGGAGTTTGATGTGCCAGCCGATCTGGTCATTAAGGCTTTAGGCTTTGACCCAGAGAATGTGCAGACCCTGTTTGACGAGCCTGCCTTAAAAGTAAGCCGTTGGGGTACCATTCGCGCTGACGCCATTACGGGTGAAACCTCCATCGCGAACGTCTTTGCAGCCGGCGATATTGTTCGCGGGGCCTCGCTGGTTGTTTGGGCCATCAAGGATGGCCGTGAGGCAGCTGACCACATGCACACGGCCATGCGTAAACAGGCCCGCATGCGCGCCACCGCAGCCAAATTCGCGGCCCAGTAAGCCGCGTCACCTTGCAGATAACATAGAGGGCTTCGGCCCGCCAAAGGCAGCATATCATGACATCTTCTTTCCCTCCCAGCGGCTCCAGCGCGATCGACCTGTATCTGAAGAACCGGCAGATTCTGACCGATGGACATGCCTATAATCCTGAGGATGAGAAGGATTCCTGTGGCGTCGGTCTTGTCTGTGCATTGGATGGCAAACCCCGACGCGACATTGTGGCGATGGCGCTTAAGGCTTTGAAGAACGTTTGGCATCGTGGAGCCGTCGACGCAGACGGCAAGACTGGCGATGGCGCGGGCGTGCGGGTAGACGTGCCGCAAGATTTTTTCCGCGAGCAAGTCGCCCGCACCGGCCACAGCCCCACCGACGATCCCATTTGCGTTGGCATGATCTTCCTGCCGCGCACCGATTTTGGCGCGCAAGAAACCGCGCGCACGATTGTCGAGCGCGAAATCCTGAACTTTGGCTTTTACATCTATGGCTGGCGGCAAGTGCCGGTCGATGTCTCGGTCATCGGCGAAAAGGCCAATGCGACCCGGCCCGAGATTGAGCAAATCTTGTTCTATGACCCCCGTGGTCGCAGCGCGGAAGAGCTTGAGCGCACCTTGTTCATCTGCCGCCGCCGTATTGAAAAGCGCGCTTTGGCATCGAACGTTTCGGGCTTTTATGTCTGTTCTTTCTCGTCCAAGTCCGTGATCTACAAAGGCATGTTCTTGGCCGAGAGCATCGACAGCTTCTTCCCGGACTTGCAGGATGAGAAGTTTGTGTCGGCCGTCGCGATCTATCACCAACGCTATTCGACCAACACCTTCCCGCAATGGCACTTGGCCCAACCCTTCCGCATGTTGGCCCATAATGGTGAGATCAACACCGTTAAAGGCAACATCAATTGGATGAAGAGCCATGAGATCCCAATGGCTTCTGAAGCCTTTGGGGATTATCAGGAAGACGTAAAGCCAATCGTGCAAGCTGGCGGTTCAGATTCTGCTGCCTTGGACAATGTGTGCGAAGTCCTCGTCCGCGCGGGCCGTTCCGCCCCAATGGCAAAGGCGCTTTTGGTGCCAGAGGCTTGGGCCAAGCAAGAAAACATCATGAAGCCCAGCCACATGGCGCTTTACGCTTATTGCAATGCGGTGATGGAGCCTTGGGACGGGCCAGCTGCTTTGGCGATTTATGATGGCCGTTGGGCGGTTGCCGGGATGGACCGAAATGGCCTGCGCCCGATGCGCTATTCGGTGACGCAAGACGGCATTCTGGCCGTTGGCTCTGAAACCGGCATGTGTCCGCTCGATGGCCGCATCATCACGAAAAAAGGTCGCGTTGGACGCGGTGAAATGCTCGCGGTCGATATGGAGAAGGGCAAACTTTATACCCACGAGGCCATCATCGATAAGCTGGCTAGCGCCCACCCTTACGTCAAATGGAACTCCAATGTCGTGGACTTGGAGGCCCGCATCGGACCGGGCCCAGAGCCTAAACTTTATTCGCGCCAAGAATTGCTGCGTCGGCAAGTGGCTGCAGGTCTTACTTTGGAAGAATTGGAAGTCGTCCTCGCACCGATGGCGGAAGAGGGCAAAGAAGCTTTGGGTTCCATGGGTGACGATTCCCCGCTGGCCGTGCTTTCCTCGCGCTATCGGCCATTGTCGCACTTCTTCAAGCAGAATTTCAGCCAAGTCACGAACCCCCCCATCGACCCGTTGCGGGAAGAGCGCGTGATGAGCCTGAAGACTCGTTTTAAGAATCTCGGCAACATCTTGGCTCAAGACGCGACCCAGCAAGACGTGTTCGTGCTGGATAGCCCGGCTCTGACCACCGGCATGTATGACCGCATGGTCGCGATGTTGGGTGCAGGCGTCGCCTTTATCGACTGTAGCTATGAGACGCCAGAAGACCCCGACCTAGCAGGCGCTGCTCTGCGCGAAGCGTTGGACCGGATTAAGGCGCAAGCTGAAGATGCTGTCCGCGCCGGTCAAAGCCAATTGGTATTGACAGACGAGCATCAGGGCCCTGGCCGGATTGCGGCACCCATGATCTTGGCAACAGGGGGCGTGCACGCCCATTTGGTTGCGGTGGGCTTGCGGTCTTATTGCTCCATCACCGTTCGGGCAGCTGAATGCGTCGACACCCATTATTTCGCCGTTTTGGTTGGGGTCGGTGCGACCTGCGTCAATGCCTATCTGGCGCAAGAGGCGATTGCGGATCGTCATGGGCGTGGTTTGTTAGGTAATTTGACCCTGAACCAAGCCGTGGTGAATTATAAGAAAGCGGTTGAAGCTGGACTTCTGAAAATCCTGTCCAAGATGGGGATTTCGGTTATTTCTTCCTATCGCGGCGGCTATAATTTCGAAGCCTTGGGCCTGTCGCGCGCTTTGGTCGCCGACTTCTTCCCGGGCATGAGTTCGCGCATCTCCGGCATTGGTCTGCAAGGGATTGCGTTTAAAGCCCAAGCCATTCACGCCAAGGCTTGGGAAGAAGCCGTCGTGAGCCTGCCCATCGGCGGGCTCTATAAGGCGCGCGCTTCGGGTGAGCCGCATGCGCTGGAAGCCGCTCAAATCCACCAGCTGCAAACTGCCTGTAACACGGGCTCCTACGCTGCCTATCAGAAATATGTGGGCCTGCTCAGCGGTCGTGCCCCCATCCAATTGCGCGACCTATTGGACTTCCAAACCACCAGCAAGCCCGTTGCCCTAGAAGGCGTTGAGAGCCTTAACGAAATCCGCAAGCGCTTTAACACGCCGGGCATGTCGCTGGGTGCCTTGAGCCCAGAGGCGCATGGCACCTTGAACGTGGCGATGAACCGCATTGGCGCCAAGTCCGTCTCCGGCGAAGGCGGTGAAGACCGTGAGCGCTATAAGCCCCTCCCCAATGGCGACAATCCCAATAGCGCGGTGAAGCAAGTAGCGTCCGGTCGCTTCGGCGTGACGGCAGAATATCTAAACCAATGCCGCGAGATTGAGATCAAAGTCGCGCAAGGGGCAAAGCCCGGTGAAGGTGGGCAATTGCCCGGCTTTAAGGTCACCGAAATGATCGCGCGCTTGCGCCATGCGACACCCGGCGTGACTTTGATCAGCCCGCCACCGCATCATGACATTTATTCGATCGAAGATCTGGCTCAGCTGATCTATGATTTGAAGCAGATCAATCCTGAAGCGAAGGTTTGCGTGAAGCTGGTCGCCCAATCGGGCATCGGCGCCGTTGCGGCTGGTGTTGCCAAGGCCAAGGCAGATATCATTTTAATCGCAGGCAATGTCGGTGGCACAGGGGCATCACCCCAGACCTCGATCAAATTTGCCGGCATTCCGTGGGAATTAGGGCTGGCCGAAGCCCATCAAGTCCTGACGCTCAACAATCTGCGCGACCATGTGGTGCTGCGCACCGATGGCGGTCTTCGGACAGGCCGCGATATCGTGATGGCCGCCATGCTGGGAGCTGAGGAGTTTGGCATCGGCACCGCGTCTTTGGTGGCGATGGGCTGCATCATGGTGCGTCAGTGCCATTCCAACACCTGCCCCGTGGGCGTCTGCGTCCAAGACGAAGCCCTGCGCCAACGCTTTACGGGCACGCCAGAGAAGGTCGTCAATCTGATGAGCTTCATTGCCGAAGACGTGCGCGAAATCCTCGCCAGCCTTGGCTTTAAAACCTTGAACGAAGTGGTGGGTCGCACCGACCTGTTGCGGCAAGTCAGCCGCGGAGCGGCCAATCTCGATGACTTGGACCTCAACCCGCTTTTGGTCCGTGTCGAAGGGGCCAAGCCAACTCGCTTTGGCACCGATAAGCCGCGCGTTGAAGTACCCGATACGCTGGATGCCCAGATCCTGCGCGATGCCGCCCCCTTCTTTGAACGGGGTGAGAAGATGCAATTGGCTTATGGCGTGCGTAACGTACAGCGCGCCATTGGCACCCGTTCTTCCAGCGCCATTGTGCGCAAGTTTGGCATGGGCGCACTGCCCGAAGGCCGCTTGACGGTGCGCCTAGAGGGCTCATGCGGGCAATCCTTGGGTGCCTTTGGCGTGCAAGGCCTGACCTTGGACGTGGTAGGTGATGCCAATGACTATGTCGGCAAAGGCCTTTCGGGTGCAACGATTGTCTTGCGGCCGCCTTCAGGCTCTGGCCTGAGACCTGAGGAAAATGCCATCATCGGCAATACCTGTCTCTATGGCGCGACCTCCGGCACTTTGTTGGCATCGGGCCAAGCGGGGGAACGGTTTGCTGTGCGCAATTCGGGCGCTTCTGCCGTCGTGGAAGGCATGGAGGCCAATGGCTGCGAATATATGACCGGCGGCTTGGTGATTTCGCTCGGGCCTGTTGGCGACAATTTTGCGGCCGGGATGACGGGCGGAATGGCCTATGTCTGGGACCCTGCCAACCGCTTGCCCAAGCTGATCAATCCCGACAGCGTCGTCTGGCGGCGGATTGGTAGCCCGCATTGGGAAAGCCAATTCACAGAATTGCTGGAACGCCATGTCCAAGCCACTGGCTCACCCTTAGGGCGGCGGATTTTGGATGATATGGCCAACGAGATCGGCAATATCTGGCAAGTCGTGCCCAAGGAGATGCTGACGCGTCTGGCAGAACCATTGGACGCAGAACCTTTGCAGGTGACCGCTTAGCGCAAATCTAAATTTGCTCTGATTTTAAATTAGCGCGCAACTTTGATCCAAATGGATCAAAACGCTCTGTGATTTTAAATTAGCGCGCAACTTTGATCCAAATGGATCAAAACGCTCTGTGATTTTAAATTAGCGCACAACTTTGATCCCAATGGATCAAAACGCTCTGTGATTTTAAATTAGCGCGCAACTTTGATCCCAATGGATCAAAACGCTCTGTGATTTTAAATTAGCGCGCAACTTTGATCCCAATGGATCAAAACGCGCTTAGTCGACCCAAACAGCCCGCAACCGCTCAGCGGCGGCCTCTGGTGTGAGGTCGCGCTGGGCCATAGCCAGCATTTCAAAGCCGACCATGAATTTGCGGACGGTAGCGGAGCGCAACAGCGGCGGGTAAAAATGCATGTGGAACACAAAGCCCGGGGCCGGGGCCTGCGTAGGGCGTTGATGTAAGCCCATTGTGTAGGGGAAAGGCGCAGCAAACAGCCGATCAAAGCTGGCAGTCAACCGCTGCAAGATATCGGCCAGATCGCCTTGTTCTTCTGCGCTCAATTCATCCAAGGCGGCCACTGGGCGTCGCGGCAGGACCAAAGTCTCAAACGGCCAAGCCGCCCAAAACGGTACCAGCGCGACAAAGTGGCTGTTGGCACACAGGATGCGGGCGCCCTCTGCCAGTTCTCGTTCCAGATAATCGATCAGAAGCCGCGTGCCGTTCTTGTTAAACCAAGCCGCTTGCCGCTCGACTTCAATCGCGAGTTCATTGGGTACGCTAGAGGTCGCCCAGATTTGACCATGGGGATGGGGGTTACTCGCTCCCATCATCGCGCCGCGATTTTCAAAGATGGTGACAGAAGCCAAGTCCGGGCGGGCCGATAATTCTTGCCATTGCGCGGTCCAAACCTCCACGACAGAGGTAATCTCTGCCCGTGTCATGCTGGCCATAGTCTTCGAATGGTCAGGCGTGTAGCAAATGACGCGGCAAACACCGGTTTCAGGTTCGGCGATGAGAATATTGTCGACGGGTGGGCTGGCTTCCCCGTCAGGTGCCAAGAGCGCCGGGAAGTCGTTTTCAAATACCCAAACGCCGTCATAGGCGGGGTTAACCACCCCACCGACACGCGTATTGCCGGCGCATAAATAACACGCCGGGTCATAGGTCAGAGCCTCAGCCGGTGCGTTGTTTCCCGTGTCCCCTTGCCAGGGGCGGCCCATCCGGTGCGGGGAAACCAGCACCCATTCCCCCGTCAGCAGGTTTTGCCGCCGATGTGGCTTTTGGTCCGTCATAGCACTTCCCCAGCGCCTGCAGCTGCCCGCACGACAAAAGCACCGGGCCGCCCGCCAAGATAGGCAGAATAGGTTTCCAAAATGGCTTCGAGCGCCGTCGCGGCTCGTTCCGGTTCAACCAAGGCAATGATCGAGCCCCCAAAGCCGCCACCCATCATGCGGGCCCCATACACACCCTCTGTTGCCTGCGCCAAAGCGGTCAAGCGATCCACTTCAGGGGTGGAGACTTCCATGTCCGCAGAGAGACTAGCATGGCTGGCGTTTAGAAGGTGACCTAGTTCCATCAAATCACCTTGCACCAAGGCGATTTCGGCGCGTTGGGTTCGGTCGATCTCGGTGAGTACATGGCGCGCGCGCTTCAAGGGATTGCCATTTAAACGATCAAGCGCGCTGAGGTCTAACACCTCAGCCAACAAAACCACGCCCAAAGTGTGCGCTGCCGTTTCACAATCGGCGCGACGGCTGGCATAGCCGCCACTTGTGTGCTGATGTTTGACGCCGGAATCGATGATGAGGAAGCAAGCCGTGGCCGGTAGTGGGATTGGCTGATACGCCAAAGTCGCACAATCGAGCGTCAAGGCATGGCCCGCCACGCCGCAGGCGCTGGCAAACTGGTCCATGATGCCGCAGGCCATGCCGACATAGTTGTTTTCAGCGGCTTGCGCGATCAAAGCGAGGTCCTTGCCAGTCACAGCACCGCCACTCAAGGCCAAACCAACGGCGACTTCGAGGGCGGCAGAAGATGAAACCCCTGCCCCCATTGGGACATCTGAGGCAATTGCGAGATCATAGCCTTGCACCGCATGACCCGCATCGCGCAAAGCAAACGCCACACCGGCGACATAGTCACGCCAATCGCCCTGTTTTATAAACTGATCCAGCGGTAGGTTGCTTTGGCCTAGGTCACTGCTCACTCTGAGAACATCTAACCCGTTCGGACGGGCCGCCACCCAACACGCAAAGTCGATTGCGGCGGGCATAACTTTGCCGCCAGCATAATCCACATGCTCGCCAATGATATTGATCCGCCCTGGTGCACGAAAAAGTCTTGGCGTGCCGTCAAAAGCATCCTTAAAGCGAGCGAGGGCAATCTGTGACTGAGGTGATGTCGTCATGGCGACACCGCTAGGTCTATTTCGGCCCGCTGCCAAGATGGGACACGGACATGAAGTTAGGCGTTTGCTATTATCCTGAACATTGGCCTGAAGCCATGTGGGCGGAAGACGCGAAGCGCATGGCCGAAATTGGCATCAGCCAAGTGCGGATCGGCGAGTTTGCTTGGAGCCGGATTGAACCTACGCCGGGTGTGTTTGAGTGGGGCTGGCTCGATCCGGCGATTGAGACCTTGCATCAAGCGGGCCTCCACATTGTCTTGGGAACACCGACGGCGACGCCGCCCAAATGGCTGATTGATGCCCATCCAGATGTTTTGGCCTTGGACGCGCACGGCAGGCCGCGCCATTTCGGTTCCCGCCGCCATTATTGTTTCTCAAGCCTAACCTATCGGGCCGAGTGCGCGCGGATCGTGGAGGCTTTGGCCCGCCGCTATGGCAATCATCCGGCGATCTCAGCTTGGCAGACCGATAATGAATATGGCTGTCACGATACGATTATCTCTTACTCCAAGGCAGCCCGCGAAGGATTTCGCACGTGGCTAGCAGCTAAATACCCCTCGATCCAAGCCCTCAATCAGGCGTGGGGCAATGTGTTTTGGAGCATGGAGTATTTGAGCTTTGACGAGATCGATCCGCCGGTCGAGACCGTCACGGAAGCCAATCCAGCCCATCGCCAAGACTGGGCACGCTTTGCCAGTGATGAAGTTGCCGCCTTTGACCGTGTACAGACAGATATTTTGCGAGCCCATAGTCCGGGCCGGGATGTGCTGCACAATTATATGGGGATGTTTACCGCCTTTGATCATTTTAAACTGGGTGAGCAACTCGATGTTGCCGCGTGGGATTCCTATCCATTGGGCTTTCTGGAACAGGCTTGGTGGCCGGACGCCACCAAGGAGCGCTTTTTGCGCCAAGGCCATCCAGACTTTACCGCCTTTCACCACGACCTCTATCGCGGCGTTGGGCGGGGTCGGTGGCAAGTGATCGAACAACAGCCAGGGCCTGTGAATTGGGCAGCATGGAACCCTGCCCCCTTACCCGGCATGGTGCGTGCTTGGACGTGGGAGGCGTTGGCCCATGGTGCCGAATGCGTTTCCTACTTCCGCTGGCGACAAGCACCTTTTGCGCAAGAACAAATGCATGCTGGCCTGTTGCGACCGGACAGCGTGGAAGCAGAAGCAGCTGGTGAAGCCCGCCAAGTGGCCGCTGAATTGGCTGCTGTTGCCGGAGCAA